>JACCEB010832104.1_pt1 | contig 13859 bp, 7 predicted proteins | sample 7454761 | NCBI WGS metagenome assembly JACCEB01 (sample SAMN15323454, study PRJNA562643) | freshwater metagenome | isolation source: river surface water | place: USA:Blue River Watershed | collected 2017-08-18 | reverse complement strand
CTAGGTTCATTATTTATTACATACAATCACCACCCCCATAGTACATCGTGTAGACGGTATATTAGTATTTTTCTAGAATTATACCACCACTTGCAGTCACATTAAATAGAAATTCACACAGATGACTAAGAGATTTACACATTTTACATTTTGTCAAGTATACTATTTATATTGAGACACTAGGGTCTGGACAATCAACAACATTTAGCCAAGTTAGGTGCTCATTTTTGCGTGATATAGTGGTAACTCTGTTCTATTTAATTGAATATGATATTATTTATGAACATTTATATTACGTTCTTTTAATTTTTCAAGAGTGCTTTCAGGTAATTTCATATCTGTTACCAATTCTTCTAAACTTTCAGGCAATTCTTCTACATTTATCTCTTGACCATAATAATGACCCAGTTTCAAATATTTTAATTTTTTTGGCAATACTGATTTAGTTAATGGATGATTATATGTAGCACCAAATGTTAAATGAGTTATATTATTAGGTAAATCTCGTGGCTTCAATTTCCTAGTATAATTATATCCAAATATTAAATTTGTCAAACTATTTGGCAACAATCCTTTAAGACTAGAATTATAATCCATACCAAATATTATATGTGTTAGCCCTTCTGGTAATGCTCCTGGATGTATGTAATTAAAATTTTTACCTAAAACGAGTTTTTTTAAATTTTTAGGCAGCGATGTAATTTCAAAATTAAATACATCACCTGTGTCTAATTCTTCTAAACTATCTGGAAACATATCTTCTGTTATATCTGTTTGTAAGTCTCCTAACCTTATATATTTTAACCCAGTTGGCAGTATTTCTTTTGTAATTTTTTTTTCAAATTTTTTCCCAAATAACAAATATTCTACTGTGTCTGGAATACTAGATTCAAAGAGATCTCTATTATACTTATCGCCAAATTTTAAATAAGTTATTCCATGCGGCAATGACACATTATCAAGATACTCATTAAACCTGTCACCTAATGTTAATTCTTTTATGTGTCGATTGTCCTTTAATTCATTTAGTAAAATATCTAATTTTATTCCTTCCAAATTATTCTCTTTATTATATTTGACACATAAAGCTGATAATTTATCATTTGGTAATTTATGTAAATCAAAATTAACCATTATCGGCGTCAAAAACAATCTTCTCAATAAATCTTGCGACCCTGTTAATATCAAATAATATAACACATGCTTGTATATATTAAATAACCTACCAAAGTTTATCATTATATGATAATTATAACCACAAAATTCTGTAAATTTTCTTAGTATTTCTTCGTTTACATGTTGTAATAATAATTTTTTATTTAAACTTTCAGTTAAGTTTTCATTAAACGGCATTAGGTCTTCTTCATCATCAAAACCATCAAATATTGTTTCTATTTTTAATAAGTTGTATAAATACATATATTTTGATGATAAACTTTCTATATCCGATTGTAATTTTTGATCCATTTCAATATATGCATGGCTGCTTTGTATAACTACCTTCATTGTTTTTCCATTTATTATAATTTTTATTATTCCTATCTCCATTTTTGTAGTATCTTTAATTTTTACATTAAAAGTTTTTAATTTTGCGTCTATTTTGGTTTTAATATCTTCTGATATTTCCAAGCCAAAAAACATACAAAGTATACGATATAAATTATTTGCTGTTGGCCACATATTAAATGGACCATCTACACCATCCCAGCCACCATATGTAACTTGATTTGCTGTTTGCCCACTTACTAATAATGCCCATGCATCACGGGCAGAATAACTACTGCCTTTAAATAGTTTTGATTTTTTACTAACTTGCATTTGCATAGTATTATATGTTTCGTAAAATTCTTTAAAATCTGGAGATAATTCAGATACATTTACAACTTTATCAAATATTAAAGCATTGCATATATTTCTTATTGTAGTTTCCATACAGTCGGGAAAGCTATTACCTAAATAATGAGCTGTTTCATATTTTATAATTTCAAATGGTTTTGTATTTGATATTATATTAATTAACATAGTTATAGTCTCATGTTTTATTCCTGTATCTCTTGGTCTTTTCATATTTAATACAGTATATAAACTACTAACAAATGGTTTAATTGCGGTTTTTATTTCTTCATTTAATTCAATATAATCAATTCCAAGTTTTTGCCTTGTTTCATTATTGCCTTTCATTGTTCGTTTACTTATCAAACTACTTTCGTCTAATCCTATATTATCATAAATTTGTTTGTATTCTTCTTTTTCATCTTCCTCCATAAAAACAGGCTCTAATTTAGATTTTTTACTCATAGAACGATTAGCACTTGGGTTATTTTCAATTATTGATTGTAAATCAAATTGCGTAATCTTTTGCTTACCATTTGCCACCCGGGTTTTATTTATATTGTTAAGTGCAAGCAACATTTTTTTTTTTGCTGCAGATTTTATCGTAGATTTTGATATCTCTTGAACTGAATCATCTTTCTTTATTTGTTGCATTGCAACTTGTTTTTGCAACATATTATCTTCAATAGCCTTTACATATTCGTTTACTGATGCTGATACTGGCAAAATATTCATATTCTCTGAACCCGGTGTATTTTTTTTTGTAGGTCCTGGATTTACAATTGTCTTTAAATAATTAAGTAACCCTGATATATAATCTTTCACTTCATCTATATTATTTATTCTAGACCAAAAGAATGCCAATATAATATGAAAAAACTCTACTGTGTTATGCAGTTTTTTATGTTTTTGCACAATTTTTTTGAATTCACCGAATTTTTCTTCATAACTTAATACTTTTATTTGTTTTGCTATGTGTTCTCCAGCAACATTTCCTTGCTCTGCAGCATCATTTATTTGATATTTAATACATGGCTTGAATTCTCCTGCTATTTGGACATTAGTATCATCTGCAATAAGTAAATTCTTGTAATCTGTTGTTGGTAATGGCATTCCCTTCAATAAATAATAACCTATTATTCTACCTATATCATTTGATGTTAATTGTTCTAATACACCTGATTTTGATGGCACTATATCATCTATTACAGGAGCAGTAAATAAATCATGTATAAACATACCAATATCGCTATCACAATTAAATCTGTAATAGTTTGGCACTACATTAATCATCCATGCACATCCATATAATGGATTAGTATACAATCCATACCCATCTAAAGGAAATTCATCAAAAATATGATAATCACTATACGGAATACCACCTCCCTGTTGATTATAATTATAAAGTAATTGCTTTGTTGAATTACTTATTAATTTGCGTTGTTTATTAATTGTTGTATATTTATTTACAACATTACCTAATTTTTTATTAGTATATTTTTTTTTATACATGCCTGATTATAAACCTATTTATTATTATAATAGATAAAAAAATAATTTTATCCGCTAACATGCTATAGCGTTTGTTAATCCTTACTAAACTGGCTAAGTTTTTTACTTCCGCAAAAATCTGTTGTCGCCATACTGTATTATTTTTTCTTTAAAGATATAAGCTTATTATGTTTTACGTTTTTTTTTCTTAATGTTACCCTAATAATCTTACCACCTTTGATTTTATGTTTTCCCTTCCTTGAGACATCCTTATGTTTTTGACTTTCTTCAAACTCCCTGTCATTTTGTATTGAGTTCTTTAAAAGCATATTAGTTTTATTAATGCTTGCCATGCCATCTTTACATTCATCTATTATTCTAAAGAATTCAGTTTTATTTGATTCACTCCCAAATAAATTTGTGATATCACCAACTGATGCACCAACTGATGCACCAACTGATGCACTAGCAGATTCGTTATCAGATTCGTTAGCAAATTCATTAGCAGATGCCTTAGCAGATGCCTTAGCAGATGCCTTAGCAGATGCCTTTGTAGATTTATCACCATGAACAACATGATGCGTAATTAAATCATTTAAATATGTAAATATTTCAGTTCGTCGAATTCCTTTTGTCTCATCTTTTATATATTTTTTAGGTATATTAACACCCAAACCAAATTTAGCACCCAACATTGTAGAATTTATTTTTGACATACGTAACCATGCATAGTTGTCATTTGATAATATAGATACATTATAACCATTATTATAAAATAACCACCATAATAAAGATATAACCACATCATCTGTTGAATTAAAACCATATATTTCTTTGACAGTTTTTTTTACTCCGATTTGTTTATAATACTGAACACCAGACACATCACAATTGCCATTTTGTCTTATATAATATCTATATGGTTCTTCATTATATTTGTCTTCAGATATTTTAATGTCTGAAGAATTATTAGGTTCGCCTTTAGATACACAATCAAGACCAATAATATTATATTTAGTATTTATTTCAAACACATTATTATATGGTTTTTCTAAGATTTTAAAATTATCTGTAGTGTATGCATTTTTTATACATATAAATGTTATACCAGACAACTCACCTATTATATTTAATAATTTATACCATTTTCTAGTAAACTTATCTAATTTTTTCTGCTGCGTTTCTTTGTTTGATTTTTGAGATTTAGTAGAAATAGATTGTGTGCCATTGGTATCTTTTGGAGGAGGAGGATGTACTTCGTAAAACCAATTTAATACATCAACAAACACCACATTTTTTGATAAATATTGATTTACTAATTTTATACTAGTAGTGCTATTCCTATTTATATCTATATCTAGATCATTATTATTAATTAAAGTCCTACATAAATGCAACCCATAATAAAATATATTTTGCATATCAAATATTGATAAATCTTTTTTAATATCTTCTTTATCGGATTGCTTTTTCTCATTATAAAACAAATCAAAGTTTACTAGATTACTTTGATAATTTCCTCCAAGGAATTTATATAGTTTTTCCTTACTTGTTTTTATTTCAATATCTTTTAATATAGACGGCCAATATTCCAAATATTGAGTATACTCTGCAACTGACAAATAATCAGTTACTTCTTTTTCAACATTAAAACCATTTATTCCACGATTATATTGGTCATCTTCTATTCTTAATTCTGGTATTTTTCTTGATGCAGAAGGTAATATTTTTGTATGAATATTAGTTACTGCATTTGATAATTCTTTTTTTTCTTGTTTTATTTGTTTATTTTTCTTCAGCCTCTGACGTTTCGCCTTTGCCTTAGACATTGATGGCTCTGCACCTTCCTCACCGCCTTCCTCACCACCTTCCTCACCACCTTCTTCACCACCTTCCTCACCACCTTCCTTATTGCCTTCCTCACCACCTTCCTCACCGCCTTCCTCACCACCTTCCTCACCACCTTCCTCACCACCTTCCTTACTACCTTCCTCACCACCTTCCTCACCTCCTTCCTCACCGCCTTCTTCACCTCCTTCCTCACCGCCTTCCTCACCTTCGTCACTTCTTTTATCTTTTGATATGTTGTCTATTTTTCTTGCTAATTCTGCTTCTAACTTTTTTATTTCAGCATTTAATTCTGAAATTTTTGATTGTGTATTCACAATAATTTTATTTGCTTTTTCAGCATCTTCCATTGCTTGATTTAAAATTAATTCTTCTTCTGCTAATTTTGACTTAACATGTTGAATCTGTTGTTCATATTTTTGATTTATGTTATTTATTGCTAATTGTTTTTCTTCGTCCTTTCTTTTTTTAGCAGCAGCAATTCTTTGTGCATTTTCAAGTTTTTTTTTTTCCTTTCTTTCCTTTGATTCCTTTCTCTTTTGCGTGTTGGTTTTTTTTATAGGTGGTTTTGTATTTTCAATGTTTGTGTGGCTATGTTTAACAACTTTTTTTTTTTGTGTGTCTTTAGTATTGGCACCTGCATCAGCAGTTGTAGTATTAGCACCTGCATCAGCAGTTGTAGTATTAGCACCTGCAGCAGCAGTTGTAGTATTGGCACCTGCAGCAGCAGTTGTAGTATTAGCACCTGCATCAGCAGTTGTAGTATTAGCACCTGCAGCAGCAGTTGTAGTATTGGCACCTTTATTATTTTGGCCCTGCACTTGTTTTTGCATTGTTTTAATAGCAACTTGAGATGGTTGTTTTTTTGTTTTCTTTGAACTTTCATTTTGCACAGGTAATGCCTTTGCTTTTTGTTTTAAACCAAGCAAATACAGTTGCATTGTTTTTATTTGACTAATAGTAGGCAATCTATTACCAGTAAAAGTATTTGCACGTTGTTTATATTTTTTCTTTTCTTGTTCAATTGTTTTGTCGCCAAATAATAGTATTAGACTAACAGTAAATTGTGCTTGATTCTGTTTAAATTCATCATCCGTTGTTTTTAAATCTTCATCTTCCAATATATTTTCAATATAAAAAATATCGGTGTCTAATAATTCAAATATAACGCGACATTCTTCAATTTTGTCAACTATAGCGGTTGTTTGTTCTAAATCAAACTGATTTAATATTTTTAATAATTCATTATATGTATTAAATGCATACCTATTTGCACTTAAAGCATATAGTTTAAACAAATTAACGTTATCTTTTACTTTACTGTATTGTATTTGTTTTACTTTATACAAACCACAATAAAAATGTAATAATTTATATACAATTTTAAAAATATACAATATTTTCCAGAATATTATATATATTTCCCTCAATAATTCTTGATTATACATTTCTGTGTGTTTTGGGTTTTTTTGTATTTCTATTTTTCGTATTACTGATTGTATTAATATTTGTATTTCCTCAATAGTTTTCCACAATTTGTCAGCATATTCTTGTATATCTTCATCAAATTCTAATTTAATATTAATTACATCATCTCTAAAATCTCTAATTATATTATTTGCAGATAGCGACGAACCAGCTGATGATGCCATGATATGTTAAATTTTATTTATAATATAACAAAGAAAAAAGTAAAAAAAAACTGTTAAAACATAGATATCGTCCACATTGAATTATAAGCCCACACTGGTGGACTCCAATTCCAGATGGCATCTGCCAGCTTCAAGTGAGACACTAGGTCAAGAGCGGACTTGCTCGGCTCGTCCTTGTCCTAGACGTTCAAGGGCAAGTAACCTCGCCAGAGGCTCGGTGTGCTTGTAATAGAGTTGCTACGGTAATTATCCTTACTTAACCTGCTAGGATTTTGGGTTATCCCCAAAATCAGCCGTAGTAAGGTGAGTTCCTCAATTAAAAGCCGGTGCGTTTATAAAAGCAATAGGCTTTTAGAGGATAAACCCAATAGGCTTTTAGAGGATAGAACTCATAGTCCTAAATTTATGATGGCAAATATTTACCGAGACCCACCTGGAATTATTACTGACTGCTATTTCCCAAAACCTTCATATGAATAATTATTCACCATGTTTATTTTGTTTTAATATTTATAATTAATAATATAAAATGACTAATAAAATCACCTCCAAAAAAAATAAATTATGTGTAACTAAAACCACAACTAATATTACATGTAAATATACACTGTATAAACTACAAAATAACCGCAAACAAACTAAACACAAAAAACCAACTAAATTCACAAAACGCACAAATAAATCATTTTATAAGTTACCAAAAACTAAAATGATTGGTGGCGCAATTGACACTAATATGATTAAATATATCACTGACTTTAAGCTTGATGATTATGGGTTATACTTAAACCCAATATATGGATTGCTCGCATCAAAAGCATTAATACCAAAAATCTATAATTTTGGTGATGGTATCATTGTTGATAATATGTTTTATAATTTTGTGCGCGTTTTATTCATAAGAAATGGATATGACATTGTGCCTTCAAAATCTGATTGCTTTGGAAGAATAACCGCTTCTCAAATAGGATATATAATAGGAAAATTATATATTGAAAATGTATACAGACCGGATATTTTTAGCAATTCATTGTCTGGTGGAAGTCCATCTGGTAATCTGGTAGGGAATATGGGTTCATCTGAATTGGTAGGGAATATGGGTTCTAATGAATTACTAGAACATAATTTACAATCAGAATCAGAGATATCAGGTATGACAGATTTGGAGCCATATAATCTAAATTTTACTGCATCAGAAATAAATATTTTTGAAAAAATAAATGCCAAGTTTTTTGAAAAAATCAATAAAAAAACACGCATATCTGCTAAAAATATTACTAATATCAATTTGTTCCACGCAATATTAGCTTTTTTTTGGATGCGTGAAAATGCTTCAGATGAACTTTTTGAATACTTTAAAGGTCTACATTATATTTTTGATAAAACATTAAATACAGAAAAATATAAACATGAACCTACATTAAATAGTATATTATTAGCATTAAAAACAATACTAACTCGTAAATCAACATTACCAAATAATATAATTAACACAATAATATCAGAATATCATGAAGAAATCCGCGTTATTTCTTCAGGGAATATAAATATTGATGACAACATAAAATTTGCAGACTGTTTTGAAACCACTATTCGAAATTTTATTAATTATCTTGTTTTTCAACAAAAAATAAAAAAAGAATTATTGCATCTATCAATACAAAATTATTATACTATATATAATACAATGCAATTGCAGGAAAATGACAATAAATTTGACATTGATATTAATGGTGAACGTCGAACATTATCTTCTCGCGAAGCATGGGGATTAATATTAAGTAATATTGACTCAGTAGATGTTGATTATGCTAAACATAGTAATTCTTTTAAATATGAACTATATAGCAGCATAAAAAATTTCATAAATATATTATTATTTATATTTGATAAAACTAGTTTTTCAGATGTGGTTAAGTTATTAAAAGATAAATGTAATTTAACTATTTCTATTAAAACATCTAAAAAGTATGGGGATATAGATATAATATTGTATTCGGACATTATTGCTACATTAAATATATTTTATGGCCATGCTTTTTTTAGCCCCCCAGATAAAAGCAAAAAACCACATGAAATAGATAAAATAGATATGCCATATTATCTAGATGATTATATTTCAAATTATATTTCAAATATCAAACATAATGATTTAGATCTAAATTCATATGGTATTCCCAATTTTTTTTATAAAAAAAAAACAATTAATGATATTATTTCAAATATTTCTAGTGTAGAAGATAATATTTTATTAACTAATATTCTTATATATATATTATTAAAATCTGATGATGATACTATAACTTTTTTATTAGATAGAATAAATCTATCAATGATTGATTTTATAAAAATTCATAAAGCAAGAATTAGTCCAGAAAAATATAATCAATATCTTGAATTTGAAATAATTGATAACATCGTAAAATTACTTAAAATAAAAGTAAATAATTATGCACAACTTAATACACTCATGGAAAAATATAATAATTTGGCAACACTTAAAAGTTTAATATTTGGTAATAAATTTAATAAAAAACTGAACCCAGGTGATTTACCAAAAAATATTCAATATTTAACATTAGGAACCGAATTTGATACACCAATTGATAAAGATGTGCTGCCTGAACAAATAACACATTTAGATTTTAACGAGTTTGGGTCCAAGTTTGACCAACCTATTATTAAAGATAGTTTGCCCAATAGCATAACATATATAAGATTTAGCTCAAGATTCAATCAACATATTGAAGCCGATATGCTTCCTAAAAAATTAACTCATTTAATATTTGGTGGAGATTTCAATAATTCAATAGATGAACAAGCATTACCACCTACATTAACACACCTAGAATTTGGTTATTATTTTGACCAACCGCTTTCTAATATTAACTTTCCACCGTCTCTGATGCACTTGAAGTTAGGTGGTAAATTTAGTCAAGCATTAAATATAACAGATTTACCACCTAATTTGCAAGAATTAATATTATCATCTACATATAAAGACAAAACACCTGCTGAAATAATAGAAAAAATAAGTGTAACATATGAAGATAAATAATTTAATACTAAATAGTATTATTTAAATGGAAATGCTAATAATAATTTATCCAAATTTATAGTATTACCTCCTTTATAGCATTTACTTTCATCAAATCATCTAGAGAATCAATATTAGTAATTTGCCGGTTTTGACTTAACATATAATCCTCGAATTTAAACCGCCCTTCTTCCTATTCATATTCAGTCAACCATATATTTGGAACACCATATGCATCTGCACAAATCAACCCATGTAAGCTACTTGAAACAATACATTTACAACTCGCCAGTTTATTAATTACAGTTGCCCAATGGTCTGTTGGATTAATTAATTCATATTTGGTAGTATCTAAACTAGATAGTTTAGTATAATACATATTGTAATTTGTCATATGTGGAATTATACCAATCTTATCACAAAGTCGCGGCTCTATAATTGCTTTATAAAAGATTGGCAATAATAGTGCAGGGTCACCAAATATTTCTGGCACTTTGACACCCATATTCACTAGATATTCTCTAGATTTTGGGCCTCGCACTGCACAAATTTTTAATGTTTTATACAAATATGGATTTATATTTACATCCGGTTTTCTAATTCCTGAACCAAAAATATAACTACCTGGTCGCGCTTTATGGATATATGAACCTATACAAACTATATTCCGGCGTATACCTTTTGTTCTTGTTAATAATTTATATTTTAATGTATTTATAAGTTTACTAGTTATAAATACTGATAATTCATCGCCAAAATTACCATGCCCTGCGTTATGCTTATAATACAATAAATTTACTAGATATTTCATCAAGCTTTTAAATTAATAGCTTTTTTTATAATTAGAATTAATTATTGAAAATTACAAAAAATGTTTTTGTTTTACATATTTATATTATTTTATCAATAACAAGAATATAATAATTCGTTCAATTCGTTCAATTCGTTCAATTCGTTCAATTCGTTCAATTCGTTCAATTCGTTCAATTCAATCAGCAATTCAAAATGGCAAACATTGACTACATTGGTGCTGTGCGTAGGGTTCTTAACGGAGCCTTAACCGGAGCTGCCTACAGGAATGCTGGTGAACTGCCCGATTACGAGGACCCAATTTACGAAATGAAGCGAGCTGTTGGTTTTTACAATATGACAGACGAAGAGCAGGCGCGTCTTACCTCGATAGTTCTTGCTGCATACGACAACCTCGACTACCCAGGTCGTGGCACAATGCCAGCAATCGAACAACCCATTCAAACCATGATGGTTGCACTTGCTGCAGCTATTCAACAGAGAATGGCGAGGGCCATGGCAAACCGTAGATAGAAATAGTATTTGAGTGTAAGGAGAGATTTTGCACTTTAATTCATAATTTTTTTTCGTGGTAGATATGGTTAATATGTAGCCGGCAAATACTTCTCCCGAATACGATTACAAAACTCGCGAACACTTTTAGTATTATATTCCAGAATATAAGTTGGTTCAATAATAGCCATGAGTTGACCATTAATACTAATATTAGCATAAACCTCAATTTCCATTCCAGTTGATTGTCGAGTTTGTTCGCTGACCATATTTGGATTGAGTTCAGGGATACTAATAATAATCGCATAACATTGAGTAATCGGAATCGTGAATTGGTTTGGCGCGTGATAATCAATTTCTAGGGGCAAATTTAGTATGGCATCCGGTCCGATATTTTCAGCCACCAAACTATTTAGTAGATTAACAGCCAGGCTGATACAATTACTATCGGCTTGGTAATTCATTCTTTTCTTATACAATCTATTTATATTGGTTCCTTAATTCAAAATTACAAAACAATTTTTTTTTGTTATTAGTGCAGAACAAAGTAAACATAAAAATTTACATTGATAGTAATCCATTAATTACATGCCCGGTTATATCTAACCTAGCTGTGCTTTGTTCTGTCCCGGTCGGCGTAATAAATTTATATGTTCCTGTTCTTGCGTCATATCTAGATTGTAATTCAAATATCAATACAGTCAAATTATTTTTTGTTTGTTGGTCCTGTTTATATTCCGGCGATATTAGTGGCATTCCTGACACTGCAACAGACAAGCATTCAAAAGCAACAGCTAGGTAGTTAGTTTCTGTGTTCGCCAAATCAGGTATTATTCGCGTTGTAATTAATTCATTAGCCGAAACTAATAATTTTGGGAGTTTATCAGAATATCCGGCTAATAACTCATCTTGCCATCTGTCTAATTCATCTGTCCCGAATTGATAATCTATTAGAGGCATCAAACTAACTATGAATTGCACGTGCCAATTTAATTTGAATATATCATCTTCCGTCGGATTTGAACCTAGCACTGGTCCGGTAGTCATAACTGCTAATTCCCCAGAAAGTAATTGATACGCATCTAGGTATAATTTATTTTGTTTTTGCTTTTCCGTTTTCCCGGAATACTTACCTAGCTGTTGTCTATGAATATACCTGGCTAATGAAATCAGAACTTGACCCCATTCAAATACCGGCTCTAACTTATGCTCTGTTGCCCTTTGGAATAAAAAATTATATAATCGCACTGCTAGGTCTTTCTTGCCGAGTTGTGTTGCTAAGCCTAGTGCATGTGCTGCGGCTTGTGACAATTCTGGGTTTCTATCCAAGTCTTGGTCCGGAGTTATATCAAATTTTTTCAGGTATTGTTCTAGGTTTATCACAGATAAGGGACTATCTATTTTGGCACTGGTATGATTTGTTTTTTGGAGTAGGTCATACATTGATTGCATATCTAGGCACATACTTATATTTCTGACATATTGCAGGTCATCAAATACTACTGTTTTCTTTTCCGATGAGTCTTGTGTGTGGACTTCATATGGAATTTCACGGCCCGGGTTATCATTAGCAGATGATACTATTAGGTCAGTTAGCCCAGTATTTATTCTCGCCAACATGCTAATTGCATATTTCCGACCGAGTAGATACTCTGACTGAGTGCATGAACTTATTGTCGTCTTATATGCGAACCACTTCCTGCCACTAGTATCCGAGTTGAGGTTCTGTTTCTGGGTTTTATTGACGGATTTGTTATTGGTTTTTGAGGGTTTGCGTTTTTGTGTTCCTAGCATAGCATTATTTCTTGCCGGTTGGATACCTGCTTTAGCGGACAGTTGTTTAGTTAGTTCAGGCCATGTAGTCATGCTAGGGAATACTCCAGGTAAATAAGTCGCCGATTGCCCGGTTTGCTGATCTAGGACTACTAATCCGTATTCTTGATTATTAAATTTCTTTCCGGATTTGGTGAGTTGCCCAGTTTGTGGATTGATTGGTAGTAACTCACCATGCATGATTGAAACTTCTATCCTAGCATCAGCATCTTGTTGGTATGGCCGTGGGAAATAATTTCGGCGGTCATCATCATTTGCCGTCCCAATAATTAATCCATCAATTTGTTTTAGAACCTCTTTCGGGGTCATTGTTTTAACCGGATTAATTTGATAATGTCCTATACACCCATGAATATCTTCCGGCCAGGTTTTGAGTTTTTGTGCGGGCGACCTATGAATTGTCGTAAATACACCCCATATTCCTGGCGGATTCCGCATGGAAATCTGGGATAATTCTTGGTGCGCTGCTGTGTATAAGTATTCAGGTGCCGAATTATTATATAACCGGTGGATAGCATACTGCGCTAGGATACCCAAATTTTGTTTTGTAGATAGGGGCATTTATTATTTATACTGAAATTAAGCAAGAATCTTAAAATACAATAGCAAAAAAGCAACGGACAGACAGGCTCAGTGTTTAAAAATATTAATAAAATGAAAAATAAAATATATTTGAATCATATAGTATTGTTACGGGTCCACTCTCAAGTCAGTTCTAGGAATAACTAGATTTCCATTCTTACGTAATTGTTCAATATCTCGTGTAATTGCCTTATCAATAGCAGTCATATTTTCTAAAGCCGAACTACTAATATTCAATATTACAAGTTTTAGTGCTTCCGTATATTTGTCAATATATG
>JACCEB011378143.1_pt1 | contig 13860 bp, 17 predicted proteins | sample 7454761 | NCBI WGS metagenome assembly JACCEB01 (sample SAMN15323454, study PRJNA562643) | freshwater metagenome | isolation source: river surface water | place: USA:Blue River Watershed | collected 2017-08-18 | reverse complement strand
GGTCCATCAACTGACAATACAAATCAAATTGCAAACTCACTTGCCCAGGCTGATTCACGGATTAAATTAGTTAACAACCCAACTGGAAAAACTGCTGCTGCATTAAATTTAGCGATTGCCGCCGCCTCATCTGAAATTATTTGTCGAATTGATGGACATGCCGAGATCAGCAATACCTATATCAAAACAGCGGTTGAAATCATGATGCAAACTGGTGCGGTTAATGTTGGTGGCTTAATGAATGCTTCAGCTGATCGCGGATTTCAATCAGTGGTTGCAACTGCGATGCGCTCTCGAATCGGAGTTGGTTCCTCTAAATTTCATACCGGTGGAGAAGCTGGTCCTGCAGATACTGTTTATCTTGGTACATTTAAAAAGAGTGCAATTTTGCAGGCAGGTGGTTTCGACGAAAAATATATTCGTGCCCAAGATTGGGAGTTAAATCATCGCCTCCGGCTAAATGGCGGTGTTATTTGGTTTGATCCGAGATTAGTTGTGACCTATCGACCACGAGATACATTTAGAAAATTAGCAAAGCAGTACTTCGAGTACGGCCGCTGGCGCAGAGCGGTATCTCGCGAACACAAAGGAACTGTTAATTATCGTTACCTAGCGCCACCAATAGCCTTGGTAATCAACTCTCTCTCAATAATTTTAGGTTTATTTTTCAGCAGTATTTTTTTTCTTCCAGTACTAATTTATCTACTTACAATAATCTTCAGCAGTTTATTTATTGGAAAAAGTATTTACGAGAAACTTACCCTGCCGATGGTTTTAATTACCATGCATGTTTCTTGGGGTTTTGGCTTTATCACCAGTCCAAAAAATCTAATCAATTAGAGTGCAGAACTGCGTTTAATCCACTCCAACTACCAGTTTTAGGAAGTGCTTCAAGAGCGCCACTTTGTGAGTTGCGACGGAACAATAAATTATTTCCACCGCTTAACTCTTTAGCCTTCACAATCTTGCCATCAGGTAATGAAATCTTTGAACCAGCGGTTATGTAAACACCAGCCTCAACTACACAATCATCACCAAGTGAGATACCAATTCCGGAGTTAGCACCAAGCAGAGTGCGCTGACCAATTGAAATTATCTCTTTGCCACCACCACTTAAAGTTCCCATGATTGAGGCACCGCCACCAATATCGCTGCCATCGCCAACAACAACTCCAGCGCTAATGCGACCTTCCACCATTGATTTTCCTAATGTTCCGGCGTTAAAGTTAACAAAGCCTTCATGCATAACTGTTGTTCCAGATGATAAATATGCACCAAGGCGCACCCGGTCACCATCTGCAATTCGCACTCCCTCTGGAACTACATAATCAATCATGCGCGGAAACTTATCGACACCGTAAACAACCAAGTTTGCATACTTGGCACGAAGCAGCGGCTGAATCTCATTAAATGTAGCGACCTCACATGGACCAGCAGATGTCCAAACCAGGTTAGGCAGAATTCCAAATATGCCATCGAGATTTAAACCGTGTGGCTTAACAATTCGATGGGATAAAAGTTGTAATCGGAGATAAACATCGGCAACATCAACCGCTGGTTTAGTTAGATCAATCTCAATACTTAGATTTACTCGTTTAACCTTACGAATCTCATCTGAAGTTAGAAGCTCTGGGAATTTTTCACTTCCTACCTTGGCACCTAAACCTAAGTTGTAAAACCAAACCTCTAGGGTTTGCCCAGCCTCATTTTGAGTGGCAATTCCAATTCCATATGCATGATTATTGTTTTTGGAATCTTGGCTGCTCATTTGGCAAGGGTATCAAAATTCAACTTAGGTTATAGACTAATTAAATGCGTGTAAGTGTTTATTGCTCATCTGCCAAAGAGATCCCACAACACTCTTTGGATTTAGCCTTTGAAATTGGTGCTGCAATTGGAAATAGAGGATGGGAATTAGTTTGGGGTGGTGGCAAAGCATCGATGATGGGAAAGGTTGCCGAAGGCGCTAGATCTGTTGGTGCAAAAACTATTGGTGTGATCCCAGAGTCATTAATAAATCTAGAGTTTGAAGATAAAGATGCCCATGAGATGCATGTGGTTACAAATATGCGAACTAGAAAAGCAAAGTTAGAGGATTTATCTGATGCATTTATTGCATTGCCAGGTGGGATCGGTACATTGGAAGAGTTCTTTGAGATTTGGGTCGGTAGATATTTGAAATTCCACAATAAGCCAATTGCTGTTTGTGATCCGACCGGTTTATACACACCACTTAGAGCAGCACTCGATCATCTAGCAGATCACAATTTCATGAAGCCGGGACAAGCAGAGTTAATCTCTTGGTGCACCGATGTTCCTTCAACTATGGAAGCGATATCACGCTAATGCCAAGAAGTAATCACCTAGAACTAACTGTTGAGATAAGGCAGCCAGCAAAGGTTGTTTGGAAACACTTAGTTGATTGGCGAGGTCAGAGCGATTGGATGTTACAAACCAAGGTCTGGTCAGAGCTAGATCAAGATCGCACAATAAAAAATGGCAAAGGAGTTTTAATCTTCGCCTTTACTGGTTTATTTCCTAATCTTTATCCAAAAATTAAATTAGGTGTGTTAGATACTATGGAGGTTACTAAGTGGCAACCGCCAACTAGATGCGATGTTGTACACATCGGTCGCATTATTCGCGGCACCGGAAAATTTGAATTAGTTGAGAAGAAAAATGTGACCACCTTTTATTGGAGCGAAGAGATCATTGCCCCAGCAATACTCCTAGCAATTCTTAAGCCTTTTATACTCATTGGTGTGCGGATATCGCTTCGTAGATTTGCCCGCTTGGTCGAAAGAAGTCGAGAGAAGTAGCCGCTAGCAGTAATCTTGTACCTGTGTCATCTGAAACCCCAGCCAAAAAAAGTATTGCTGAAATTCTGGAGAGTTTGCCAGAAGAGGAGCGATTGATTTTAACGATGCACTATGTCTATCAAGTTACTGCCGCAGAAATTGCAGAAAAACTTGGCGTTCCAGAGCGTGCGGTATTAACTGTTATTTCAACTGGAAGATCCCGCCTAATTTCATCTATTTTTTAGTATATCCCTACTCAATTTCCCACTTAACCCTAGATAGGGGATAATTCTCTTTCTAAGGCAAAGCTTTTCAGTAGGGGAGATTCTCAAATGGCTGCAATGAAACCACGTACTGGAGATGGCCCAATGGAGGTCACTAAAGAGGCTCGCTCAATGGTTATGCGAATTCCACTTGAAGGTGGCGGTCGTTTGGTAGTTGAATTAAATATCGAGGAAGCAACAAATTTAGGAAATGTTTTGCAAGCAGCTGTTAACTTAGTTAAAAAATAATAAAAATACTTCATTTGATTTTCAATTAAAATGAGTACCAAGCAGATAAATTATTTTCCGGAAATATCTCACTCAATAATTAGAAGTGAGAAATTATTTAAAAACATTTCAGCTGTTGCAATTCCAGTTCTGCAAGATGAAAAATTAAGTATTAAGAAAACCGAGCTAGTAAAGTTGTTAACTACTCACACAAAAATTGATTTGAATATTGAGTTAGCTAATTGGCCAGAGTTCACCGCTAAAGCGGGTGAGTTGATAGAGATTCCATTAAATTTAGATGAATTAACCCGTATCTACTTAGTTGGAGTCGGTACTGCAACTGATGATGACATTCGTAAAGCTAGCTCTGCGCTGGGACGCAAGGTTAAAGGTTCTACAGCTACGGTATTGAGTGCGATAGTTGAGGACAAGAAGCAGATCGAGATAAATGTAATCGCTATCGCCCTATCTAATTATCAATTCACCTTTAAATCTGAGAAAAAAAACAAGAAACCGAGTTTTGTAATTTACGGAGATTTTAAGGATCAAATCGACAAGGCAGTTATCTTTGCTAAGGCAACTTGGCAGGCTCGAGATTTAATTCATACACCTTCAAATATTAAAAACCCACAATGGTTGGCAAATCAGGCAAAATCATTTGTTGCAGCGAGTAAGAGTTCTGCATTGAGTATTAAGGTGAAAGCAGGTCGCGAGCTCAAGGAGTTTGGTGGTTTGCTAGCAGTTGGAAACTCATCACCAACACCTGGCCCTAGATTTGTTGAACTCACCTATGCGCCAAAAGGTTCTGCTAATTGGCCACATGTTGTTTTAGTTGGCAAAGGAATTACCTTTGATACCGGTGGTGTTTCATTAAAGCGACCTTACGACATGATGGTTGGAATGAAGAGCGATATGGCAGGGGCTGCTGCAATTCTCTCTACAACTGTGGCACTTGCTGAATTAAAACCAAAGGTAAAGGTAACTGCATTGCTTATGTGTGCTGAGAATGCATTAAGTGGAACATCACAACGTCCATCTGATGTGATTAAACATTTTGGCGGGACAACAGTGGAAGTTATCAATACCGATGCTGAAGGTCGGTTAGTGCTTGCTGATGGTTTGGCATATGCAGATTTAAAGTTAGATCCTGATTATCTGGTAGATGTTGCAACATTAACGGGTGCAGCCACATTAGGTTTAGGTCGCCAATATGCAGCGATGTACACGCGCGATAACTCACTTGCTAAGAAGTTACATAATGTTGGTAATGCTGTGGGTGAAAAGGTTTGGCATATGCCATTAATTGATGAGTATCAAATTGCACTTGAGAGTGATATTGCAGATTTTAATCACACCGCAGATAAGTATGATTTTTCGGCAGGATCTGTAACCGCTGCGCTATTTCTTGAAAAGTTTGCCGGAGATCGTAAGTGGTTGCACTTAGATATTGCAGGTACTGGTCGATCCGAGGTTGATGCTGGTGAAAATATTAAAGGTGGAACAGGATTTGCCACTAGGTTACTTCTTGGCTGGTTGGATACATTTTGAGCAACTTTACGCCCGCACGTGGAGATATGAATGCATTTGCGGAAAGTTATGCCCATGAGGATTACTTCATGCAGCTGGCGCGAAAAAATGGAGAAGAGGTTGGTGTAATTGATCCAACTGCAGCGGTTGGTAATTTCTTAAAATTTGTAACAGAGGTAATAGGTGCAAAATCAGTTGTTGAAATTGGCACCAACTCTGGCGTTGGAAGTTTGTGGGTATTACAAGCCTTAGCTAATGATGGCGTTCTTACAACAATTGATGCAGAACGCGAACACTCAAAAATAGCCAAAACTGTATTTGAAGAAGCGGATATTCCTCCCACTAAGTATCGAATAATTACTGGAAATTTGATCGATGTTGTTGGAAAGCTTGCAGATAACTCCTACGAGTTAATAATTACAAGAGATGCAATGGATCTATTTGAGATTGTGCAGGAATCCTTTAGATTACTTAAATCAGGTGGCTTATTGATTATTGATCAGGCATTAAGTGGTGGCAAGGTTGCAGATTCCACCCAACGCGATCCTGAGAGTATTGCTAGAAGAGATGCTATAAAGGTAATCAAAGAGGATGGCAGATGGAGTTCATCTGTTATTCCAATTGGCGCAGGCATATTACTTGCCCATAAACTTACCTAAATGAGCAATCAATTACCCGCTCCTTCTGATTCACCGTGGTGGCGACCTGCTAATGCACCAATCATTCAAGGCGCACCTGCAAAACAAAGTAACTCATTTTTTATTATTGCCTCACTCGTAATCGCCTTGGTTGCCGGCGGAGTTGGCGCAACTATCGGGCGCACCTCTTCCTCAAACATCTCTGGAAATTTAGTAAGTACCGAGAATGCAGTTGAACGCGCACCTGGCTCAATTGCTAATTTAGCAGCACGAGTAATTCCAGGTGTTGTATCTATTTCAGTATCTGCCTCCGCCGGCTCAGGTACTGGCTCTGGATTTTTCTTAAGCAGTGATGGTTATGTCTTAACAAACAACCATGTTGTCGAAGCAGCGGCAAATCGCGGCACTATCTCAGTAGCGATATCAACTGGACAAAAGTACACAGCAAAAATTGTAGGTCGCGATAGCTCATACGACTTAGCAGTTTTAAAAATTGATGTAACAGGTGCTCCAACATTACAACTAGGGGATTCAGAGAAGGTTGCAGTTGGCGATGCAGTAATTGCAATTGGTTCACCACTTGGTCTTGCTGGAACTGTTACCTCCGGAATTATTAGCGCTAAGAATCGACCAGTAACAACTGGAAGTGATAGCGGTGAGAGCTCATTTATTAATGCCTTACAAACTGATGCGGCAATTAATCCGGGAAACTCCGGAGGGCCGTTAGTTGATGCAACTGGTGCGGTGGTTGGTGTTAACTCTGCAATCGCATCTCTGGGCTCATCAGCTGGCGGACAATCTGGATCAATCGGATTAGGTTTTGCAATTCCAATTAATCAGGCGAAGAAAACTGCAGAACAATTAATTAAAACTGGCTCTGCGACATATCCAATTATGGGAATTGCAGTCGACACCAGATATACCGGAACCGGTGCATTAATTTCTTCAGAGGCAAATGGTGTAACTGATGGTGGCCCTGCTGATAAAGCGGGATTAAAGGCCGGGGATTTAATAATTGCAATTGATGGCGTTGAGGTAAACACCTCTGATGAATTGATTGTTGCAATTCGAAGTCGCAATGTAGGGGACAAGGTAAAGATTAAATTTAAGCGAAATGCCATTACCAGAGAAGTTTCCGTTACCTTAACCGCATCGAAGCGATAACTCATGTTTAATATTGGTGGCGGAGAAATAATTGGATTAGCAATACTGGGCATGATTTTAGTAGGACCAGATCGCATGCCATCTATGGCCGCCGATGCTGCCAGATACTTAAATAAATTAAAGAAGTTTGCCCAAAATGCAACTGATGAATTAAAGGAAAATCTCGGGCCCGGTTATGAGGATCTGAAGGTGACAGATCTAAACCCAAAGAAGTTTATTAAGAAAACAATCGGTGATGCGATGGATCAAGTAGAAGAAAAGCCGGCCGCTAAGTTAGATCCGGATTTACTATGAGTTTAATTGACCAAATCACCGATGCCTTAAGCAAGGTAAATGATCCCGAGTTACACAAACCAATTACTGAGCTTGGCATGGTAGAGACAATTACTTTTAATGATGGAATTGCTAAGTTAAAAATACTGCTAACAATTGTTGGTTGCCCAATGAAAGATAGGTTGCAGTCAGATATCACTAACTCCTTGAAGGATTTAGCAGAGATCAGCAAGGTCGAAATTGAGTTTGGCGTAATGAGTGAAGAGCAACGAAATAATGTTAAGAAGATAATTAGAGGTGGCCGAGAAAAATTTATTCCATTTGCCCAGCCAGATTCACTGACTCGAGTATTAGGAGTTGCATCAGGCAAGGGTGGAGTTGGTAAATCCTCCGTTACCGTTAATCTCGCTGTTGCGGCGGCCAAACGTGGATTAAAGGTTGGCATATTAGATGCCGATGTTTATGGACACTCAGTTCCCAGATTGATGGGAATTTTAGATCAGCGTCCAACTGCAATTGATCAAACATTTATTCCAGTTGAGAATTACGGAGTAAAGGTTGTTTCAATGGAGATGTTTAAACCCGAGCGATCTGATCCAGTTGCATACCGTGGTCCATTACTTCATCGAGTATTAGAACAATTGTTAAGTGATGCGTATTGGGGAGATCTAGATTTGTTACTTCTTGATCTGCCACCTGGCACCGGAGATATTGCGATCTCTCTTGCTCAATTAATTCCAACTAGTGAAATTGTGGTTGTCACAACCCCACAGATCGCAGCTGCTGAAGTTGCCGAACGTGCTGGCCGAATTGCCCATCAAATGAAGCAACCAGTTCTTGGTGTTATTGAAAATATGTCTGATACCAATTGCGGTAAATGCGGCGAAGCAATCTCAATTTTTGGAAATGGTGGGGGCGAGGAAACTGCAAGAAGATTAAGTGAGTTAGTTGGTGCAGATGTGCCATTACTTGCCAAGGTCCCATTTGATTCGCAGGTTCGCGAAGGCGGCGATGCCGGAGATCCAGCAGTATTAACAAATGAGCGAATTCAGAGCGCCTTTAATCAGATCTTAGACAAGGTAATTATTAGACCTAAGTCATTAGTTGGTGTGCGCTTAGGTGTAAGTAATTAAATTACTTTTTATCCTTTAATTTCTTTAGTAACTCATCCATTGCATCTGCAATCTCAGTACGTAAATAATCTCTAGTAGCAACATCACCAATAGCGGTGCGCAAACTAGCTAATTCACGGGCTAAGTACTCAGTGTCAGCAATGTTGCGATCATCTCGGTCACGATCCTCATTTGCTTGAATCCGATCACGATCTGCTTGCCGATTTTGTGCAAGTAGGATCAATGGCGCTGCATATGAGGCTTGCAGAGACAAAAGTAAGGTTAGGAAAATAAATGGATAGTGGTCCCAACGTAAATTCTCTGGAGCAAATGAGTTCCAGGAGATCCAAACCAGTACAAAAACTGACATGTAAACGAGGAATCTCGCTGTTCCTAGAAAACGGGCAAATTGCTCTGACCAACGACCAAAAGCTTCTGGATCATAGGAAGGGCGCAGTGATCTCTTGGCCTCACGTGGATACTCAAGTGAATTCTTATTTAATCTACCTGTTATTTTCTTGCCCATTTTCTCACCTACCTATTCTCAAAATCTTTGCGCATAGATTCATCATGACGCCAGTTTTCCGGCAACAAGTGATCTAGAACGTCATCAACTGTTACTGCACCTAACAATCTCTCATTTGCATCAACAATAGGTACTGCCAATAAGTTGTAACTTGCTAAGTATGATGAAACCTCACTTAATGAAGCATGCGCAGAAAGTGGCGCAATATCATTATCAACAATTCCGCCTAACAAAGTAGCTGGTGGCTCGCGTAATAAACGTTGAAAATGAACTACACCTAAAAAACGACCAGTAGGTGTTTCAGTTGGTGGACGACAAACATAAACCTGCGAGGCCAATCCTGGTGCAATCTCATTTGCTCTTATATTTGCCAATGCTTCAGCAACAGTTGAATCGGCTGTTAACACAATTGGTTCAGTTGTCATCATTCCACCGGCAGAGTAATCCTCATAATGCATCAATCGTTGAACACCTTCGGCATCCTCTGGCTCCATCAATGCCAGCAATGCCTCCGCCTTTTCACTTCCAACCTCACGCAATAAATCGGCAGCATCATCTGGATCCATCTCACCTAAAACATCTGCTGCGCGTTCACCCTCTAGCTCAGCTAAAAGTTCAACACGAGCTGATTCATCCATCTCTTCCAGCACATCCGCTAAACGTTCATCATCTAACGCTCGCGCAACCTCTGCGCGACGTTTAATATTCAAATCATGAAGAACCGAAGCTAAATCTGCAGCACGTAAATTTGCCAAGGTTGCTAATAAGTTGCTTACTCCCTGATTTCCTTCTGCAATTGCAAAGCCAGATATTTCAGCCCAAGTAACAGTTGATGATGCACCACGACGTCGAAGTCCGGTACCACGTTTCATTACATGTACTCGTTCAATAAACCAGTCACCTGTTTTTGCTAACTCCATTGCCACATCTTCAACAACTACCTTCTCATTACTTTCCAGAAGGGTTACGGAACGATCTAGCATTTCCGCGTTGACCATAATTTCATTTGTGCGCTGTTCAAATCGACGCATATTTAATAAGCCGGTTATTACAACTGTGCCATTATCAATTGAGGTAACTCTAGTAATTGGTACAAAGATGCGACGACGTGGTGGTACTTCAACAATTAATCCCAATACGCGAGGAGGTTGGTTGTTAGCGCGCAAGGTTGCAACCGCATCCCTCACCTTGCCAACTTGATCACCATTTGGGTCAAAGACCGAAGTGCCAGCTAATCTTGCGAGGAATATTCGGTTTAAATTTCCATTCTTTCCGATATTCATGGTCTAAGGGTAATGGTTGACCCTCGATTAAGAGGAATAATTAATTACAGGTAGGTTTTGCTACATGAAAGATCAGGATCACACCAAATTACCAACGGGCCGTGATATTCCATTTCTGATTTCCGGCATATTAGGTATTGGTGCCTCTGGCCCAATCATCGCTAAAAGTCTTATGCCAGTACCCACCATGATTATGTGGCGAAACTTAATTGGTGGCTTGGTAATGCTGCCATTTGCGATAAAGCGTGGTGAATGGAAAACCGCACCACAACGAAATGCAATTAAATGGTCAGCGATTGCCGGAGTCTTATTAGCACTGCACTTTATTTGTTTCTTTTTAGCAATGCGCTTTACTAGCGTTGCAACAGGAACTGCACTCACTGCAACTCAACCTATCTTTGCGGCGATCTTTGTGCGTTTGAGTGGTGGCCATATTCCACGTAAAGCATGGAGTGGCATGTTTATCGCATTTGCCTCAGTTATAGTTATAACTGGCGTTGATTTAAATCTTTCCGTTAGATCATTTCAAGGTGATGTAATTGCAGTTACCGGCGGCGCATTAGCTGCGCTCTACATGATTATTGGTTCAAATGTTCAGCGTGAAATTTCTACCTCTACATTTACCGCAGTTTGTTACTTAGTATGTGCATTAACTGCATTGCCAATTGCAATTTTGGCTGGATATAACTTAACCGGTTACTCAAACAATGAGTGGTTACTTCTGATCGCCTTAGTTATAACGGCGCAGATTATGGGGCACACCATGTTTAATCTTTCGCTAAAAAGAGTTTCACCTGCTGTGGTTGCGCTTGTGGTGTTTTTTGAGGTACCAGTTAGCGCCATCTTGGCTTTCTTATGGCTAGATCAAAAACCACCAGCCGGCACAATTCCCGGAATCATAGGTTTATTAATCGGTTGTGGAATCTTTGTTGTGAGGTCAAAGAAGTGATTGATCTGCATACTCACTCCAATTACAGTGATGGAACTGATTCACCAAGTGATTTAATAAATAAAGCACTTGCTGCCGGTGTCACCACAATTGCATTAACTGACCACGATTCAGTTGCTGGGATTTTTGAAGCACAATCAGCTTTGCGTCCTGGAATCTCCTTGGTGCCTGGTGCGGAAATTTCCTGCCAAACCGATGATGGAATTAGTGTGCACATGCTTGGTCTTTTATTTGATTTGAATAATTCAGAGCTCTTAGCAACTATGGAAAAAACTCGAGAAAATAGACATGGCAGAATGCAGCGAATTATTGAACGGATAAATGAGGCTGGAATCGATATCTCTATGCAGGATGTTTTGGCGGAGTTGTCAGATGGCGCCACATTAGGAAGACCACACTTAGCAGATGCTTTGATTAAAAAAGGGGTAGTAAAAAGTAGAGATGAAGCATTTAGCGAGATGTTGCACAATAAATCAAAGTTTTATGTTGCGCACTACTCACCTAAGCCAGTGGATGCAATTAAATTAATTAAGGCTGCCGGGGGAGTTGCAGTGATTGCTCATCCAATGGCATCACATCGGGGTCGCACCATTTCTATTGAAACATTTGGCGATTTGATAAATGCTGGTTTAGATGGAATTGAGGTTGATCATCGCGACCATACGCCTGATGAGAAATCAGCTTTAATACAGTTGGCTAAGGAAAATAATTTAAGTATGACCGGTGCAAGTGATTACCACGGAAATGGAAAGCTAAATCAACTTGCAGAGTACACAACCTCAATTGAACAATGGGAATCATTATTAGCAAAAGCAAGCGAAGATAGAGTACTAACCGCATGAACTCCTACTTTTCACCTGATTCGGTAACTTGGCGATTGCACTCAGATCCATCAATGGTGGTTGGTGGAATTCGCGCATTACTTGAGCAGGCATTACAACCAGATGCCATGGCGGGCGTTACTGCACATTCAAACTTTCGTGATGACACTTGGGGGCGACTACAACGAACTGGAGATTATGTTGGCGTATTGACATTTTCATCCATTGAAGCTGCTGACAAATTATCTGCCCGAGTCCGGAATGTGCACAGCAAATTAGGACTAGATGATCCACACCTACTTCTTTGGGTACACATGGCAATGGTGGATGCATTTTTGGATACTGCAGTTAGATCAGGAATGTCACTTACTTCTGCAGAACAGGATCAGTACTTTTTAGAGATGGTTAAGTTTGCGGAATTAGTTGGAATCCCAACCGCTGATGTGCCAAACACACTTGCCCAATGCAAGCAGTACTTTATTGATATTAAGCCAGAACTTCGTGCTAGCGATGATGCAAAACGTGCTGCATTGTTTATTACAGTTCCGCCACTACCAAAGTTAATTAGATTTGCCACCCCATTTGCACCAACTTGGAGTGCGATCTCAGCACTTGCTGGTGCTGCACTTCCTAGATGGGCACGTGATTTATATGGCGCGCCAACTCTGCCAGGTCAAGAGATTGCAACAGATATTGCTTTAAAGGCATTTCGTAGATCCTTATTTTTAATTCCAGAGGCATTTAGATCCCCACCACAACTCAAGGCGGTTAAGTAAGTGAAAATAATTTCAATTGCCAACACAACTGGTGGAAGTGGTAAATCAACAACAGCTATGGCAGTTGCCGTTGCTGCCGCCGAGTATGGCCGAAATGTTTTATTAATTGATTTAGATGAACGTGCAAATTTAACCTTTCAATTCGCGATTGAAAATCCAAGGTTTACCATGCTTGAGGTAGCAACTGGCGCGATCTCTGCTGATTTAGCAATTATCCGCACTAATGAGCGAATAGATTTCCTACCAGCAGCTCCAAGAATTACCGCCATAGATACCGCGCAAATTTCAGTTGAAAATCTAAAGCAAAAATTTATTAATTATGATTTGGTAGTAATTGATACATCATCAGCGCTAAATCAGCGATTGACACTGGCTGGTCAATTAAGTGATGCGGTTTTGTATGTCAGCATCGATTCATTACTGGCGGTCAGAGGAGTTGTCTTAGCTAGTGATTTCTTCAAGCAGGCAGATACTTTGGGTGTATTACCAATTATGACCACAGATCAAACCGAGGCTATTTCAATACTTTCCAGAGATTTCAAAGTACTCAATCCAGCTATTCCATTTGATAAAAGTGTTTTGATCGCACAAATTGAAAACAAATCTGTTTTAAATCATGCAAAAGCGGGATTGGCATCTGATGCCTATCGGGATGTAACTTACTTTTTACTAGAGGAGTTATTCGGTAGCAAAACCGACACGACGCTCTGAGGATTGCCCAACTTCAACAAAGTTAATCTTGTTAAATGGCACTAGAAGTTCGCGACCCTTTGTATCTGTTAGGGAAAGAACTGAACTGCTCTTTATTGCACCGTTAACTGCAGCTATTACCTCTGCCTGAGTACTGGTGCACTCAAAAACTAATTCGTGGGTGCTATCTGAAATACCAATTTTTACCTCTGTGTTAGAGGAACTCTTCTTTGCTGTAGCCATATTCCTACCTTATCTGCCTTTTGATTTTGGTGCGAATTGAAAAATTTAAGAGTTGGATTTTGGAAATCCAGAGATACCGCGCCAGATTAAGTTCATTACTAACTCGGTGGCTCTAGTCCGATCAATCTTGCCATCTCGATCTAACCAATGGCGGGCTGTAGTTTGAACGGTTCCAATTAATCCAACTGCCAACATCATCGATTCCTCTTTAGCTAAACCAGTATCAATTGAGATCACAGCACTAACTGCTGCTGCACAATCGTAGGTCATTCGATTTAATCGCTCCCGAACTTGTGGTTCAAGATTCATGTCACTTTCAAATAACAAACGGAATGCTTCACCTTCAGAATCAATAAATCCAAAGTAAGCCTCAACTGTTGCTCTAACTCGATCAGCATTGCTGCGGTGTTCAGCAATCGCTTTTTGAATTGCAAAGACTAGAGAGTCAATGTGTAAATCAAGAACAGCTAAGTAAAGTTCAAGTTTAGATGGGAAGTGTTGGTACAGAACTGGCTTACTTACATTTGCTCTATCTGCAATCTCATCCATTGCCGCTGAGTGGTAACCAG
>JACCEB011162291.1_pt1 | contig 13861 bp, 7 predicted proteins | sample 7454761 | NCBI WGS metagenome assembly JACCEB01 (sample SAMN15323454, study PRJNA562643) | freshwater metagenome | isolation source: river surface water | place: USA:Blue River Watershed | collected 2017-08-18 | reverse complement strand
GTGAATCTTGCGATTGTCATGATTTCCTTCCTTATGTTCTTTGTAGGTATTGGTTATAAGATTTCTCTTTTTCCTTTTCATATGTGGACCCCAGATGTCTATCAAGGGTCACCAATTCCTGTTACGTCATTCTTTGCGATTGTTCCTAAAATGGCCGGAGTAGCTTCTTTAGTAAGAGTATCATTTGTATTTGTTCAAGAAGGATCTCCACTTGCGATTTCTTGGATTGGACTCATTCTAGTGATTGCGGCCATGACGATGACCGTTGGAAACGTAACTGCTATTGGCCAGACTTCTGTAAAAAGACTTTTGGCCTTCTCATCTATAGGTCATGTTGGAATGATGATCTTGGGTGTTGTTGTGATGAATGTGGCAGGTGTTCAGGCGATTCTTTTTTACGGAATTGTTTATTTATTTATGACACTCATTGCATTCTACATTACCTCACACTTATCAGACATGTATGGTACTGATTCTTACGATGTCTTCAGAGGTCTCATTTATAAGCATCCTGTGATGGCGATTATTATGGCATCGGTTCTCTTCTCACTTGCTGGTATGCCACCATTTTCTGGGTTTATTGCTAAGTTTAATATCTTCTCTGTAATCATTCAGAAAAAGCACTACGGTATTGCCTTAGTGGCAGCGATTAACTCAGTTATTGCTCTTTACTATTATATGAAGTTAGCAAAGACGATGATCTTTGGAACACCTCAGGGTGAAGAAAAAGTCCTAGGCTTTACGACAATGAATCAAACGGTGATCATTGCTCTCTTCATCCCAGTAATCTTTCTTGGTATCTTCTGGGATTCCGCTATGGCGCTGGCAGGAAATGCCACACTATTCATCAAGTAATACTGAAAGGGGAGCAAAAAGCTCCCCTTTTTGTTTTCACCCTCAAATATCTAAAATCCTTTATAATTAATGCTATGACGAAATACAGACTTCGGCTCATGGGTGGCCGGGTAATAGGGCCTTTTGAAAAAAATCAACTTTTTGAGTTGAAGCAAAAAGGTCACATTAAGGGAAATGAAGAGATTCAAATTTATCCAACGGGTAACTGGGATTCGATTAGAAAAATTGAATTCTATGATGAGCTGATGGATGAAAATAAAACAACAGTCGCAACAAATAATGAATCAATGAAAGAAGAAACTTTTGTCATTGATCTTTCAAAAATAAGAACACAAAGACAAGAAAAAGAAATCGACAGTCTTGTTGAAAATGATGGACCCGCCATTGAACAATTAACGGAAACCATTCAAATACCATCAAAAGAAAAAAAATCATCCGCCCAAGAAAATTCCAGTGCTTTTAGTTTGGAGTCTTTGCCGTCATTAGAACTTGAAGTTGAAATAGAGAAGACCCCTCTTTTTCCGGAGAAAAAAAATGAGGACAATAGTGATAAGACGATTATAAATCCCGTTGCACAACAAGAAATTGAAAAAATGCGTAGGCTTCAAAAAGAAGCAGATGAAAAAAAGATTGCCGAAGAATTAGAAAAACAAAAGGAAGAAGAAAGAGCAAAAAACCTCGCTTTAGAAATTGCAAAAGAAAAAGAAGTGATTCAAAAAGATGAATCCACTCAAATGATAAAAATTAATCAATTGGCCATTTTAGATGAGGCGAAAGAAGTAGAAGAAAATATTGAGAAAGAACTAAAGATAATCAAGGCGAGGGAAATTAAAGAAGAACAACTTGATAGAAACGAAACAGAACCGAAGAACAAAAAAAAGAAGCTCATTACAGGTATCGCGCTAGCATTAATCCTGTTTGCGATATTTTTTCCAGAAGAAAAGCCAAAAAAAGCTTCCTTTAAGCACATTGATCCAGTGATTGCCTTTCCGATTCCTTTTGATCAATCAAATAACAAAAAATCAGAATTAGAATTTAAAAAAGGTCTCGTAGAGTTCAATCGCGGAGACTATGTCAATATTATCAAATCGGGAATTAGTTTTAAAACAAGTTATGAAAATAACATGGAAAATTTAGCGGCACTTAATTTTATGGTAAGGGCCTATTCGGAGCAGCTTCAAAACTCAAGGCAGAAACTTAAAGACGCACAAACTATATTTAATATTATTCAGTCCAAAAAACCATTTCTCATGCAAGATCCAAATGGTGTTATCGGGATTAATTTATTCTACATGACGATAAATAAGCCCGGTGCTGCGGTAGATGTTATTCAGAAATACTTGAAGCTCAATCCTAAAAATGTGACACAGGATTTGTTTGCCGTGTATCTAAAAAGTTTAATTCGAACGGGGAAAATTGATCAGGCTAAACAGTTTCTTCAAGCACTTCTTAAAGCAAAAGATAAAAATCGATACACTTATAGTGCTTTGTTTGATTACTACACATTAAATCAAGAACAAGATAAGGCCATGGATCTCGCTCTATCTGCTTTGAAAGAAAATCCGAATTTACCGATCTTCTACCTCTTGAATGCAGAACTATTAATTAAAGAGAAGAAAATTGATACCGCAAAAAAACTTTTGAAAAAAGTTGAAATGATGGGCCTAGACTCGGCAAATATTAATTTTGCAAAGTTTTTAGAACTTAGAGGACTCATTTTTGTATTAGAAAATAAAACGAATCAAGCGGCAAAGACACTTTTGCTCTCTTTGAAAATTAATGACTCTGATGATCTGCGAATAAAATTAGCGGAGCTTGAGGGTGGTCAAAGTGATGACAAGGTAGCTGTCAAAATCATCAATGAAAGTAAGGCGGTTAAATTCCTTATTCAGGCGAAAGAATTTTATGAGAAAAAAAATTTTGATCTCGCCATGAGCTACTCAGCAAAGGCAACGGAGGCCTATCCTGGCCACATTCCTTCGGAACTTTTTTTGGCAAAAGTGCAACTCCGTCTTGGTCTTGCTAAACAGGCGATTCAAACTCTCGAAGATCTCGTTAAAAAATATCCAGAAGATAAAAAAATAAATTTTGCTCTTATTGATGCCTACATTGAAACTTATAAATTTAATGATGCCAAAATACGTTTGCAGGTTATTTCTTCCACAAATCTTCGAGAAGCTTGGGAGTACACATCTTTAAATGCAAAGCTCCATCTAAAGATGGGAGATCTATTGCAAGCGATGTCATGGCTAAAAAACTCTATTAATCAAAATCCCCTCAATGATGATGACATCTTTGTTCTGGCGCAGCTGTTATTAAAAAAAGCCAATTTTGATGCCAGCCGACTTCTTTTAAATAAGTGCATGGAGCTAGACCCAACAAATCCTGAATACAGAATTGCCTATGCTCGATTAATTTATGAAACCCAAGATGATCTTGCAGCTATTGGATACTTATTGAGCCTCAAGGACGATTTTGGTGACCATCCAAAAATCATGTCTGAAATTGCGATCTTTTACTACCGTTCTGGAAAAATAAAAGATTTTCAGGACTATAAGACCAAACTTGAAAAAGATCATAGTACTGAAAAGGCCTTATATGAGTTCTTAATAAAAGCCGCTCTTTTAGATGATCGAAACAAAGACATACCTCCCTTAGTAGAAAAATTAGTAGCGATTGAGCCAGGTGATTTAGAAAGTATGATGACCGCCGGAAGAGTTTTATTTGAAGATGGTAAATTAGCGGAGGCAGCAAAGTGGTTTAAGCGTGTAAAGGATAAATTGGATTCTTATCCAAAAGTTTTGTATTACATGGCGAAAATAGATTTTCTTTCAGGTGATTTAGATGGTGCCTTGAAGAAGATTGAAGAAAATGTAAAAGCCAATGGTGAAAATGATGATGATCTGGTTTTTATGGCACAAATATATCTAGCGAAAGATAAATTTGTGGATGCAGAAAATTTATATAGAAGAGCTCAAAAAATTAATCCAAGATCTTACGACGCGATTGTTGGACTTGCGGATCTTAGCACAAAACGAAATAACCATGATTTGGCACTTGATCTATATAAAAGTGCCATCAAACTCAGGCAAGATGAGCCCCTGGTGCATAAAAAACTTGGGGATGTTTACAGGCAACTTGGTCAGGGAGGTCTGGCCATAGAATCCTATAAATTGTATCTTGAAATGGATCCCGAAAGCCCTCATAAAAGCAATCTTGAAGCTTATATCAATCTTATGAAATAGGTGAATTATGTTAGACATAAAAAAAATAGAAATGGATTTTCAAACGGTAAAAGCAACACTCTCAAATAGAAACTTTGATACTTCCATTCTCGACGAAATTCTAAGCTTAAATAAAAAAAGAAAAGAATTAACAACGTCTTCAGAAACTAAAAAAGCCGAAGTTAATAAACTCTCTAGGGAGATCGGTGAATTAAAGAAAAATAAGCAAGATGCTGATCCACAAATGAAGCAAGTGGCACAGCTTAAATCCCTTATGGAGTCTGAAGCAAGTGAGCTCGATGAAGTTCAAAAAAAACAAACAGGCCTTCTTTTAAACATCCCAAATCTTCCCGATCAATCAGTTCCTGTTGGTAAAGATGAGGATCATAATGTTGAAGTTAAAAAATGGGGAAATCCCAGAGTTTTTGATTTTACACCTGTTGATCATGCAGATATCGGTGAAAAACTAGGAATGCTAGATTTTGAGTCAGCAGCAAAAATTACGGGTGCTCGATTCGTGGTTTATAAAGCGGGCATTGCAAGGCTAGAGCGCGCCCTTATTAACTTTATGCTGGATCATCAAGCATCTAAAGGATTCACAGAAATGATGACTCCTTTTATCGCCCATGAACGTTCTCTTATTGGAACGGGAAATCTTCCGAAATTTGAAGATCAGCTTTTTAAATTAAACTCAGAGCAACCTTGGTATCTTATTCCAACTTCTGAAGTCACACTCACAAACTTAAAACGTGAACAGATCATAGAGGAAAACGAGTTTCCATTCTTATATGCCGCCTATTCGCCTTGTTTCAGATCAGAGGCAGGATCACACGGAAAAGATGTGAAAGGTCTTATTCGGATGCACCAGTTTAATAAAGTTGAGATGGTTTCCATTTGCTCTCCGGCGCAATCAGAAGAAATCCACCAAAAAATGGTAGGGAGTGCGACTGAAATTTTAGAGAAATTAGGACTTCCCTATCGCCAGATTGTTTTGTGCACTGGGGATATGGGTTTTGCATCGCAAAAGACCTATGATCTTGAAGTCTGGGTTCCAAGCCAAAATAAATACAGAGAAATTTCCTCCATCTCAAACTGTGGCGATTTTCAGGCCAGAAGGGCCAATATTCGCTTCAGAAACAAAGAGGGCAAGGTTGAGTTTGCTCACACCCTTAATGGATCAGGGCTTGCTGTTGGCAGGACAGTGGTTGCGATTCTAGAAAATTATCAGCAAAAGGATGGCTCAGTGCAAATACCTGAGGCACTCATTCCTTATATGGGTGGGATGAAAGAGATTCGTAAATAACCGATTGTCTTTTTTCCGGTCTTTCTTTATATTAAATGACTCGACGGAGGACTGGCCGAGTGGTTTAAGGCAACAGTTTTGAAAACTGTCGTGGGTTAACGCCTACCTGGGGTTCGAATCCCTAGTCCTCCGCCACTTTTAAATTCATTGTTTTGTTTGTTAAGCCATATGCGGAGACGTGGGTGAGTGGCTTAAACCACACCCTTGCTAAGGGTGCGAAGGGTAATTCCTTCCATGAGTTCAAATCTCATCGTCTCCGCCACTTTTTAAACTTCTATAAATTCACCGTTTCAATCATCGTCTTAGAAGTTGTTCCGTCTTCAAGTTCAATGTTGACCCCAATCACTGAAGCATTATCAAGTAAAGGCCAGTCAGATTTAATCGTTATATCCGGAGATGTCACAATAGAAACTGAATTTAAATTTGGAATCCCCAAAATCTTTGCAAGAAATTTACGTTTAAGTATGAGTTTATGAGTAACCGTTTTTACAAGTTGACCGTTAAATTCAATAGAGCTTTCAGAAATAGTTTTTTCTTTAACCTTATAAGCAACAGAAAGCTCTCCCTTATTTGAGGCGAGATCAGAAAATGATTTTGCTTTTTTAATGATATCAGTAATTGTTGTTTCAAAAACTTGAAGTTGAGTTACGAGCATTTGGATTTCTTTAATTTCATTGTCGCTCTCTGGACGAGAGCCATCAAGTCTCCAGGCACCGACGGCATTTTTTCTTTCTTCATCCATGAGGACCCAGTAAGGGCGCACAACTGTATCATCTCTTCCGGCAATTAAGTGGGCCGTAAAATTGTCTACCGTTTTAACGGAGCCGACATAAACAAAGCGCTGACTTTGTTTTTTAATTCCTAAATCCCTAGAAGTTTCTTCTGAGAGAGTGGTTTCAATATTGAGTCCGAAGGCCGAAATATTTTTTGGACGAGATTTTAAAAAAGAAATATCAGTGATTTTTCTTTCATCACCCGGAAGAACGAGATCCCAAAGAGAAGATAAAGAATCAAAAGTTAAACTATCATAGGTGTGCTGGATTCTTTTTAAGAATGCATGTTTAAAGTCATGTCCAGCGGCATACGGATTTTGAGAAATTTCTTGAATGGCACTTATAACGAGTGAATCATATTCATCTAAATTTTGAACTTTTGATCTCCCCAACCAAAGGGCCGTGGCAAATCTCTCTCCCATGTCGTGGGCCTCAAGACCAGGTTTATAAATTTTGGGCTTATTTTCAGAATCAACTAAGGCGCCAGAGTCTCTGAGAGTAGATCCTCTCAGCATAATATTACCCACCTCTCCATTAGACATGAGAATGTTGGCCATATAGTCGGCAAAACCTTCGTTAAATCCAGAGATTTCCTGATTAACTGAGTGTGGGAATAATTTATGAAATAGAGAGTGCCCGGCTTCGTGAGCAATGACTGAAGGATCAAAGCCAGATCGATTAATTTTATTTCCGAATAGAACGGCCAATGGATTTGAAGTGGCCGGAAGAAAAGTTAATGAGCCATCTTCTGGATTGAAAAAAGCATTGTTGCGCATTTTTTTTGATGTTCCAGGATTGTTAATTTGTCTGTTGGTTAAGACTTTCATCTTTGAAGTTGGACTTAGATTAAAACGCTCTCTCGCCATTTTATAAAAACGATTGACCCAGTAATAAACATTCTGCTGCTCAAGAGAATCTTTTTCGGATTTGGCGTCAGCTTGGGAACAGTTTTGAAAACAAACGATAAAGTTATCATCGTGATAAAAAGATTTTGGAAATAAATCGGTATAAGCTTTTATGGGCCGGTCAATCACAACAGATCTTATAAGCTCAGAAGGAACTTGATCGTTTCCAACTTTTTTCCATAAGTCCTTATTTTCTGCCAGATAGTAGTTATCGATAATATTGATATTTGATCCAGCGAGGGCCAGGTTCCCCATTGATAAAAGCAATGTGGGTATGATGAAATTGGCCTTTAAGTTCATTTCTGAATCCTTGGATTGAGTTTTTTCAGGGATTTTAGCGCGATGGTGGCGTGCGTCAATTTCAAGAAATGAAACCCTCACGTTTTTGAAAAAATTACATTTTTATGGAAATTTTTAGACACTCTAAAGGCTTAAGAACACATTAGGGTTGCGAAATTGGAAGGCTTGCCCTATATTTCGAGCTCCATACCTCATATGCGCAGCCGTAGCTTAGTTGGATAGAGCACTTGACTACGAATCAAGAGGTCCTACGTTCGAATCGTAGCGGTTGCGCCATTTAATCCCTAAAATAATTTTAAAGACGGCAAGCTGATGTGATGGATCCTGAAATAGATCTGAAGCCCCAAGGCCTGTTGGTTGGTGTGGAAGGTTCCGGCCCCAACGAGGTAGAGATTATTTTTACTCGCTGTTTGATAGACACCAATAAAACTTTCTTTCATTTCCCGGCTACCTTGAAATTGGACATGCTCATACATGACACCAAAAAGTTCTTGGCCAATCATCTTCCCTACAAGAAGTTTTTTTTCAATTTGAACCTCGTGGTCCGCCTCTCCTATGATGACGTTTCGCCAATCCGCCATAGGTCTATTGGGATCGGGAGAATTAAGTGTGTCCATTTTGTAATTTCCAACTGCAATCCATCCCTTCAAACCTAAAACCATTTTCGTTTCTATGAAATTTCTTTCAAATTGGCCGGTACAAGCGATTTGGGTGCAGTCAAAAAAAGGAAAGTTAAAATTTGAGTGAATGATTTGTTTACCAGCCGATAGACCTAAGATTGAAATCGGAAAAAATTCAATTTCTCCCTTGATGCTATTAATAACCGCCGATGTACTAGCACCAATACTAGGTCTAATGAGTCCATATTTAAAATCTGTTTTATTTTCTTTTTTTCCCCAAAGAAGTTGATTATATCCGGATTCGGCATAAATTTCAGCACCAAAGGAAGGCAGAGTTCGACCCTGAATGCCTCCAGAAAAATCAAACTTGGATTTTGAAAAACCATCAGTGGTGATTAAAATTGAGAAAAATAAAAAGAAGAATATAAATTTATTCAATGATTCTCAATTCCTTTTTGGGAGCGTCTTTTCTCAATCGCTAAGTACAAAAGTGGTAGAACGAAAATCGCTAAAATCGTTGCAGAAATAATCCCACCAACCACAACTGCTGCTAGTGGTTTTTGAACTTCTGCCCCAAGGCCCGTTGCCATCATCATAGGTAGAAAGCCAAAGGCATCCACTAAGGCGGTCATGAGAATTGGCCTAAGAAGAACAAGAGTTCCTTCTTTTACCGCCTGTGAAGAGGAAACACCCTCGTGGGCGAGTTCACGGTAATAACTTACAAGAATCACACCATTGAGAACTGAGATTCCAAAGAGAGCAATGAACCCCACACCTGCAGATACAGAAAAATTGAGTCCCATGAGGGCCAATACAAATATACCCCCAACTAAACTTAGAGGGACACAACAGAAAATAATCAGCGCCTGCCAAAAGTCTCTAAAGACAAGGTAGATGATGAAGAAAACTAGCATCAAAGTAAGAGGAACAAGTAACGATAAAGATTTTTTTGCATTCTGAAGATTTTTATAGTTCCCACCCCACTCTAAGGAATACCCAGAGGGAACTTTCACTTTTTTATTAACAAGCTCGAGCGCTTCCGTCACCCAGCTTTGTACATCTCTATCTTTAAGCGAAACAAGCACTGCTGTTCTTCGCTCACTCGATTCGCGAAAAAGTGTTTGATAAGTTTCTTCTTTAACAATATTGGCAACATCTTGAAAGGGAATTTGAAGTTCATCAGAAAAACCAACGGGCATCAAACGCATTTTTTCCTGATCTTCCCTATCTGGGTGATCGAGCCTTACAAAGATCGGAAATCTTTGAACACCATTATAGATGCTACCAACATTTTCTCCTTGGTATCCAGAACCAACCGGAGCGAGGATCATTTCATTCCCAAGGCCCAATTGTCTCATTTCAGATTTTTTAGGAGTAATTTTTAAAACGGGAACACGAGCTTTTAGTTGGAGCTGAACATCACCAGTTCCGCGAACGGGTTTTACAATCGATTGAATCTCTTGTGATAATTTTTCTAAAACTTCAACATTTGGTCCAAAAACTTTGATTGAAACATCTGCCCTTGTCCCTTCTAGGAGATCATTAAATCTCATTTGCATAGGTTGAGTTGTCATGAAGAATTGTCCAGGTACCTCCGCCTTCACTTTCTCAACAATGGCAGTTACAAGCTCTGGCTTCGTTCGAACTTTACCATCAATCTTAGGCCACTCTTCCTTAGGTTTCATCATAATGAAAGTATCACCCAGATTAATTCCACTTGGATCGGCCGGAATAGAAGATGTGCCTAGTCGTGAAAAGGTATGAGTGACTTCAGGAAACTTCAAAATCACTTTTTCTGTTTGTGCCTGAAGATCAATTGATTTTGAGGTGGCGATATCAACAGGTCTTACCATATCAAGGGCGAGGGAGCCCTCATCGAGTTGAGGGATGAATTCTCCACCCATTCTTGAAAAAACCCATCCAGAAATAAAAACGATGGCGACAGCGGATGCGAGGACATACCGGCTGTTTTCTAAAGACTTAGTAAATAACGGAGAGAAGATTTCTTCGGCTTTTCGCATGAGCCATGGTTTTTTTACAGAAAGTTTACCTGGTAAAATTAAACCAGAAAGACAAGGAACAAGAGTAAATGAAAGAACAAGGGCAGCGAGTAGTGCGTAAACGAATGTTGTGGCTATTGGAACAAACATTTTCCCCTCAACACCACTTAATGCAAAAATTGGTAAAAACACGAGGACAATAATAAGTTGCCCAAAGAAGGCTTCTTTAAAAACATGGGATGTCCCTTCGACACTTGCTTCCTTAACCTCATCACGCGTCAGTTCTCTTCCAAGTTTTTGGGACTTCTTCGATATAAGCCTCATCGTTGCGTCCACAACAATAACGGCAGAGTCGATAATAATTCCGAAATCCAAACACCCAAGGCTCATAAGATTTCCGGAAATACCATTAACTTTCATCAGAATAAAAGTGATGAGAAGTGACACGGGAATAACGAGTGCAACGATGATCGCTGCTTGTAAATTCCCCACGAGAAGAAGGAGAAAAAGTACAACAAGACCACAACCAAAAAGGAGATTTTTCTCTACGGTTAAAAGGGTAGCGTTAACCATGACCGATCGATCATAGAGTGATCTCAAAACATATCCTTCAGGAAGGATACTTGAAATTTTTTCTACCTCTTTAGCGACACGGCTCGCAACCTGCCTAGAGTTTTCTCCCATGGTCATCATGACTGTTCCAAGAACACCCTCTTCACCATCAATCAGGGCGGCGCCATTTCTTAACTCTGTCGATAATCTAACCTTAGCAATATCTTTAACTTTAATGACATTAAGTGATTTATTAAGTTTGATAGGAATTTCTTCGATGTCTTTTATGTTTTTTAGTAATCCATCGGCCTGTATTAAAAATTGTGTTGCACCTTCTTCAACATAACCGCCACCCACACTTAAATTATTTCGTCTCACCGCAAACGCAATATCATCAAAAGTAATAGCAAACTGACGCATTAAACTTAGATCTGGTTGAATATGGTATTGCTTTTCAAAACCACCAATAGTATTGATCTCGGTGACACCTTTGACACGTAATAGTCTTGGTCTTACAAACCAATCTTGTATCGCTCTGATCTCCATCAATTGAAGAAGTCTCGCTTCTCCCGTTTTCTTAGTTTTGGCTTCGACTTGATAGTGATAAATTTCACCAAGTCCAGTTGAAATGGGGCCAAGTTCTGGCCTAACTCCTTCTGGAAGGTCCGGAGCAATACTCGTTAATCGTTCCATTACGAGTTGACGGGCCTTGTAGATATCCATTTTCTCATCAAAAACAACGGTGACGTGTGAGATCCCAAATCTTGTTGTAGATCGTGATTGGCTTACACCGATAATACCATTGAGTGCTGATTCAATCGGAAATGTGACTTTTCTTTCAATCTCTTCAGGGACGAGACCATTGACTCTCGTTATAATTTGAACTTGAGTATTGGTAATATCAGGTACAGCGTCGATAGGGAGGTCAAAAAAGGAAGCCACTCCAATCCCCATAGTGATTAAGACCACAAGAATAATGACCGCGGGTTGGTGAACACAGAGATGGACAATTTTTTTAATCATAAATTTAAATTAACTTTGTTAGATTTTCACTGTTTATAATTCCCTTCAACTCATAAATCTCAAGAAGATCATTCATTAACAGAGTTTCACCATAGTGATAGTTTTTCATGATTTCATCAAGCTGACGGCAGAATTCAACAATATTTGAGATCGAAATTTTACCTTGCTTAAACCATTTCTCAACGGATTCAAAGCGAGAAAGACTTTTTTCAATGAGTTCAACTTCACGTAATACGCTTAATCCAGACTTGTACTTTTCAGTAGAAAAAATAAGCCGCTGATTTTCCTTCAACTTTGAGATTTCTAATTTTTTCTCGGCCCATGCTTTTTGATAGGTGGTGCTTAATCGCTCGGATTGGTTTCGATCAAAAATAGCTAGTGGAAAAACAAAAGAGACTCCACCTGTGTAAACATTTTGATTTCCTGTTTGATAGTTCTGAAACACTGGTGCCATTCGAAGATCAGGAACGGCCTTTTTCTCTGCTAAAATGGCAGATGACTTAATCAGATCTAATTCAAAACCAGCTAATTTTGACAAAGTCATATCTAGGGGATCTGTGTCTTTCAGATGATGAATTGAGGGCCACCTGATCGTATCTTCCTGGGCAGAAATTTTTTTGATCTGACATTGATAACCTGTCACCTCTTTCAAGAATTCAAAAATACCTAGTTCTTCCTTTTTTAAAAAGGAACGCGAGAGTTCAAAATTATCAACCACCATCCTGATAATCTGATCCTCCATGCTTTGATCAGGACTTAAGGCCTTTCTTTTTTCATACTGTGAAAGAATGATCTCAAGCTTAGAAATAATTTGTGACTTAATTTTAACTTCTTCATGGATTTGATGAAGCCTAAAAAAATTAAGCCATAGATCCTTTAGGAGTGCCTGTTTTAAAAGGATCTCTTCATACTTTTGAAGAGAAAGATTTTTTTCCCATTCATTAATCCTTCCTTGTCTTTTATTAGCAAGCTGAAGTGTGAACCATAATCTTGTTTCATTCATATAAACAGTCTTGGGTTCAAACTCACGACCCCAAACAGAAAAATGCTCAAGCTCTGGATTAATGATTTTTCTTGCATCAAACTCTCTGGCCTTTTGCTGATCAAGCTGAAGCCTTTTGAATAAAAGTTGGGGATGCGTTTCCTCTACCTCTTTAAGGAGCCACCTCACTTCTGTTATTGGGGGGCAATCTTCAGCGATAGAGTTGAGAGAAAAGAAAAATCCAAAAAAGGCTAAAATTAAGATATTCATAATGTTCATTATTTTAAGGGCAAAGGTGAAAAGTTTGATGAGTATTTTGAACCGAGATTAATTTTTTTAAATTTTGTTTATTGCAAACAGATATAGTCGGAATTTTGCGCGTGTCCCCATGGCATAAAAGTTGCCATAAGTGTTCACACAAAAGGGGGCCTTCATGTCAAAAAAAATAGAACGAAAAGAAAATAAGATGGAGCAAAATGTTTCTCACTCCTATTCGATCATAAAAAATGATCTGATTAAACTCAAAAAAGATCTTAAAGAAGCCTACTCATCGGCGAAGGAAGAAGCAAAAAAACAAATTGAGTACAAGCTAAATCAAAACAAGAACAGTTAGGAGATAAAATGCTTAAGGCGGCGGTGGTGTTCTTAGTTTTAGGCATTTTTGCCATTGTTCTTGGTGCTAGCGGCATAGGGGGGCTTTCCATAGAAATTGGACGACTCTTAGTTTTTGCCTTTATTGTGTTGTCACTCGTGGGATTTGTTGCGACATTTTTGGGTGGCAGAAGGCCACACTGAATTGCAACTAGTTCAAAAAGCGATTTTTCATGTCCTCTAACCCTAGTTCACTGAGGAGGTTTTCCAGCCGCTGTCGCGGGTAATTTCTTGGTAAATCTTTGAACTCAGCAATGATGAGTTCATTTTTCATTGAATGTTCCCAACCAATTAGCTCTGTTACTGTGACTTGGTAACCTCTGGATTCAAGTTTTAAGCAGCGAAGAACATTCGTTATCTGGCTACCAAATTCACGCGTGTGGATCGGGTGGCGATAAATTTCTGTTAAAACACTCTTGCCTAAATTTTTTCCCTTATTTTTTCTAAGAACTGAAGCGACCTCTGCCTGGCAACAAGGAACGATCACTATATATTTTGCATTTTTATTTAACGCAAAATGAATGGCATCATCTGTGGCCGTGTCACAAGCATGTAATGCCGTGACGATCTCAACTTGTGTTGGAATCTCGAGGGATTTATTTGATTCTTCCACACTAAGATTAAGAAACTTCATTCTTTTAAAATGGAGTCTATTCGCTAAATCAATTGATTT
>JACCEB010821673.1_pt1 | contig 13861 bp, 9 predicted proteins | sample 7454761 | NCBI WGS metagenome assembly JACCEB01 (sample SAMN15323454, study PRJNA562643) | freshwater metagenome | isolation source: river surface water | place: USA:Blue River Watershed | collected 2017-08-18 | reverse complement strand
AGGGGGAAGCTAAACTGAACGAGATTCGCTTATCCTCCGAGAAAAGTTTGCGCCTATTTTCAGGACGTGCCTATCCAGAGTTAGCAGATGAGGTAGCCGCCGAACTTGGCATCCCAATTACACCAACTTCAGCATATGACTTTGCAAATGGTGAAATTTTTATCAGATTTGAAGAGAGTGTTCGCGGCAGTGATGCCTTTGTATTACAAAGCCATAGCGCCCCAGTTAATAAACAAATTATGGAGCAGTTAATTATGGTTGATGCACTAAAACGTGCCTCGGCAAAGCGAATTACTGTGGTTCTGCCATTTTATGGATATGCCAGACAAGATAAAAAACACCGTGGACGTGAACCAATCTCAGCTAGATTGATGGCTGATTTATTTAAGACCGCAGGTGCTGATCGGTTAATGTGTGTAGATCTTCATACCTCACAAATCCAAGGATTTTTTGATGGCCCAGTAGATCATTTATTTGCACTTCCACTATTAACAAATTATGTTGGCAGCAAGGTTGATCGTAAGAATTTAGTGATTGTCTCCCCAGACTCAGGTCGAGTAAGAGTTGCAGAGAGGTGGAGTGAGTTACTAGGTGGCTGCAGTATCGCTTTTATTCACAAGACGCGTGATCCGAGAGTTCCAAATGAGGCAACTGTTGGAAAAGTCGTTGGTGATGTTGAAGGAATGACCTGCGTAGTAATTGATGACATGATCGATACCGCCGGCACAGTAACAAAAGCTGTGGATGCCTTAATTGAGGCAGGGGCAAAGGATGTAATAATCGCTGCTACCCATGCAGTCTTTTCAGGTCCTGCGATTGATAGATTAAAGAAATCAAGGGTTTCTGAGGTTGTGGTAACCAATACTCTGCCTATCTCTGAAGAGAATAGATTTGATAATCTAACTGTGCTTTCAATTGCGCCATTACTTGGACGAGCCATCAAAGAGGTCTTTGAGGATGGTTCAGTTACTAGTCTTTTTGATGGGCATAGTTAAAAGAGTTTTACAGAAAATTGCGCCCGTAGCTCAACTGGATAGAGCATCTGACTTCGGATCAGAAGGTTTGGGGTTCGAATCCCTACGGGCGCACTTAACGCTTGGTATAACCCTTAGGGCATTTTGGATTTGTTCCAGTAACTTTCTTTACTGACTTACCCTTATAACAAGTAATAGAAATTTTAGAGGCAGAATTTGAGCTAGAGATTGTGCCAGCCTTAATAAAATTCTCGGCGGCATTGATTAAGTCTTGATGTTTATAAACTGGTGAAAAAAATCCTGCAGGTTTAGTTTTAGTTCTAGATGTACCTGCTCCACAGTAGTAACCAGGGGTAAAGCCCAGTGGTGTTGTCCCTAAATAAATAGACTCACCTTTATACAATACGGTTACAGGACCACCAGAATCTCCTGAACAAGCAAGATTGTCTGACAATAAAGTTTCATTTGCTAAATCTCTAAGTTGTGATCCCTCTAACCAAGGGAAATAGGAAGGAGCCACTAATTTCATACTTCCAGTCGGTGATCTAGGAAGCTCACTAGTTCTCATTTTCGGATCGTTGAAATCTTTCTTACAAGGAGGAGACTCGCTAGGTGCACATCGATCTTGATACTCACCATAACCATGCATTTTTACCTCACTCTGAGCGGCAACTAACTCCTTCTCGATATCTGCCGTTAGAAGTTTTCCTGGCGCTATGGAAATTAAATCTTTTTCAAGCACATAAACGATAAAATCATTTAGCCCACCTACAGTTGAAGTTTTGTAATCACCAACAAATGTTTTAATTACCTTAACTCTGCCAGTTTTATCTGAAGCCGCTGAGTTTGGTTTACCAACCGTTATTGATGCATGTTCAACTGGAATTCGATTTCCACTATTATCAAATCTATAGTGAGAATGGGCAGCACTAAAAACAATTCGAGGTGAGTATAGGTAACCACTCCAACCAGCCTGATCTGCCATAGATCCAAAAATTGGTACAACCCTTGGGTTCTCTAAATTTACTGGCGAATCAAATGAGGCAGTTGCTGGAAGTGCAACTAGAGTGAGGCAGGCGCTAAGCCCAAGAGAGGCAAGTGCCAACTTACGCATAACAACTAATTTACCCCCCGAAATTTTAGAAATCTAGAGCTAAGTATTGAATTCTTCAATCGTAAGTATTTGAGTTTTTCCTCTGCCCCGCCCATTGAACCTTGAATCCGAGGGTTTGAGGTTCCAATTTCTGTGGGTACATCAATGATTTGTCCTTTTAGGCCCTAATTAGATAACCTTGCGCCTCATTCCGCGAGGGATCAAACCGTTATCGAGGGAGAAGTAAAGTGGCTGAAATATCAATTAAGGGAGCACGCCGAACTGAGTTTGGCAAAGGTGCATCTCGTAGAGCTCGCCGTGATGGATTTATACCGGCGGTAATTTATGGACATGGCGAGAAACCACAGCATGTGGCATTACCTTCTCGTGAACTTGGAATTGCATTAAAGACTTCAAACGTTTTGATTGATGTTGTACTAGATGATCACACAGAGTTAACTCTTCCAAAATCTGTTAGCCGTGATCCATTAACTGGTCTCCTTGAGCACATTGACTTAGTTATTGTCCGCCGCGGTGAGCGAGTAGTTGTTTCTGTTCCAGTACATACTGAAGGCAAGTATGACCAGGATGGAATTTTGGAACACACTAATAACTCTATTGAGGTTGAGACAGATGTAACCAATATTCCTGCATTCTTAATGTTGAGCATGGAAGGCATGATGGCTGGTGAATCTAAATCAGCTGCTGATGTTGTTCTACCTGAAGGCGTTAAGTTAATTAGCGATCCAAAGATGACTGTTGTGCACTTGTCGATTAAATCTGCTGAGGTTGAAGAGGTGCCAGTTGTTGCTGCCGCTGCTGAAGGTGATGCTGCTGCCGCCCCTACAGAAGGCGATGCTGCCGCCCCTGCTGCATCAGCTGACGGTGATAAGAAAGATGATAAGAAGGACAAAAAGAAGTAAGTTGGCACTAGCCTTAACTTATGGCTGATCGTTGGTTGGTAATTGGTCTTGGAAATCCAGGTCCTGAGTATGAAAAAACCAGACACAACATTGGTCAACTTGTATTAGATCAACTATCTGGTGGTCAAAAATTCTCCTCCCACAAATCTAGAATGGAAATTTGCGAGGTTAAATGTGGGGAGCAAACCTTAGTCCTGGCTAAATCTCGCGGGTATATGAATGAAACTGGCGGGCCAGCTAAGGCATTGTTAGATTTTTACAAAATTCTACCCACTCAAGTTATTGCAGTTCATGATGAACTTGATCTGCCTTTTAACGCACTTCGGATTAAGCAAGGCGGTGGAGATAACGGCCATAATGGACTTAAATCATTAACCGCATCTTTTTCAACCCCTGATTACTATCGAATCAGAATGGGTATAGGGCGGCCAATTGGTGATCAAGATCCAGCCGATTTTGTTTTAAAACCATTTAATAAAGAGGAGCGCAAAGAATTAACAAAGTTCACATCCAAAGGTGCGGATGCAATTATTGCCCTGGTACAAACTGGTTTAGATAAGGCACAAACCGCCTTTAACTCTTAATTACCTTAGCTCTGCCAGACTCAAGACGTGCTACCGGGACTCTAAATGGTGAGCAGGAAACATAATCAAGGTTTAAATTGTGAAAGAAGTGAATACTTCTAGGATCTCCACCATGCTCACCGCAAACACCCAATTTGAAATCTCTTCGATATGCCCGGGCTTGATCTCTAGCAATTTTTACTAACAAACCAACACCATCTTGATCTAGTGACTCAAATGGATTAAATGGAAGTAGCTCAAGATCTAAGTATCGTGGAAGGAAAGTTGACTCAACATCATCGCGACTAAATGCCCAGGTCAGTTGAGTTAGATCATTGGTGCCAAACGAGAAAAAGTCTGCATAATCTGCCAACCTACTTGCAGTTATTGCAGCTCTTGGCGTTTCAATCATGGTGCCAATTGGCATCTCTAATTCGGCACCATTTAAAGTTTTCTTAATTTCATCCTCTAGGCTCTCACGCAAATACAAAAGCTCACGTTGGGTTGCAACTAGTGGAATCATCAACTCAGGTTTTGGATCAAAACCTTCTTTTTTAACCGCAAGGGAAGCAAGCACTAAAGCCCGCACCTGCATCTTAAATAACTCAGGAATCAAAATTCCAAGACGCACACCTCGAAGTCCAAGCATTGGGTTTGCTTCATGTAAACGCTTTACCGCTGCAAAGATAGCTTTATCCCGCGGAGTAATTGTCGAATTTAAAGCTTCCGCTGTTGCCATCTCAGCGCTAAGAGTTGCTAGATCTGGCAAGAATTCATGTAATGGTGGATCCAATAATCTAACTGTTACAGGATAGCCAGACATTGCTTTTAATATCCCCACAAAATCTGCCTGCTGCAATGGCTGCATTTCAGCAATAACTGCGTTTTGCTCACTCTCACTTTCGGCAAGTACTACCCGCTCAACAAAACTTCTGCGCTCACCTAAAAACATGTGTTCAGTTCTACATAAGCCAATTCCCTGAGCGCCTAAAGTCCTAGCACGGCTAGCATCCTCTGGAGTATCAGCATTTGCTCTTACATATAACTTCCGAATCTCATCTGCATGTTGCAATATTCGATCCACCGCTTTGACAACTGGTGTGGCATCTTTTGAAGCAGCAAGCAAACTTCCCTCTAAGTATGAGGTAACAGGAGATTGAGTAACTGGTAGTTCACCTAAGTAAACGCAACCAGTTGTCCCGTCAATTGAAACAACTTCACCCTCTCTGACTACCAAATCACCAACTGTAAATTGCAGTAATTTTTCATCAACTGTAATGCTTTCAGTTCCACAAACAGCAGTCTTTCCCATGCCGCGAGCAACAACTGCCGCATGTGATGTTTTTCCACCTCGACTAGTCAAAATTCCTTCAGCAGCGACCATCCCCACTAAATCATCTGGGCTGGTCTCTCTTCGAACCAATATAACTTTGCGACCAGTTTTTGCTAAATCAAAGGCTCGTTTTGAGTTAAACACAATTTCACCAACTGCCGCACCAGGTGAGGCAGCAATTCCAGTTGCAATTAAATTTCGTTTTGCTGTTAAATCAAATTGCGGAAACATTAATTGGGCTAGTTGATCACCACTTGTGCGAGCCAAGGCCTCATCCATTGAAATCTTGCCTTCATCAACTAATTGGGTAGCAATTCGAAAAGCTGCCTCGGCAGTTCTCTTTCCAACTCTAGTTTGTAAAATCCAAAGCTTGCCACGCTCTACTGTAAATTCGATATCGCATAGATCTCGGTAATGATCTTCTAACCTCTTCATTAACCGCTCTAGTTCAGCATGGACAGCTGGTTCTTTCTTAGACATATCTACAAGCGACATAGTGTTACGAATTCCTGCCACTACATCCTCACCCTGTGCCCGATCTAGATAGTCGCCATAACTTCCTTTTTCACCAGTTGCTGGATCTCGAGTAAATGCCACTCCAGTTCCAGAATCATCACTTAGATTTCCAAAGACCATAGATTGAATATTTACTGCAGTACCCAAGTCAGAGGGGATTCGTTCTCGCCTGCGATACAACTGGGCGCGTTCTGAGTTCCAAGACTTAAAAACCGCTTCAATTGATTGGGTTAAGTGATCAATTGGTTTGGTTGGGAATGGCTTCTTTGTATGTTTTTCAATCGCTTTAATCAACTCTTGTGCTAAATCCTTAAGAGATTGTGCTGGCAGATCTGCAACAACCTTGACCTTCATTTTTTCTAATTGAATTGCCTCAATTGCATGAACTGCCTCGTCTGGTAGATCACAAACTATTCGACCAAACATGTCAATAAATCTGCGATAAGAGTCCCAGGCAAACTTTTCATTACCGGAATTCTTTGCCATTGCATCTGCTACCTCAGGTGTAATTCCTACGTTTAAAACCGTCTCCATCATTCCTGGCATAGAGTGCTTGGCACCAGAGCGAACGGAAACTAGTAAGGGATTTTTTGGATCGCCAAATTTTTTCTCAACAACTTTTTCTAGGTTAGATAATGCAGTATTTATCTGATCCGCTAATTGTGTTGGCACAATCCCGGTAGTTAAGTACTCACGACAGGCATCGGTGGTGATTGTAAATCCGGGTGGAACTGGTAGACCCATTTGAACCATCTCAGCAAGATTGGCACCCTTACCACCGAGAAGATCTGATTTACTTTTATCGCCAAATGTAAAAGGATAAATAAACTGCTTAGCCAATTTGACCCCTGTCTAAAACTTCCGTCAGCCTACTCATCCAGTATTACGCAAGCCTGCCGCAACACCGTTTATTGTTAACAGTAGGGCTCGAGCCAAGAGCGGATCAGCCTCCTTTTGGGAGCGGACCCGTTTGAGTAGGGAGATTTGTAGAAGTTGAATTGGGGCCAGGTAGGTGTCTCTGACCTGCAAAGTTCTTGCCAAAATTGGTTGGTTTCCTAATATCTCACCTTTGTTTGTCATAAGCAGTAATTCCTTTACAGTTAAATCAAATTCATCTTTAATCTGATCAAATATTTTATGAAGTGATGGATCTACCAAACTATCCACATAACGTTTTGCGATTATTAAATCTGTTTTAGCTAAAGTCATCTCTACATTACTTATAAATGTGCTGAAGAAATGCCACTCCTTAAGTAAGGTTTTAAGTAGTTCACTCTTTCCACCCTCTCTGGCTGCCTTTAGGCCAGAACCGACTCCATACCAACCCGGAACAATTTGGCGAGATTGCGTCCAGCCAAAGACCCATGGAATTGCTCGTAATGAATCTAAGCCAGCAGATGCCTCTGGTCTTCTAGAGGGGCGTGAGCCTAAAAACATATTTCCTAATTGCTCAACTGGAGTTGAGGAGTAAAAGTAAGCAGGAAGCTCTGGTTGCTCAACCAGAGCTCGGTAAGCCAAATAGGCATGCTCACTAATCAAGTCCATGCACTCATTCCAAGTATTCAAATCATTGCTCGATTGTCGAGGTTTTCTATTCAAAACCGTTGCCTCTAGCGCTGCTGCCAAAGTTAACTCTAAGTTTTCTTTTGCTAACGCTGGTAGACCAAACTTGTCAGAGATCACTTCACCTTGCTCTGTCATTTTTATTTGACCATCAATTGAACCCCAAGGCAAAGCAATTAATGCATCATAAGTTGGGCCACCACCTCGGCCAACAGAACCACCACGGCCATGAAACAGGCGCAACTTAACGCCATGCTTTTTTGCAACATCTCTTAACTTGCGTTGGGCTTTATGAATTTCCCACTGGCTGGTGGTAATTCCAGCATCTTTATTGGAGTCTGAATACCCAAGCATTACCTCTTGGACACCGCCTCGTAGGTCAACTAATTTTCGATAGTTCACATCTGAAAGTAGATCATTCAGAATTTTGTCCGCCGATCTGAGCTCAGTTACCGTCTCAAGGAGAGGTACAAATCCAATTTTTGCAAAAGAGTTTGATTCATGAAGAGAAATCAAGCCAGCCATTTTCGCTATCAGTACCGCTGCCATTACATCATTAGCTGATTTAGTCATTGAGATGATGTAACTCTCAATTACCTCAGAGCCGTATCGATCAATGAGCTCATTTATGGCAACAAATGTCTTATAGCAATTACTTCCTGCCTGATCTAAATCACTCAGATTTGGATTGGACGTGGCAAATAATTGTTTGGAGATAATTTCCGAATCTGATCCACCAAACAATTTCGATAATAATTTGTGATGAGCATCAGAATGCTCTCTAATATCCATAGTTGCGTGAGTTAATCCAAAGGCAGTTATTGATCGCATAATTCTTTCCAATAATCCATTAGCGATTAGCTGACCATTGTTTTCCAACAATGAGCTACGCATAATATTAAAGTCCTGAAGCAACTCAGCGGTATCTTTGTAATCTCGCCCAGGAAAGTGAGGCAATCCAGATGCATGTCGAGATTGAGTTAGTGATAACTTGTGCCTGATCGCAGTTGCTTTTAATCGATACGGCTCTTCAATATTTATTCGACGGTATCTGGCTTCAATTTCTGGCAAGTTCTCCAGATCCTTTGCTACAGAGATTTCTAATTCCTTTGATACACCAGCTAATTTAGTTGAGATTGATAAGGCTTGTCGTAATTCATCTAAGTGTGAAAATAAACTCCGGGTAAAGTGCGCGTTTTGTAAAAGTATTGCAGCCTTTGTTACCTCAGAGGTGATATTTGGATTGCCATCCCTATCTCCACCAATCCAAGTTCCAAATCGTAATGGCCGGGCAGAAAGTGAAAGGTTGACACCTAATTTCTTCACTTCCATTACAAACTCTGCTAAAACTTCTGGCACAGTTTCAAGTAGTAACTCATCTAGGTAGTAAATTGAATTAACGGCTTCATCAAGCGGTTCAGGCCGGCCAAGTCGAAGCTCATCTGTTTGCCAAAGTAAATCAATCGCCTCCGCTAATCTTTCATTGTTGATGGCACTACTTGGTTCCTGAAGTAGTTGAGAAATAGTTGTCATTTTGCTCAATACTGATCTACGAGCAGCCTCAGTAGGGTGAGCTGTAAAAACAGGACGCACTGAGAAGTTTTCAATCCACTCTTGCAGTTCTGCTGCTGAAAATTCCTGATTATTATTTTTTGCCTTTAATATATTCTCAATTGCTTTGCCCAACCAAGTACCACCAGATTTATGTTCGGCAGCAAGTACTTTAGAGCGATTAACCTGTTCAGCAACATTTGCTAGGTTAAAAAAATTACTAAAAGCCCTTACCAATGCAATAGTTTGTGAATCGGTAATTTTGTTAAGTATTTGATCTTGCGTTCCTTCTCTTACTGAAAGTCTCACAGATTCAACCAGTTTAAGAAGTTCTTCACCTTCTTGCCGAGCAAGAGTTTGTCCGAGTAGATCTGCCAACTTTCTAACATCATTTCGTAGGTCGGTGTTATCTACCCCAGAATTCATGGCTTAATCATTACAGGTAATCAATTTCCTGCGCACATCTTTATGGCAAGGCCTATCTCGGCTAAGCCGTAGAATTACACCAGTAACCCCCCTTCATTTATGGAGCGGGGGTAAGTGGCGTTTGGGCAAGGAGGAAGAGAGGCAATGAAGAAGCTATTTGCAACCTTGCAGCAACCTGTCCAAAAATATTTAGCAGAGTATGAAAATTTAGTCGCACCTGCAGCGATCCATTCCTTGCTCTGCGTTAATCAAAATTCACCACTCTTAATTGTCACTACCTCAAGTAGAACTGCGAATGAATTAACTGAAGAATTGATTTCATATGAAGGCAAGGATTGTGTAATCAATTTTCCAGCCTGGGAAACTTTGCCCCACGAGCGACTGAGTCCTAAATCTGACACAGTTACTGCGAGATTTAAGGCATTAAACAAAATTAAGAACTCTGATACTAAGTTTGTAGTTTGTTCAATTAGAGCCTTGCTCCAACCCATAATTGCAAATGATCTTGCAAGAGCGCAGATCAAAATCAAGAATAAGCAGAGTATAAAAATGTCAGATTTGATTGAACAACTATCTAGATTTGGCTACACCAGATCTGACTTAGTTGAAAAGCGAGGAGACTTTGCGGTCCGTGGTGGGATTTTGGATCTGTTCGCACCAGATCAGGAACATCCAATTAGAGTTGATTTTTTTGGTGATGAGATTGATGAGCTTTCATATTTCGCAATTTCAGATCAAAGGTCAATTGAGAAAGTCCAAAATGAGATTTTTATATATCCATGTAGAGAGCTTTTGATAGACGATGATGTTAAAAAGCGGGCTATAGATTTAGGAAATCAATTTCCACAAATAAAGGATCTGACAAGTAAATTAAGTGAAGGGATAACCTTTGAGGGAATGGAGTCGCTAGCGGCAGGAGTTGTTAATAAATTTAACTCAATTTTGGATTACTTACCTTCTGGATATCTAATCTGGCTTATTGATGAACCCCGAATTAGAAGTAGAGCAGCTGATTTAATCAAAACTAATCAAGAATTTTTAGAAGCGGCTTGGTCAAATCTTGCTTGGTCTGAGCGAGATACTACTCAGACACCAATAGACCTTAGCAATGAGTTAGGCCAAGGCGGTTTCTATACCCTTGAGGAGATCAAAGGGTTTGCTCAGAGTTCTGGGATCTCATTTCGTAATTTGAATCTCTACTCTGCGAGCCCTGAGGATGTGCCTTTAACCTTTATCGATGAGTTAGAAAGCTATGCCAATAAGTATGAAAAAGTATTAGCTGAGATCCAGAAATGGCATAAGGATGGATTTGAAGTGATTTTTACCGCCTCTGGAAATGGGGTTTTAAAAAGATTTTCTGAATTACTAAATGGCGCAAATCTGCCAAATAAATTTGTCATAAAAGAAAATGCAGTTACTCAGGATGTGATTAATCTAGTACAAAGCAGTTTAAGAAATGGATTTGTAAGCCAAGAGTACAAGTTTGTGATCATCACAGATAAAGACATAACTGGGCAGCGATCATCGGATAAAGATCTTGCTCGAATGCCATCACGCAGGAAAAAATCCATTGATCCATTGCAGTTAAAAGTAGGTGATTTTGTTGTCCATGAGCAGCATGGTGTTGGTAAGTACTTAGAGTTAATAAATCGATCAATTGCTGGGGTATCTCGAGAGTATCTGGTCATTGAGTACGCCTCATCAAAAAGGGGTCAACCTGCGGATAAATTATTTGTTCCCACAGATACTTTGGAGCAAGTTACAAAGTATGTTGGCGGCGAAGCTCCTTCTCTTCATCGAATTGGTGGATCAGATTGGCAAAGCAGTAAACGCAAAGCACGAAAAGCAATCAAACAAATTGCTGCTGAATTAATAAGACTTTATGCAGCAAGAATGAGTGCCCCTGGCTTTGCATTTTCACCAGATTCACCTTGGCAAAAAGAGCTAGAAGACAGTTTTGCATTTGTTGAAACTATTGATCAACAAGCCACGATTGATGAGGTCAAGCGGGATATGGAAAAACCAAACCCTATGGATCGAATAGTTTGTGGAGATGTTGGATACGGTAAAACTGAAATTGCTGTCAGGGCTGCTTTTAAAGCAGTCCAAGATGGAAAGCAAGTTGCAATCTTGGTCCCAACTACATTATTAGTTCAACAACACTTCAATACATTTTCAAATCGCTACTCTGGCTTTCCCATCAAATTGGCAGCTTTATCAAGGTTTAATACACCTGCTCAAAGTAAAGAGGTAATTGCTGGGCTCAAAACCGGTGCAATAGATGTGGTTATTGGAACTCACAGATTGCTTTCAAAGGATGTGGTCTTTGCTGACTTGGGATTACTTGTTGTGGATGAGGAGCAGAGATTTGGTGTCGAGCACAAAGAGGAGTTGAAGAAGGCTAGAACAAATGTAGATGTATTGGCTATGTCTGCAACTCCAATTCCAAGAACTCTAGAGATGGCAATTACTGGAATTAGAGAGATGTCCAATATAACCACCCCACCAGAAGAGCGTCATCCAGTCTTAACTTATGTTGGTCCATATGATGATAAGCAGGTCAGTGCAGCAATTAATCGGGAGTTGCTTCGAGACGGTCAAGTCTTTTTTATTCATAATCGCGTTGAGAGTATTGAAGCAGTAGCTGAGCGGCTGAAGAAATTAGTGCCAGGAGTGAAAATTGGTATTGCTCACGGACAAATGAATGAGCGGGCTTTAGAAGAGGTTATTTTATCCTTCTGGAATAGAGATTTTGATCTATTGCTTTGCACCACAATAATTGAAAGTGGAATAGACATTCCAAATGCAAACACTTTGATAGTTGATAGAGCAGATTTATTTGGGTTATCACAACTACACCAACTTCGAGGAAGAGTTGGTAGAAGTAGGGAGCGTGCCTATGCATATTTTCTTTATCCAACTGAACAGCCAATTACAGAGTTAGCGCATGATCGGTTAACCACAATCGCAACAAACACAGACCTTGGCGCTGGAATGCAAGTAGCACTAAAGGATTTAGAGATTAGGGGAGCTGGAAATTTATTAGGAGGTGAGCAATCAGGACATATTGCCGAAGTTGGTTTTGATTTGTATATGCGCATGGTGGCCGATGCGGTAGAGGAGTTTAAGACCGGTTACTTTGATGAGAAGCCAAAAAATAATGAATGCAAGGTTGAGTTACCAATTAACGCTCACCTGCCTGTTGAGTACATTGAATCTGAAAGATTAAGACTCGATTTGTATCGTCGCATAGCAGATGCTCACAACGATGAAGAGTTACTTGATATCAGCGCTGAGTTAATAGATCGATTTGGACCAATTCCAGCACCAGCTCAAGAGTTGATGGCAGTTGCATCCTTGAGGTTATTTGCGAAGAGTTTGGGACTTACCGATATTGCAATCTCTGGAAAGAATCTGCGACTTACCCCGGTGCACCTGTCTGAGTCAGCACAAATTAAACTGAATCGACTTTATCCCGGCTCGATATACAAAAATGCATCTCAAATTCTCTTAGTAGCAAGGCCAGTTACCCCAAATTGGATAGAAAGTGCACCAGTAGGAGATACTTCTACCCTTGCTTGGGTTAACTCAGTACTTAAAGATCTAATCCAGCCTTTGAAAATCAGTAGCAGCAGTTAAGAGAGAATGAGGATGAAATTGTTAAAGAGATTGATCGCATCAGTGCTTGCAGTTGTACTCCTAACCGGCTGCTCAAGTATGAGCTCTGGGGTTAAGGTTGGAGATCAAGAGATCAGCACCACTGAGATTCAAAAATCTGTCGATGAGATTCTGCAAGCGCGAGAAACAGTTGATACATCACGAATGAATTTAGTCGAAGGTGCAGAATTGTTACGAGATCAAGCTCAGTTTTTTGTTGTCCGAGTGTTAATGGATCAAATTGCGAAAGACATGTCTGTTGATGTTTCCCTTGCAGACATTGCAGCGCGAAGGAGTGAAGTAATCGCCAGATTAGCCAGTCCTGCTGAGTTACCGGCGGCTCTAGTAAGTGCAAATCTTCCCGCATCAAACCTTGATCCATATTTGAAGGTTTTAATAATCTCGGAAAGACTTCAAGATAACTTTGTGAAGTCTGGCGCAACTGAAAGTGATTTGCCACGTTACATTGATAAGTTAGTTGTAGACACCGCCAATAAATTAGGGGTAACTGTTAATCCCAAATATGGGGTCTGGAATCCAAAAAGTGCATCAATCGAAGCAAGTGATGCAACCGATGGCGCAGTAGTTCCTCTTCCCTAAATAAAATTATGAGCTCTGAACTCATCAGGCTTCGTGAGGTGATGGACAAGCTTCGCTCACCAGGTGGCTGCCCATGGGATGGCGAACAAACTCACGAATCACTTTTGAAGTACCTGTTGGAGGAGTCTTATGAGTTTATTGAGTCAGTTGAAAACAGTGATCGACAAGCTATGCAGGAAGAGTTGGGGGATCTTCTTTTACAAGTTTACTTTCACTCCCGAATGGCAGAGGAAGATTTAACTCAACCTTTTGATATTGAGGATGTAGCTAAATCAGTTGCTGACAAATTAATCAGGCGCCACCCACATGTTTTTGCTGGCGTCTCAGTTAATTCAAGCGAAGATGTCTTAGAAAATTGGGAGAAGCAAAAAGTATCTGAGAAAGGCCGAACATCGGCAATTGATGGAGTTCCACTTGCTCAGCCAGCATTACCGTTAGCCACCAAAGTAATTTATAGGCTAAACAAATTAAATTACGATGTGCCAATTTCCGAACCAATCCCATTGCCTAATGAGATTAATCAGGATCAGTTTGGAGAGATACTTCTTGGCTTAATCAGCCAAGCTGTTGAAAAAGGATTAGATCCTGAGGCAGCACTTCGAAGCGCCACCAAAACCCTAATTACTCAGATTCAAGAGCATGAGACAAGGTAGAATTGAATT
>JACCEB010082084.1_pt1 | contig 13873 bp, 12 predicted proteins | sample 7454761 | NCBI WGS metagenome assembly JACCEB01 (sample SAMN15323454, study PRJNA562643) | freshwater metagenome | isolation source: river surface water | place: USA:Blue River Watershed | collected 2017-08-18 | reverse complement strand
GTACAATTAAATTTTTAATAATTATAATAATTTTATATTTATTTGTGCTTATTGCTATTAAAAATTGCTGTTGAATAAAGAAGTAAATAAATAATTTGAATTTAAAAAAAAATAATAAAATAAATATAGAATATAAAAAAAATGGATTTTAATGAATTTAAAGAGATAGAAGAATATTATAAATGTGAAAGATGTGATTATGAATGTGATCAAATAATATCTATTAAAAGACATTTAAAAAGAAAAAATAAATGTAAAATTAAAGAAGGTCTAAATTATTTAAACGAAAAAGAATTATATGAGAAAAGCATTATTAAAAAATACAAAAATACTGATGCAATTAAAAAAAAATATGAAGAATTTAAAAAAAAAGAGAGTGAAAATAATGAAGAAAATAAAAAAGAAATTAAATGTGAATATTGTTTTAGAATTTTTACAAGAAAAAATAATTTAGAACAACATTATGACTCATGTAAAGTAAAAAGTATAATTGAAGGTACTAATCAAGAATTAACAAATTTAACTATTAATAATAATTCATTTAATACAACAAATATTCAAAATAATATTCAAAATATAAATTATATTACATTAAATTTAGATAAACAGAGTATTGATAAAATGTTAATTCCTTTTTATGATAAATTTGATACATCACATATTTCGAATGAAACTCAATTAGATTTATTATTATGTACATTATATGAGGAAACTTTAAAAGAAATATTAAAAAATAATTCAAATTTAAATTTTTATATAAATCAATCAAAAGAAAATAATTCATTAATTTATGTAGAAAATCAAAAAATTGATAAAGTAAATAATGAAGTTATTTATACTGAAATTTGGAAAAAAGTAAAAGATTATTTATTAGAATCTTTAAATGAATTAAAAATTATAAAAAATAAATATAATAAAAATAAATTTAATAATATGATTATAGAAACTATTGAAAAAGAAATTATAAAAAAACATTCTTATTTACATTCTGAAGATAAAATGATATTTAATGCAGTTCGAGATATAGTAAAAAATTGTTCTGAAGAAAATAAAGAACAAATATTAAATAATCTTAGAATAGTAGATAATGAATTAATTGAAAATAATATTTGATTTAATTTAACAATCATAAATAAATATCATATTTAATTCTGTATTATTTATTAAATAATAAATAAATTCTTTTAATTTTATATAATGAATTTTATATTCATTAATATCACAATCATTACTAATTTCATCATAATATTTTCGAATAACATTATCAACATTTGGTAATGAATCATAAAAATCACTATTTATTTCAATAGTTTTAGAATTTGAATTTTCAATAACATCTTCAAAAAAATAAAAATCGGCATCACCAAATTTTCCGTCCATTATATCAATAAATTTCTCAGGTATATTTAAATTCTCAAACTTAATACAATTATCTTCATTACAATAATATCCATATTTTTTATGTTTTTGAGAATAAAAATATAAAATTGAAATAGAATAACTAAAAGTTTTTTGAGGTAAATCAGATGAATCAGATGAATCAGAAAACGTGTCCATTATTTAAGTTAATTTTTACATATTTTATAACATATTTTATTTTAATAAAATTTTATTCATTTTTTATTATTTAATTTTAATCTAATATGAAAAAGTAAAATACCAATCATATTCAGTTTCTTCAATTAAATATAAAATTAAGTTTTTTATATTTTGATAATATGTTTTAGCATCTTCAATATTATCTATTTTTTCCATATTATTTTGTAAAAACTCATCAATATTTGGAAGTAATTCTAAAAATTGTTCAGTTAAAAAAATCATATCTTTATCATAATTTTCAATTGCATTTTCAAAAAAATTAAAATCTAAACTATTACATCTACCATTCATATATTTTCTATATTTTTCTGGTATTTCTGGTTTTCTAAATTCAAATCCTTCATTAGTATGAACACCAAAGTCTTCATATCTATCCGAAAAAAAGGTAATAAAACAAATAGTGTATTGAAAACCCATTTTTTAATTTTATTTATTATTAATATTTTTCAATAAAATATTAACATATCAAATATAAATAAATCATTTTTTATTGTTTTTTGTATTTACGTATTTATAATTTATTAGATTATTATTAAAAATAATACTTAATCACTAATATCTTCAACAATCTCTTCAACTGTTTCTTGAATAACTGGTTTATGTACCTTAATTTTTCTCTTTTTCTGAATAACTTCTTGAATTTTAGGTACTGAATTCTCTTCATTAGAATCGTTTTCAAATTCATCTTCATCTGATTCTTCATCAGGTAATCTTTTTGTATTAACATCATCAATTAATCTATGTTCATAACATCTTATCATTTTTCTGGTACCTTTTGGTCCAAAAGATGCAGTGATATTACAATCAATAACTTCACAATATTTCTTTTTAACATTAATATCTGTATCTAATTTATGTTTTAGACATCTGAATCCTTTATTTTGACCAGGAGGTCCAAAAGCAGGTGTTATTTCACATCCATCATGTTGACACTTTTTAGCTCTAACATTAACATCTCCAGGAAGAGAATGTTTTTTACAACGTAAATAATGATGACCAGGAGGTGCAAATGATGGTTGTTTAGTACAATGAGGATATTCGCACATTTTTGAATATTTAGTAGTATAAAATAATTGTGGACATTTTCCGTTACGTTCTGATTTATAGTATTTGCGTTCGTCGTATCTAACTTTCATTCAAGATATAATTGTATATATTAAATTTAATAATTATTATTTTTTTTAAATAAGTTTTTTCAAATTTTATTTTATTTAATATTTTTTAATTCGTTAAAAAAATAAAAAATTAATTTAATAAAAATATAAAAGAAAAATAATGAAAAAACAAATTAAAAACAAAAATAATAAAAAAAAAAATCAAAATAATCATAATAATCATAATAATCAAAATGAAACTAATATAATAAAAGAAAAATATGAACCTGGACATTTTTATTCTGTCATACCTCATGTTTTTTCAAATTATAATGAAGATAATAAAGTTAAATTTGACAATATAGATTATAATGAAAATTCACATATTCAAATATTATCTGATTTACCACATTATTTAGGAGAATATGATAATGAATTTACAAAGAATTTTGATTTAAATAATAGACATAATACAATTTTAGAAAATCAACAAAATTTTAGATACACTTTAGTAAATGGTTCATTTGAATGGATGGATGGTCGTATGTTATATTATTTTATTCAAAAAAACAAACCTAAAAGAATAATAGAAATAGGTTCAGGAAATTCAACATTATTAATGTATAATACAATACAAAAATTTAATTTAGATACAAAAATAACATGTATAGAACCATATCCAATTAAATTTTTAGATGATTTACATAATATGGGAAAAATTAATTTAATGAAAGAAAAATTAGAAAATGTTAGTTTAGATGTATTTAAAACATTAGAAGAAAATGATATATTATTCATAGATTCATCACATGTAGGTAAATTAAATAGTGATGTTTTATATTACTTTACTAAAATTTTCCCAGTATTAAACAAAAATGTGTTAATACATATTCATGATATTTTTTTCCCCTATGAATACCCAGGAGATTGGATTAGAGAGGGAAGATTTTGGAATGAACAATACTTTTTATATACATTTTTACAATATAATAGTAAGTTTAAAGTGAAATATTGCAATTCATATACTGGATATAAATATAAGAATGAATTAATAGAATTACAAAAAAATACATTTGAGATAAAGAATAATTTAGCAAATCAATTTTATACGGGAGGATCAATATGGTTAACAGTTGAAAATTAATAAAAATAATTTATTTAAATATTTTTTATATAAAAATCATATTATATTATAGATTAATATAATAATTTTGATAATGGATAAAAAAATAAAAATACAAAAAAAAGGAAAAATAAGTGATTTAATGAAAAATAATTATAATACTACAGAAGAAGATAAAAAAAAATTAGAAGAATTTAGTAAATTACCACAAATTATTAAATTAAGAAATAATGATAATGATCAAGTAAGAATTATTATTGATAAAAAAAATAAAAATAACGAAATAAATGTGACAGAAAAAAATGATAATTTTCAAGAATATATAGATGAATTAAAAGATTTAACAAGTAAAATTGATGATGAAAAAAGAGATTTTATGAAAAATACTGGTTTTGTAAAAGAATTTATAGAAATTGTTTTTAATGCATTTACAAGTGATAAATACTATGAAAAAATTGAAATTAAAGATACAAATATAAATAATTTATTTAAGATTTTTCAAAAAAGTGAAGATAAAAAATATAAAAATGTTACTTATTATACATTTGACCCAATAGGTTATAAAAATAGTAAAATTTATTATAATAAAAAATATATATTATATTTTTTATCATTTATTTATATTTATAAAAATCTAGAAAAAAATGGAAATTTAATAATGACTTTACAATGGAATATATCAAAATTTATTGATTTAATTTATTTAGGAACATTGTTATTTGAAGAAGTATATATTTTAGATAGAGGTATGACAATATTTAAATATTTTAAAAATGATATAAAATATTTAAATTTATTATTTGATATAATTAAAAATAAATATTCTTTTAAAGTTGAAAATAAAAAAGATGAAAATAAAATTATTAATGATTTAAAAAAAAGATTTTATTATGATTTATATTTTAAAAAAAATCTTATAATAAATAATAAAAAAAAACTCTATATATCATATTTATATATTAGTGATATAATTTATATTAAAAATTTTGATTTAGAAAAAATGAACTTAAAAAAATTATATCAAAATCTTGAAAATACATATAAAAAATTATTAAATTCTAAAAATATTCAACAAAAAAATAATTTTATAACAAATAATAAAAACAGTTTAGTATTAGATATTTTTAATAATGATTTTAATATTTTATTTGATTTAATAAAAAAAAATAATTTAAAATCATGTTTAGAAGTAGGTTATATATATAACTTTTTATCTAAGATAGTTGAAGATAAATCTGATGTTGTATTATTATCAATTAATACAAATAAAACAAATAAAAAAAATATTAAAAGTTCAAGATATGAGATTATAAATGATACTGCTTTAAATGTTTACAATAAATTATATCAAAACAATAAAAAATTTGATTTTATTTATTTAAATGATAAATATAATTTTGACTTTATTTTATTCTTTTTTATTTACTCTGATAAGATATTAAATAAAGATGGATTTATTATTATTAATAATTCACATTTAAATGCTGTTTCTTACTGTGTTAAATATATTGAATTAAATTTTCCTTCTTATAAAAAAATTGGTTTTCATACCACAATGACGATATTTAAAAAAATAAATGATGAAAGTAGAGACCCATATTTTTTTATACCTTTTTAATTAAAATAAACAAAACTAATTTATTTTTTCTAAAAGTTGTTTTAATTTTTCAGGTTCAAACAATTCTGTATTAAATTTTTTATTAAAAACTTTATTAAAAACATTTTTAATATGCATACTATTTGCTTGTAAATCTCCAAAACATAATTTTGATTTTAAATCTTCATTTGTTTTTAAATCTTCTTTTAATTTTTTAAATCTATTTTGATAATTAATATTTTGAACACCAAATATTTTTTTTAAGTACTCTATACTTTTATTATGAGGATGTCTTATAAACATAACAATAATTAACCATTTTAAATCTATTAATTTCCATTCTTTATTTTTGAAAGGATTTAAAATATCTGGATTTTTTTCAGGATTATAATTTATATAACATAATATAGATTTTTCATCATTATTATTATTGATAACAATAGAAGAGAACATAAAATCAATAATTTTTACTTCTAAATCATTTAAAATAAATAAATTTTGTTCATTTACATTAAAATTAATCATTATATTTCCTGTATTAAAATCATTATGAACAAAACAACATTTATCTTGAAAATAAGTTAATATATCACATACCTTTATTAATATTTTTATAATAAAAAAATGAAAATTTGATATTTCTAATGGTTTATAATTTTCATTTAAACCAAAAGCTTTATTTAATATTAATTCTTTTAAACTCATAGAATATCTATATTTTTGAATATTTTTTAATGCTTTTTCCATAATTACTTCACTTATTCCATTATTATAATTAAATTTGATATTATTTATATTTGGTACATATGAACTTTTATTTAAAACTCTATTATTATTTTTTGGATATAATTTATATAAATATTTTTGTATAATATAACTTATAAATTGCATTCCTGACACATAACTTTGTTTTATATATGGTCTTCTGGTTCTTATAATTTTCTCTTTTTGTTCTTCTTTTTTACCAATAGTTCTAAGATTTTCATATTTATAAGCTTTATTATTTTTAAGTTTAACAATTCCATATGCCCCTCTTCCTGTTTCGTTACTTTCATTTAATTCAATCTTAAAATTATTATAATATAATACAAAAGATATACACATTAAAATTATATCACGACTTGTTCTTAAAAATTTAGAATCTTCTTCATTAACTGGTATTAAATATAAATTTGTTAATTTTTTAAGACATAAATATATTTTATTATAATATTCTTTATTTTTTATTCTTTTTAAAAATGCAAAATTTTCAATTCCTAAACTGTCAAAAAACTCATCAAACGATATATTATTAAATTTAGGTGATAAATGAAATGTATTATTTTTACCTCTTTTTTCAAATTGGTATGCACATTCATTACTTTTTAAATGTTTTTTTTTAACTTCAGTAAATAAATTAAAATTATTAAATTTAATTCTTTCTATTTTTTCTCTATTTCTCAAAAAATTTTCTTTTTTAATATTTGTTGATTGATAATTTGAATAATTTGTTAAAGCTTTATTATAATTTCTATTTTTAATATTTTCTCTTTTTTGTTTAAAAATATTTTTATTTGCAATTAATTCTAATAGTGATAATTCTGAATTAAAAATCCATTCTAATAATCCAATCTGTTTTTTTTCAATAGAATTTAATAAAAAACTTACCATATTTTTATATTTATTTTGATTAAAATTCATATTAATTATTATTTTATTATGCAATATTTCATATTTTTTATCTTTATTACGAATTTTATTAAAATTTGCATTTGACATTAATACAATTTCAAATACTTTTTCATAAATTTTTTCTAATTCCGAAAATTGAATATTATTATTACTATCATTTGAAAAATAATCTTTATAAACTATTTTATATATTAAACTAATTTTTTCTATATTTAAATTCAAATAATATGATAAATGATTTATTTTTCTTTGAACTTCTAATGAATTTCCTGTTTGTTCAGGATATTTTTTTATTATAAAAATTCTTCTATGATATCCTATTATTTTTTCTAATATTCTATATAACTGTGTTAATTGATAATATTTTATAGCATGTTTTATTCTATCACTTATTAAAATATTAAACCATTTTTTTTGTGTTATTATATAATTATTGATATAATAATTATCTATATTTTCATTTTCATTTCTACTTTTATTTCCATTTCCCGAGTTTTGCACCTCATTTTCATTTTCATTTTCATTTTCATTTTCATTTTCATTTTCATTTTCATTTTCATTTTCATTTTCATTTTCTATATATAATTTTTCAAAAGGATTTGGCATTTTAATTTCTATTCTAATATTAAGGTATAAAAAATATGTTAAATTTAAATAAATTATTAAATAATCATTCAAAAAACAAAAATGTTATTCATTATTTATATAAAAGAAATTTACTTCAATTAAAGCCAATTATGTCAAATAAATTATTTAGGGCTGAACATGTATCTCCTTTTTATGATGACGTCTTACGGACACATCTTTCTGGGAAAGATGAAAAAAAGATTAATTTTAAAATCAAATATTATTCTTTTTATAATTCAAAGAATCTTTCAATAAATGAACAAATTTGGAAAGATTGGGAATCAAAAAAGAAAATAGATTTATATGTTATTTCTTTTAAACCATATCAATTAAATATAGAAGATTTTCAATATGTTATATCAAGTTTACCTAAATTCCCAATTTATTATGATGAAATGATAATTATAACACCAATATTATTTTATTTGTTAAATGGATTTTCAAATAAAATAAAAGAAAAAGAAAATATATTAAAAGATTTTTTTTGTAGAATAGCTGAAAAAATTGGTGTTATTTTAGCATCAAAATATTTTTTTTACCCAAAATCAATAAAATTTGATAATACAGGTATACATGATTTTTTTTCAAATAAATTATTAAAAGAAGAAAATGTATTTAAAATTGAAAGATGGATGGTTGATAAATTTGATACAAGTGATTTTGGTTGGTTTTCACCTAATAATCATTTAATGGCTGATTATTTATTTGAAAATTTTAATTTTAAAAAAGTTGTTGAATTTGGTATATTTATGGGATATTCTACTCGTATTTTTTTAAATAAAAAACCTGATTTAGAATATTATTGTTTTGATGTCTTTAATCCTCTTTTTTTAACTAAGGGTTCTTCTGATATAATAAAAGTCGATGATGTTAAATTTCATTGGAAATTTATGCGATTTGAAACATTTCATGCAAATATAAAAGAATTTGAAAATGTTTATACTATTGTAGGTGATGTACATGAAAATTTACATTTACTTAAAAAAAATAATATAAATCCTGATTTAATATATATAGATTTTATTAAAAATGATAATATATTAATAAAATTTGTTGATAAATTATTAAATTTATTTCCAAACACTGTTATATTTGGTGATGATGCAATATATTTAAATAAATCTTTAAAATATTTTAAACAAAAATATAACACAATTGTATTAAAAAATTGTTATGCATGTAGTAAAAATAAAAAATTCCCAAATATTGATAAATTTGTTAAATTATATGATGAAGAAACAAAAAAATATGATGAAAATGATATTCAAAAAGTTGCTAAATTAGCAGAGAAATATAAAATAAATTATATATCTAAATTAATTGATAAAAAAGAAAATATATTGAAAATAATATTTGCTATAGATTTTTTAGGTATTAATTTAAATAAAAGAACAACTATTTTAGAAAATGAAGATAATATATATCACTTTATATGTAAAAAATATAGAGATGATCAAAATTATTACATTCAATTATATATTGAATTAAATAAAATACAACCTGACAAAAATGTTCAAAATAATTATAATCTTATTCCTTATGATTATATAAATTATAAAATAGATAAATTTTAGATATTATTTATTAAATTATAATTTAAAAAAAATTTGATATAAAAATAAAGAATAATGGATAATATTTTAACTAGTATTTTAGGTGTAGGAATTATAGGAGGATTTATTTTTAATCCATTAATTCGGAACAAATATAATACATATAAAATTCACAAGGAAATAAGTCAAATTCTTAAAGAATCCATTAAAAATAAAAAATATGAGTACCATATGATAAAATCAACACAAAATGATTTTGTTCGTTTAAATGGATGGATATTTGATCCAAATAATATAAATATAAAAAAAGCTATTTTCAAATTAAATAATTATTATGAAAATGTTAAAATTATAGATAATAAATCATTATTTAATTATCATATATTTATTAAAGCTATTCAAACTAAAAATAAAAATGATGTTGAAATTGAATTTAATCAGGAAAATAATAAAAATAAAAATTAATATTTAAATTTTTCTACTTCTTCTTTACTACCTAATAATATAGGTGTTTTTTCATGTATTTTTTTAGGTTTAATATCTAAAATTCTAATTGGTTCTTTTCTAGTAGTTATAGCTAAACCTCCAGCTTCTTCTGTTATTCTTGCCATAGGAAAACATTCATAAAACACTCTTAATTTTCCATCTTTATTTTTACTATCTGCAGGATACATAAAATTACCTCCATATAATAAAGTTCTATGAACATCAGCTACCATAGAACCTATATATCTTTGAGTATATTTAGTATTTTTTTCTTTATATAAATTAACATATTCTTTAACATTTAAATCCCAATTTTCACAATTGGATTCATTCACTGAATATATTTTTTTACCATTTTCAGGAAAATGAATATTTCCAGTATAAACAAATTCACCAATACTATGATCTAAAGTAAATTTCATAACACCACTTCCTTTTTCAAAAGTTATTACTAATTCAGTTGCAGGACCATATAAACAATAACCGGCACAAATAATTTTATCTCCATCAATACATTTTTTCCAATCTTCATCATTTTGTTCATAAATAGCAAAAATAGTACCTACACAAACATTACAATCTATATTAGAAGAACCATCTAAAGGGTCAAAAGCTACAATATATTTACCTTTAAATTCATCAGGAACTAAAATCTCATCTTCATTTTCTTCAGATAATAAAACACAACAAGAATGAGAATGAATTAAATTATCAATCATTACTTCATTACTAATAACATCTAATTTTTTTTGAATATCACCTGAAGAATTAGAATTATTATTACTATCTTCAATTATACCATGTAAACCAACAATTCCTGCTTTAGATATTTGACGTTGAATAACTTTGCAACTAATATGAATTGCATTTAAAAGATTTGTTAAATGAGGATTAGTTTTATAAACTTTTTGAATAAAAGTTAATGAAGGAATATCTTTTTCCAATGACATGATTGTTTATAATTTTTTTTTGTATTTATTTATTATTTTTTAAACGAAATAATAATATTATAAAAAATATCAATAATTTATTTAATTTAATAAAAGTTGATAAAAAGTTTTATATAATTCATAATTGGGCATAAAAACAGAATACATATTTTTTCTACACATAGGACATACTGGACAATTAGTACTAATTGTTTTTTTAAACCATTCTTTTATACATTTTTCATGAAAAATATTTTTACATTGAAAACAACATAAATTATTATCATTTTCATCATTTTCATCAGTTTCAACTAAACAAATCACGCATTCTTTACAAAGTTTATTATTTATTTTAAAAAAAGTATATAAATTTTCTAAATAAAAATTCATTAAATCTTTTGAAAAATTCTCAACAAAAGGATCTATTGTAAAAACTTCATTTTTTACTTGTTGTATCCATGTATTTAATTCAACTGGTGTTATTTTTTTATTAGGTATATCGTGATAACAATAATTATATAAATTATCATTATTTTTTTTTGCTTCAAAATATTCACCATTATTAACACAACGAATAAAAATATTAAAATAAACCATTTTTAAAATAGGAGAATTTTCTATATGTGAATCGTCAAAATGATTATGTAAGTTTTTAAAATATAATATTTTTAGATAATTTGAATTAGTTTGATAAATATCTCTTACAAAAAAAGTATAATTATCTAAATTAAAATTAATTGGAAAAGGTATTAAATTAATATTTAATTCAACTAATCTTTTTTCAAACAATTCAATTTCAGGATAAAATAAATTTTTAATTAATTCTTTATTTTCATCATTTAAACAATGTTCAATTTCAAAATTTAATGTATGTTTAAAACTTATATAATATGATATAAATGAATTATTAAAATTTTCATTTTCTTCGTCTTCATCTTCATCATACATATTAATTCTATCAATAACTAAACATAAAGATAAAAAATTTTCGATATGTTCATTTAAATCAAAACATGGTTTTTTAGGAAAATGAATAATACTTAAATCATTAATATTATTTAAATATTTAATAAAAATTAAAAAAGTAAAAATATTTATATGTGTAAATTTTCCATTATTATTAAAAAAACAAAGATAATCATAAAAAGATAAATTTAGATTAATAAAAGTAAATATTTTTTCATTTAATATATCTTCCAATTCTTCTTCATTTAAATTTTGTATCTCATCATTTTGATTTTCATTAAAAATATCATTTTCCATATTTTTAATATTATCATTTAATACATCATAATCATTAATCATATTTATATGAATTGTATTGTTATTTAAAAAATTATTTAAATCATCAAATTTTTTAATATATTTTTGCATATTTAAATCTATATTTTTTTCATATCTCATTTGAGTATAAATAGTGACAAAAAAACAAGATAAAAATTCTCTACTACTAATTGTTTTATCACATTCAAAAGAGTTTATATAATTAAAATATAAATTTCTTTCTTCTTCTTCTTCAAAATTAAGATAAATATATGTATAAAAATCAGTATAATATTCTTTTATATTTTGTTTACAATCATAAAATTTACGCATAAACCATTTAAAAAGAATATTAAATTCATTTATATAAATATAATACTTTTTCTCATCTTTTAAATCATAAAAATTATTGATATAATTAAATAAATTTTTAGATAACTTTTCTTTTATATATTCTTCATGAATTTGTAAATCGTAAAAACACGTATTTAATAATTCATTATTAATATCAAGAACGTAAACAGTATCTTGAGTCTTTCTATATTCTATATATTCGTTAATTAAAGATATTTTTTATTAATTTGTTATAAAAAAATAAATAAAGATAAACTAAAAGTAAAATATTAATCATTTTTTTTATTATCAATACTACATATTGAACTATTAGATATTGATTTAGGTATTAAATTAATTTTCTCAATACTTTCATTTTTTGAATGATTTTCTTCTATAAAATTATCATTTTCGAATTCAATTAACTCATTTTCAATAAAAAAATCACTTGTATTATTATTGTTATTATTATTATTATTATTATTATTTATGTTGTCGGTTTTATTAATAAGATTATTAAAAACATTAAATGATTCTTTCATTAAAGTGGTATGATTATTAGAAAGATTTTTAATCTTATTAATATTTTTATCGTGCATTTCAGCAAAAAACTCGTTTTCATCTAAAATTTCTTTAAGTACTCTAAAATTAAAAATCATTTTCTTAAACTTTTGAATAATAATTTTTTTAGAGGATTCATTAAAATGTTCATTTCGGATTAAATCAAGTATTTCATTCATTTCATCATCAATTTTCTGAACTCCTTTCATTTTAAAGAATGAAGTTTAGTATTTCTATAAATATATCATAATTTATATAAAAAAATATAAACGTAAAAATAAATTAAAAAATGATTAATTTAAAATAAATTAAATAAAAAACTAATTAGATTATAAATTAACAAAAATTTTAATTATGAATAATTTATTTTTTGAACGCGATAATATAGAATTAATTATAGGTGCAGGTGATGGATATAGACGAATAAATGATATATCTAATAATTTAATAGCGGAAATTGAATATGAAAATTTACATTTAAAGTATAATACTTTTATATGTTTCCCAATAGAAAACCCATATTATGAATTAAATAAATTTTTTTTATCAAAAATAAAAGATGAGAATATGAATAACAGAGATTATCAATTACAAATATTTAATTTAAATAATAATGAAAATTTAAATAATTTATATCAAATATTAAAAAATAAAGTAAATAATATTGATATTCAGAAAAACACATGGTATTTTATGAATAATCATTTAATTTTTGATACTTTAATTAATATATTAAAAAAAGGAGGTAAATTTAGATATCCATTTAGAATTAATAATAGTATATTAGCATATGATATAGGTATGTTTAAAAATATATTAACACAAAATATGGAAAAATTAGTAAGTAATAAAATAATATATAACGATCGAAGAAAATTATTTATTAGGTTTTTTAATAGTGATATTATTTTTCCTAATTCAACATTAATTTTTAATATGAAATTAATTGGAAAAAAAGAAAAATATTTTGAATTAATACAAGAAAGTATAAATAATAATAATTTAGCATATTATATTAATGATTGCTATAAATTATT
>JACCEB010303408.1_pt1 | contig 13877 bp, 16 predicted proteins | sample 7454761 | NCBI WGS metagenome assembly JACCEB01 (sample SAMN15323454, study PRJNA562643) | freshwater metagenome | isolation source: river surface water | place: USA:Blue River Watershed | collected 2017-08-18 | reverse complement strand
ATTATCAAATATATAAACCCTTCTTATGAAGGGTTTTTGTTATAAAGGATCATCAAAATATCTATATGTAAAACCTTTAACAACTACATATTCACCATTCTTTTTATTTACTTTTCTTCTACAACAAAAAACTATCTAAAAGAAGTGGAAACGGAACTACACAGGACTATGGCGACTTTGATAAAGATGCAATTTTAAATTGGCTAGTTAAATTTGGATGGTCACATCCTAATCCTAAATTTGATAAAGATTACCCGACTTTAAGTATGTCTCAAATGACTCAAATTTTCAATGATGGTAAAATTCTTAAAAATAATTGCAAAATTGATAGAAATAAATTACTATTCTTAGATAAGAAATGGAAAAATATTAAAAAAGCCACTTTATAGTGGCTTTTTCTTTTTATGTAATTGTAGTGTAAACATCATAACCTGATATGGTAAACATTATAACCATATACTCTTGATAATTATTAGGATCATTAAAGAACTCAACAGTTAATTCATAACCAATTTGATCAATCTCAGGTATATAATCGGCTATCTGTGCCATTAACTCACCTTTAATAGAATCTGCTGATAAACTAGTCTCGTGCAATAGCTCTAAAAGATTTGCACCTAGATTAGGCTCACCTAAAACCTCACCTTTATTAGTAAAAATTATAACTTCATACTTTTGAACTATTACCTTAACAACATCATCCTCTATTAACTCAGCATCATTAAAATTTGGATGCCCTGGATAACCAATGTAGAAGTCGATAAAGTTGTAATTTGAATTTGCCATATCATATATATAAAAAAATAATATATACATAAAAACATTTTATATAATGAGATATTTGAAACTTTATGAGTACTTTATGTTTAACAACATGGAACTTAGCTATGACTATGAAAAAGAATTTAGAGAAAGATTTGTTAAAAAAGAATTTGAAGATGATGATTTTTTGAATATTAAAGAAATTTTAGAAAGAGATTGTAAGAAATTTTTAGATGAGTTAAAAAGTAAGAATCAAAAACCTTTATTCAGAGGTGTTAGAAATAAAGACTATGTAGATAATGGCATTTACATAAAAAGTAGTAGAACAGATAGAAGAGCAAAAGATAATAACCCAATTTTCTCAGATCTTTTTAATGATAAATTCGAAGAAGTATTAGGTGTTAAATTAAGAAGTGAAGGAGTATTTGTTACAAAAAACCCAGATACCTCACAAGATTATGGAACATCATTTATGTTTTTCCCAGTTGGTAATTATGAATATTATGCAAATCCAAAGATAAACGATCTTTACTCAAATATAAGTGATAATTTCTCAGATGAACAATCATTAAAACTTACCTGGCTATATAGATATAATAGACCTTATACCGGTCCATTTGATCTATCTGATTCAGATGGTAAATACTCATATAATGATAAAATTTACAGCAAATCACTTGAAGATAGTATTAAAGATATAAAAAATGATTATTCAGAATTATCCGATAAAAATAACACCGAAATGAAAGCTCTTATGGAGTGGGTGCCTGATGTTTCTTGGGAAGACTATTTAAAAGAAAAAGTTGAAAAACAAAACAAAATGGTTGAGGAAATTGTAAATGGTTATGAGGAAGGTAAAATGGAAAATATAAAAATGGAAGAAATCACTTTTATATGTGATAAATACTATTTAGTAGATACCGGATTTTATGATATGATGTGTAATTATTTAGAAGGAAAACACTTAAATCAAAGTCGTGTTGGATAACAAAAAAACCAGTCTTAGACTGGTTTTTTTAATATATCTCTAAATTTACCAACAACGGTAATACCTAATATGATTGGATCAATAGATGTTTCTAATTTATTATGATAATCAGAAATTATATAACTAGTTTCAAATAGTTTCGAAACATCATCTTTCTTCTCATTAAAAGCCCATTCAATAAAAGGTCTTCCCAATAGAGTGAATACAGTATCAATCTTTTCTGCTCCAAAGTTATTCATTAAGAAATGATAGATTTGATCATATGTTAAATCATCATATAAACATTTGTATAAATCAAGCTTAACTTTATTTGATATTGTAGAAGAACCATTGCTCAAAGCACCGGTTTCAATATACCCTTGAACTTCTACCATTATAGATCTAAAATCCGGAAACTTCTTTTTGATAATATTTACAAGATCCTCTTTTGGTATCTCTGCTTCTTCAGCAGGTAATATTGTATTAAGAATTCTTTTATAAATTTCTTGTTGTAAGAACTTCTCTTCATCAGGATTCTGACAATTGAAATCAATTTGTTTAATCCTTGATTTTATACCATCTGATATTTTATTAATGTGATTGGTAGTTATAATGAATCTAACATTTTTATTATATTTCTCAATAAAAGCTTTAAACGCATCTTGAAAGTTAATACTAACTCTCTCGAACTCATCTAAAAACACATATTTAATATCTGAATTCGTATCCATAATAGAAGTAAACTTACAAAAGTCATCTATTTGATTTCTAAGAACATCAATAGATGTATCTATAGAACAGTTCAATTCTAAAAAAGGAGTATCTTTTGAATATTTACCAATTAAAATTCGAGCTAAACTAGTTTTACCTGTACCATAATGACCATGAAAAATATAATGTTGAGTAACACCATTCTTAAATTGTTCCTTTATTCTAGGTAATAGGATAACATCCTCAATACTTTTAGGACGCCATTTCTCCCATAATAATAATTTCTTTATTGACATATCTATATAATTTTAGAATTTATATGATGGATAGAGTGAAAGTTTATATATACTTTATGTTAAAAAGATTAACAACTAATGAATTTATAGAAAAATCTATAATAAAACATGAGTATAAATATGACTATACCTTAGTTGATTATAAGAATGCTAAGATTAAAGTTATATTGACTTGTAAAAATAATCATAAATTTGAAATAAATCCACAAAAACACTTATTAGGTAGTGGTTGTAGAAAATGTTTTACTGATAGTAGAAGATTAGATACAGATACTTTTATTGCAAGATCAAAAGAGATACACAAAGATTTGTATGATTATTCAAAAACTAAATATATTAATGATATTACAGAAGTTCTTATAAATTGTAAAGAACATGGTGAGTTTTATCAACTACCTTCTGTACATTATAGAAGTGGTTGTACAAAGTGTGGTATAATAAAAAGATCAAATAGTAGAAAGAATGATAATGTTGAATTAATTTATAAATTTTCCGAAAAACATTCTAACAAATATGATTATTCTAAAGTTGATTATATTAAGATGAGAGATAAGGTTATAATAAAATGTAAAGAACATAAATTGGAATTTTTACAAACTCCAGAAAAACATTTATCTTCTAAAACAGGTGGTTGTCCAGAATGTAATACAATTGGTAAGGGTAGATTAACAAATAAATCATTTATAGAAAGATCAAAAGAAAAACATTTAGATAAATATGATTATTCCAAAGTTGATTATGTTAAATCGAATGTGAAAGTTATTTTAGTTTGTGAAAAACATGGAAATTTTGAAATAACGCCAAATTCACATTTAAGAGGAACAGGTTGCCCTATTTGTGGTAGAAATGGTGGTATAAAGGAAAACATTTGGTTAGATACATTTAATATACCAAAAAATTTAAGACAATATAAAATAGATAATTTTTATGTTGATGGTATAGATTTGGAAAATAATATAATTTATGAATTTAATGGCGATTACTGGCATGGTAATCCAAATATATATAATAAAGATGATATGAATAAATCTTGTAATAAGTCATTTGGTGAATTATACCAGAAAACTATTAAAAGAGAAGAATACTTAAAATCAATAGGTTATAAAGTTGTATCTATATGGGAAGATGATTTTAAGAAAAATAAATACTGATTTTGATAAGAAATTAGAAATAAAAAATAATAAATAATATGATAGGTGATAAATTCAACTATGATGATTTTTTTTTTCCGTGACTTAACTATTTGTGTTCTAGACACTTTAGAAGGAGAAATTAAATGGGTAAATAAATTTACTTCTGGTGATTTGAATGTTAATGTACCATTTTATTATTCAATGACAGGTGATGAGCGTTTTTTATTAGATTCATTTGCTGATGATATTGTATCAGGTGATACAAGTGGTAATGGTAGATATGTTGAATTAAATACAGACATAATACCAAGAGGACACATAACATTAACAGGTTTTAATATACGAAGTGATGAATTTGCAAATCCAAATGTTTGGCTTAGAACAATTGTTGAAAATGAAAGCGAAATCAAAAGTATTCTAGGAAGAGTAAGATCTATACCGGTTAGTGCCAATTATGATTTAGAAATTTTATTATCAAGTGAATTGGATATATTCAAGTGTAGTCAAGCTATTATGGATACTCTATGGTTGTATAAATTTATGTATTTCGAACACAATTCTATGAGTATAGATGCTGTTATTATGCTACCTGATACAAATGGAATCGAGTTGGTTAGAGAGAAAAATATGACTTCGGACAATACGATTAAATTGAAAGTGTCTTTCGAGGTACAAACATACTACCCTGCATATAGAAAAGATAGAGATGTAGAAGATGGATATTATATGGAGCCTAAGAGAACAAAATGGTTCAACAATATTTTGAAATCTGGTGAACAATCTAAGCCTAGAAATGATAATTCTAGCAGTAGAGAAATTAAAAATAGAAATAACGATAAGTAAAAAAAGTGGAAAAAAACGGCTTTTTTACTATAATATATAGTTATATAAAAAAAATAAATTTTAAATATGAAGAATCTTAAACTTGAATTGTTTAACTTCAAAAAGGACCTTTCCTTAGATCAGGAAGAGATATTTGTGATTGTTGAGAGTCATATGAATGCTTGTAACCAATATTCTGAAAAAAACATAATCACATCACTTAATGAAAGATTAAAGCCTTATACTTATGATAAGAGCGTTAAATCTTTATTGGAGAACCTTAATGTTGATATGGCAAACTATGAATTGTTATACGAATTAAAGAACTTATATTCTGTTCTTAACTCTAAAAACCAAGGTGAACTTTATAGACAACCTATAAATGTATTACTACAAACTATTAACTTAGAAACAGACCAAGATAGAATGTCTAAAGTTCTTAATGAATTAGCTGTTTATGACTGGGTTCCTGAAATTAAAGTTTTCGTTCATAACTTAACTAAATCTCCTGAGAAAAGAAGCAATCTTTTAAGTGGTGGTAGTGCTGAATCAATATACACTATTGTTGAGCAAGTTGAAGACGGACACATTACATTAGTTAGAGATTCTTGGTTTCTTTTAACTGAGAACAGTATTGAAAAAACATTATTAGAAAATCATATTAAAGATGATGAGACATTAAGAAGTCTTAGAACTCTTGAAACTGCAATGAAATATTCGTCAATATCTGAAAACAGAATCAATTTCAGAATTTCCGAATATATGACAATTGGTATCGGTGTTGGTAAAAAAGGATTATTTATTAATGATGATGAACTTAACAGTGAAACTACATTAGAAAGTTTATTTAATTCTCCAATCGTTCCAATCGTAAACAAAAACTTTTACCCTGTTATTTTAGAAACATCTAAAAACTTAGATAAATTCGTAGAATTAGATGTTGTTAAAAAAGTTAATAACCTTATTAATCCTTATTTAGAAGTGTTTGCTTTTAATTACAAAGCAAGTACTTTTATCTACAGATGTGATGAGAGATACGGTAATTCGTTCTTTAAATATCAATCAGCTATAGAATTAGTTAACGAAGTTAGAAACGAATTGAATTATGATTTAACTTATTTTTATGAGAATAAATTAAGCAAAGAGATGATTGTTAAAAGAAAACTTGAAGATAAAGAAAGAGAAATAACAATGAAATTAGAAGATATTAACTTTAACGTTGATAAAATCAAAGGAACTATTCAAATGATCGGCGAATCAGAAACATTATCAACTGCTCTTAACAATTTAGAAAAAAGACAAAAATCGTTGAATGCTGAATTAGAAGCTGTTAAAGAATTAAAATACAACGAAATAAGCAAAGCATAATGAATCATTTAAGAAAATTCAATGAAAGAATGACAGATGATGATCTTGAAAAATCTATTAACCGTATGATAAAAGACTTAGAGAAAACTCTTGGTGTTACGGTTAGCTAAGATGGCATAATAACTGTTAAAAACTTCTGGGGAGGACTTATATGCAAATTAGGTGTTAGAGAAGGTAGATTTGAAAAAATAGATGATAAAACATACAAAGCTAAAGAATAATTGAAAAATACTCACTGAAAAGTGAGTATTTTTTTTTATAAACTATTTTTATTAAAACGAGTTACCACATTTTCAATATATATAAATATGATAAAAAACAATTATATAGTTTTGAAAACTAAAGGGAATAGGAAACTTCACATATTTAAGGAATTGGGATATGATATTACGGACGAGAAAATAATTCTAAATATTGAACATCTCAATATAGGTTCAAGAGAGTTAGTAGATGTTATTTGTGACTTTTGTAATAAAGAAGTGTCAATAACTTATAAAGAATATTTAAGAAATATATCGATTGGTAATAAATACGCTTGTTCTAAATATTGTGGATCTGAAAAAGCGAAAGAGACTAATATACAAAATATTGGTGTTGAAAATCATATGCAATTAAAAGAAATACAAGAAAAAGTAAAAATAACAAATCTTAAGAAATATGGAGTTGAATATTTACAGCAATCTAATATTATGAAAGAGAAATCTAAAAAAACTTGTTTAGATAAATATGGATATGAACACATCTCACAAACAGAACATTTTAAGAAAAAGTTTAAAGAAACATGTTTAGATAAATATGGTGTTGAACATTATATTACAACTGATGATTTTAAAGAAAAATCTAAAAAAACATTATTTGAAAATTATGGTGTTACTAACCCTAGTCAGTCACCAGTAATACAAAATACTATCAGTGAAAATAATTTAGATAAATATGGAACTACACATACATCTAAATTAGATTATGTTAAAATAAAAAATAAGAAAACATCTATTGAAAGATATGGTGTTGATAATGTTGCTAAATCAGATTCGATTAAGAAAAAAATAACGGATACTTGTTTATTAAAATATGGTAGCCATTATTATATGTCTAGTAATGATTTTAAAGAAAAATCTGAAAAAACACTGATGAAAAATTTTGGCGTGTCTAATCCTACCGAATCTTATATAATTAAGAAGAAAATAATGGATACCTGTTTATTGAAATATGGCAGTCATTATTATATGTTAAGTGATGATTTTAAAGAAAAATCTAAAAAAACATCTATTGAAAGATATGGTGTTGATAATGTTGCTAAATCAGATTCAATTAAGAAAAAAATAATGGATACCTGTTTATTAAAATATGGTAGCCATTATTATATGTCCAGTAATGATTTTAAAGAAAAATCTAAAAAAACATTATTTGAAAATTATGGTGTGTTCAATCCTACTGAATCTTATATAATTAAGAAGAAAATAATGGATACCTGTTTATTGAAATATGGTAGACATCATTATATGTCTAGTGATGATTTTAAAGAAAAGTCTAAAACTACATTAATAGAAAATTATAATACTATAAATTTATATGAAAATGAAGATTATAGAAAATCAAAATATGAAATAGCGAATGATATAAATTATATTAAATATTTACATAGCACTATATCATTATTTAATTGTGATAAAGAACACGATTTTGAAATATCAAGTGATAATTATTATCACAGAAATAAAAATAATATACCATTATGTACGGTATGTAATCCAATTGGTGATTCAAAGAGTATAAAAGAAAAAAATTTACTAGAATTTATACAAAATAATTACCAAGGAGAAGTTATATCCTCATATAGAGATAGTTTAGAAATAGATATTTATCTACCTGAATTGAATATAGGTTTTGAATTTAATGGGTTATATTGGCATTCTAGCAAGTTTAAAGATAAAAGTTACCACTTGGATAAAACTAATTATTTTAAAGAAAAAGATATTAAAATAATACATATTTGGGAGGATGATTGGATGTTTAAACAAGATATAATTAAATCTCAAATAAATAATCTATTAGACTTAAATACACAAAAGATATTTGCTCGTAAATGTTATATTAAAGAAGTTGATTCTAAGATAGCGAGAAAGTTTTTGGATGATAATCACATTCAAGGAATGGTAAATAGTTCAATTAAGATAGGATTATACTATAATGAAGAGTTAGTATCAATTATGACATTCGATTCATTTGAGGGACGTAAGAAGATGGAGGAAGGTGGTTATAATCTATCAAGATTCTGTAACAAAATAAATGCTAATGTGGTTGGTGGTGCCTCTAAATTATTAAGTTACTTCATTAAAAACTATGATGTTAAAAGAATAGTTAGTTATGCTGATAAAGATTGGTCAATTGGTAAATTATATTACACATTAGGATTTGAAAATATAGGTGGGAATGGTCCTGATTATAAGTATATTGTTGATAACAAAAGAGTGCATAAATCCAGATATAAAAAGTCTAAACTTAAAACAATATTAACTGAATCTAAGCAAATGGAAAAAAATGGTTTTTTAAAAGTATATGATTGTGGTAAAATAAAATTTCAAAAATCAATACACAAATCTTAAATAAATCTAAACCATTCAATCTTTAAATGTATAATACCATTAACTTAAATTTTAACAATATGATTTCCAAAGATATTATAAGTGGTAAACATGAACTAAGCATTCTCTCTAATATAGAAATAGATAGAAATTTACCTAAATATAGAAATAACAATAAAGCAAATATATCCAACTCTGGCTTCTTCTCTATTGGTGCCACAGGTAGTATAGATAGATCAAATTCTAAAGAAATTAAAGAAGGATTTATAACACGTTTACTAAAACCATTTAAAAAAGAGAAGAAAGAAAAGATTAATTTTGATGAAGTAAAAGCTTTCTTTGATAATATTAAAATTGATATACAAAAATTAAATAGTTCAGACTCTGATATTATAGACATCTATTTGGATCAAATAGAAAAAGCTAAAAGTTCTGGTCAACAAGCATTAGTCGATATTTTACTCGAAAAAAGTAAAACAGTTGGTTATGAATCATTGCTATTAAACAATGGTATTACCAGATTTATTGAGGCTGATACAATAGTTAAATATTATAAGATGTTAAAACATAAAAAACTACTTAAATTAGTCTATATAAAAAACTTCGTTAGAATAATCCCAGATGATGTTATTACCGAAAAACTAAGAGTAGATGAACTTAATATATTTGATAACTATGTTATACTTGGTTTTGATAAAGATAATACAATGTCAAAAATGACAAAGAAAGAAGTAGAGAAAGCAAAAGATCCTATATTATTCGGTATTATAAAGGGAAGTAATCGATTATATTTTATAGGTGAATGGGAAGATGAACATTGTGACTTGACACTTGATGAAATCTATGAAAAGACAAATGCTGAAAAGGTTGTTCTAAACAAATCAAATATTATTTAAATAGAAAAACCACTTCAATAGTGGTTTTTCTATTTATTAGTCTTATTAACATCATAAATATATGTATATTATACACAATTATTTTCCAACTTTACCTCCAGGGGGAAGTGGTAAAGTTAGTATATATAATATGAAAGAAATTAAAAAATGTTTATGGTGTAATACTGAATTAATTGGTAAAAAACTTGATGCTATTTATTGTAATAATAAATGCTCATATCTTAAAAGAAAATCTGATAATCCTATGTTAAAGAAATGAAATATAACGAAAGAATTAGAGGATAATGAAACATTTAAAACAATTTAATGAGGGTAAAGAAGAAATAATGGGTACCATTATTGTTAAAATATTTACTCTAATAGGATTTGATGTTGATGATGATGGAATAGTTACTTGCAAAACCAGATTGGCGAGATATATGAGTGATATGTTAGTTAAAGAGGGAAAATTTGAAAAGATTGAACACAATAAGTATAAAGCTAAAGTATAGTAAAAAATACTCAAATGAAAGTTTGAGTATTTTTTTTATCATCATTTATAACTGGTTAAATGATGATAAATTAGACTTTATATTTTTAATATATAGTATATGAAAAAGATAAATTATATTCAAATACTAGATAAATTAGAAAATATTAATACTAATGAATTCCTATATAAAGACAACAACACAAAATCTAAACTTATCTGTTTAGAACATGGTGTTTTTTATAGAAATATTCGTCAAATAAAAAAAGGAATTTTATGTAATTCTTGTTCAAGTAAAATAAAAGATACAAACTCATTTATTAGAGAGAGTTTGATAGTTCATTCTGATAAATATGATTATAGTGTTACTAACTATATAAATACTAGAAATAAAATTAGTATAAATTGTAAGGAACATGGAATTTTTGAAATGCTTCCTATTCAACATATTAGAGGTCAAGGTTGTAATGAGTGTAAATTGGTAGAAATGGGTAGTAAATTTATAGAAGAATCTATTAAGATACATAATTATAATTATTCGTTGGTAAAATATATTAATAATAAGACAAAAGTTAAAGTTATATGTGATAAACATGGTATATTTGAAGTTAGACCTGATAATCACCTATATAATCTTAATGGTTGTCCATCTTGTAAACTATCAAATGGTGAGTTAGTAATATATAATTATCTAACCAATAATAATATTATATTTGATGAACAGAAGAAATTTTCAGGATGTTTATTAAAGAATATGCTTAGGTTTGATTTTTATTTACCTGATTATAATATTTGTATTGAATATAATGGAATACAGCATTATGAAAAAGTTAAATACTTTGGTGATCAAAAAACATTAGATTATAATAAAATTAAAGATGAAATAAAGGAAAATTATTGTAAAGATAATAATATTCTATTATTTGTAATAAAATACTCAGATGATATTTCATTAAAATTAATAGAATTAAAAAAAATAATTGATAATTACTAAACAAAATTATTATTGTTAATATAACATGAATGAATAGCATTCACACAAAAATAATAATATGCTATAAATGGAAAAACACTACTTAAATAATAAAGAATTATATATTGAAATAATAATTAGTAAGGCACAAGGAAGACTAACTAGAAACGCTGAAAAAATGCTTGAAATACTTGCTAAAAAAACTATTAAAAAAATGCGTTATTACTCCAATGATGATAAGTTGGATTGCTACCAAAGTGGATTATTAGATATGTTTGAAAATTGGTATAACTTTAACGAGGATAAGTCAACAAATGCTTTTGCTTATTTCACTGAAATATTTAAACGAGGGTTAGCAAAAGGTTGGAACAACTTATACAAGAAAAAGGGAGATAATGAGCATCAAATAAAGCTAATATCTATCAACGGAGCGAACGATGGAAATGGATTACATTCAATTTAATAATAACTTAGGGACAACTCCTTTGTAAATATATATAATTATGATAAAGGAAAAAACGATTATAATAAATGGACACTCTAGTAATTATAAATATTATAGAAAACTAGGATATGATGTCTTTATAAGAAAGCCCTTTGAAGTAAAAGTGAATGACTTGATGAGTGGTAGTGCTGTTAAAATAACATCCATATGTTCTGTGTGTGATAGAGAAACAAAAAACACATTTAAAGACTATTACATATATACAAATGGATTAATCAATCCGTTCTTTTGTAATAAATGTAAAATAGTTAAATCAGAAAAAACATGCATAGATAAATATGGATTTAAAAATCCAATGCAGTGTGATTCTGTTAAAAATATTCTAAAGGAGTCTATCAGGGAAAAATATGGAGTTGAACATTACTCCAATACAGATGAGTATAAAATAAAATTTAAAAATACTATAAATAAGAAATATGGTGTAAATAATCCATTTGAATCACAAGCTATAAAAGATAAGATAAAATTAATCAACAATGAGAGATATGGTGTTGATTATCCTCTTCAAAATGAAGATATTAGAAAAAAATCAGATATAACTTGTTTAAATAAATATAATTATTCCACATACAGCAGAACAGATTCTTATAAAATTAAAGTAAAGGAAACTAATATTGAAAAATATGGTGTTGAATTTCCATCACAAGCAACTGAAATTAAATTAAAGACTAAAAAATCCAATATTGAAAAATATGGAGTTGAACATATATCAAAAACAAATACGTTTAAAGAAAACATAAAAAGTAAAAGGGAGAGAAATACAAATAAAAAATTTGCAGCTCTATTAGCAGATAACTATAATGTGCTATCTTACAAGGATGATATATTTCACATGATTCATAAAAAATGTCATAATGAGTTTATTATGAATAAAGGTTTGGTATATGTTAGAAATAAATTAGATATTACTATATGTTCAGTATGTAATCCAATAGGATTACAACACTCTGGTATTGAATTATCAATTAGAGATTTTTTGGATAAAAATAATATAGAATATATTACAGGTGATCGCAAAAAATTAAATGGTAAGGAATTAGATATTTATATACAATCACATAATATAGCTATTGAAGTAAATGGTTTATACTGGCATTCGGAATTATATAAAAATAGTAAATACCATATAGATAAAACTATAAAATGTAAAGAAAATGGAATAGAATTATTACATATATGGGAAGATGATTTGAAAAACAAAAAAGATATTGTAGAATCAATAATTTCAAATAAATTAAAACTTAATAATGAAAAAGTTTATGCTAGAAAATGTAGTATTAAATTGGTGAGTAGCAAAGATGCTAAAATTTTTTTAAATAAAAATCATATTCAGGGATTTTCTAGCTCAAGTGTTAAATTAGGTCTTTATTATAATAATGAATTAATTAGCTTAATGACATTTGGTTATAGATATACAAACTCCAAAAATGAATATGAGTTGATACGATTTTGTAATAAAATAAATCTAAGCGTTATAGGTTCTGCCTCAAAACTATTCTCCTTTTTTATAAATAATTATGAGATAGATGAAATAATATCATATGCAGATATATCAATTTTCAATGGTAATTTATATAACACACTAGGTTTTAAAAAAACAACACTATCAAAACCTAATTACTTTTGGGTTGTTGATGGTGTTCGAAAGCATAGATTCAATTTTAATAAGAAAAAGTTAATTAAAGACGGATTTGATGCTAATAAAACAGAAGTCGAAATAATGCATGATAGAGGATATTATAGAGTTTTTTCTTGTGGACAAGAAAAGTGGATATTTCAAAAATAAAAAATCACAATAAACTTATTGTGATTTTTTTTATACATAAGTATGGAAAATTTATCACGATTCGCTTTATTACAACTTTGGGAACATTCTTCTAAAAGCAATGGAAGTATACCAGATGGTTGTACACTACATATAAATGATGAAAATAGACAAAACTTTATTGAAAATGTCTTTAAGAAAAGAGGTAGAAAAACTCCTAATAGATATGAGCGTCCAATTGGAACTTATATAGATGTAGAGATAACTGATGATATTTACAAAATTCTAATAGAAAAAGGATCCGTTAAGATAAAACAATTCGAATTTAGAAATTTAATAGATTTAAATAACATTGTAATTTATGAGTAAGTGGGTAGAAACTAATACATATATGCCAGGTGCTACGGAATTGAACTTCATTTATATAAGAACTATATTCAAACTCAATAGATTTTCACTAAGTGAAAGTATTAGAATAGTAAAATATAAAGAAAAAGATAATTGGTCACCTGTTTCACCTACTGGTGAATTATTTAAGAATGATAATGAGTATAATGATAATACATATCTAATTTATCATAGGACAATATCATTTAATGATAGATTTGGTGGTATTAATTATTAT
>JACCEB011130311.1_pt1 | contig 13881 bp, 13 predicted proteins | sample 7454761 | NCBI WGS metagenome assembly JACCEB01 (sample SAMN15323454, study PRJNA562643) | freshwater metagenome | isolation source: river surface water | place: USA:Blue River Watershed | collected 2017-08-18 | reverse complement strand
CTTGCCCGGCAGTAAAGCGACCAATCACCTGAGCAGAATCAAAACCAGATTTTTGAAGGATTTGCATAACCTCCTGCTCTACCCTAGGATCACAAGAAATTAATAAGCCGCCGCTGGTCTGTGGATCAGTAAGTAGGTTTTGCTGCCACGCTTCTACATGCCCAGCTAATGTAATCTCCTGACCATAGGATTGCCAATTACGTGTGGATGCACCCGTAAAGATATCAGCCTTAGCAAGCTCCACGGCCTCTGGAATTAGAGGTATACGATTCCACTGCAACTCTGCTTTAAGGGATGCACCACGGGCCATCTCTAATAAATGACCCGCTAATCCAAAACCAGTGACATCGGTTAGCGCGTGAACATCGTTCATCTTCGCCAATTCGACTCCTGGCGTATTGAGCTGGGTTGTCAGGGTGATCATTTGCTGATACCCCGCAGACGAGAGTTGCTCTTTCTTCAGAGCGGCGCTCAAGATACCGACACCTAAAGGCTTACTCAAGATAATCGAATCACCCTCTCTGGCCCCACTATTTCGTTTTAACTGCGCTGGATCAATAATTCCAATCACTACAAGGCCATAAATTGGCTCGACACTATCAATTGAATGGCCGCCCGCAATCGGAATGCCTGCTGCCTGACATACAGACTCTCCCCCTAAGCTAATTTTCTGAATAGTCTCCAGGGGCAATACCTGGATAGGCATCCCTAGTAGGGCTAGGGCAAATAGAGGTTGCGCACCCATTGCATAGATATCAGAGATTGCATTCGTCGCCGCAATTCGCCCAAAGTCAAAGGGATCATCCACAATTGGCATGAAGAAGTCGGTGGTTGCCACAATCGCCTGCTTCTCATTGATTTGATAAACCGCCGCATCCTCATTGTTCTCAGAGCCAGCCAACAATGCGCTTGCCACTGTTTTAAATGGCGAGGACTTTAAAATATCACTTAGGACACCGGGAGCAATTTTGCAGCCACAGCCACCGCCATGCGAAAGCGAAGTCAGTCGCCCGTTATATATTGCATTGGCGTTCATTGATCAATCCTTATTGTTTCTGAAAAAATTTCTTGATATTCGTTACTGCATCCTTACCCAGTTGCTGCGCACTATCAGTGACATTGCGTAAGGTATCGGTTGCTACATTTAGATAAGTAGCCACACTTTTTAAAGCTGCCTCTTTCACAGCGGGGATGATTGCATTCACAATCTTTCCGACAGCCTCTTGAGTGCCTGCGCCATCCTTTCCGGTGTCTATATCATCAATATGAATGTCATTGAGCTTTAGGTTCACCGTTGTTCCAAGAATACGGAGATCACGATATGTGAGGTTTGCACCCTCAATGTCAAATTTCTTAATCAGGATGCGGGGTTGTTTACTATCCTTGCTACCCGAGTCTTTTTGAATAGCCTTCTGGTCATCTTTTTTATTATCGTTCACAAACTTGGCAGCATTATCTGCAAGTACAGACAGATTATCGGTTTGCTTAGTCTTGATGTAATACACGCTGGGGCTATTGAGCAAAATCCGATCAATTACTACTGAATCCAGGCTTGATTCTTTGGAATTTAGATTAATTTCAACCGTTGCCGCCTTAAATGCGATCGGGTCTTCAAAGCCAGATGGATTAGCAATTTCTAGGTTCGAGATTGTTGCAGTAGTCTGACGCAAACTAATATTCACTTCATCAACAGTAACCTTAGTGCCCAAGGACTCCGATGCATACTTCTCAATCGCAGTTTTGACATAAGTATCAATTTTTCCTGCGCTGTAATAAGCAACACCCACGGCAATAGCAAGGATTACTGCAATCAACAAGGCAATCATCTTCAGAATTTTCATAATGAGGCTGTTAAAAATGAGATATCACTATTTTATTTCAGCATTTGTCTTAACTTCATGAAGAGCACACTGAGAGCGAACACTAAAGTTAAGGCATTAGTCAGGATGAGGGGCATGCTATTAATCACAAAGCCATAAATAAGCCACAAAGCCACACCCGTGGCAAACATAGAGTACATGCCCACTGAAATACCCGATAAATCCTTCGTTTTCCAGGACTTAATCGCCTGAAACAAAAAGGAGAATGTCGTAAGAAAGGCCGCTAAGTAACCAATGATGTCATCATGAAACACCTTGGCATCTTAGCTCATTTGGATAGGACTTAGCTAATGCGCCCGATCGCACAACTAACAAAGGATTTAGCAGTAGCGATACCCTTATCAAGGCCTGCAACTGAGCCCTTCTCCGGATAGCCCATGCCAAGTAATTTGGCTACCACTTGAGGGCGTAAACTTGCATCCGCCTCCAAAACTACCGCCTTCTGATCGTGATCGACACGTACTGCCCCCACCCCAGTAATGGATTGCAGGCCTTTCAGAATCGTGTTCTCACAACCACCACACTTGAGATTCTCAATTTCAACCATTATTTGATTTGCCATTTTTTTCTCCTTGTGAAATTACCTCTAATCTTCACGGTATTCGCCTTTGAGGTATATGAATATGATCTAAATCAAATTCTAGACCTTTATTGAGTTTTTAGCTGACTCGCTAGATCCACAAAATCACTGGCATGGTACGTCGTCCAAGACTCGCGTTGAAGATCAGTCCTTGCCTGCCTAGGCCCAAACTCGAGGGGTCGCTCAATAAATGCGGTTTGCAATCCACAGGCATGGGCTGCCTGTAGATCATCCTTATGGGATGCTACTAACATTACTTCGCTAGGTTGTCGATCAAAGACTTGGCAAACTCCCAAATAGGTCTCAGGATCGGGTTTGTAGTGACGAAAGACCTCTGCAGACAAAATAAGATCCCATGGCAAACCAGCATTCTTCGCCATATTCGCCAAGAGACCTAAGTTACCGTTTGAGAGGGTGACGATGGTGTGTTCCCCCTTTAAAAGTGTAAGACCGCGAACGGTATCAGGCCATGGTCGCAAGCGATGCCACGCTAAGTTCAATTCTTTTTTCTGATCTTCCGAGAGCGTCCTTACCCCAAACTCCAGTAGTACATCATCCAAAATCATACGGTGTAAATCATCAATCCGGGTCCAGCCGAGCTCTCCAGATCGAACTTTTGCCATAGCAGGTTTATAACCACTGCGCCAAGCACTCGCAAAGGCCACTGCATCAACTGTGGGGATACGCGCAGCAACTTCGCTGGCGATTGAGCCATGCCAGTCAACAACGGTACCAAAAACATCAAAAGCCAATACGGCGGGTTTCTTCATAATCTAGAACCTAATTTAGTAATAATCCATAATAGACAAAGAATACAAACTACCCTATAAATAAGCCAATAATCCTCAAATTCTATCGCCATGCCAATCATTACTAATATTGAAGATCTGCGCGTATTGCATCAGCAACGTACTCCAAAAATGTTTTATGACTACGCCGACTCGGGCTCATGGACAGAATCGACCTACCGTGCCAACGAATTGGATTTTCAGAAGATTAAGTTACGGCAACGCGTTGCGGTCAATATGCAAAACCGCACCACCAAAACAAAGATGATTGGTCAAGATGTAGCTATGCCCGTTGCCATAGCACCAACCGGCCTCACTGGAATGCAATACCCCGACGGTGAAATCCTAGCAGCCCAAGCCGCTGAGAAGTTTGGTGTGCCGTTCTGTTTATCGACTATGAGCATTTGCTCCATCGAGGACGTTGCCGAACGAACTACCAAGCCCTTTTGGTTTCAGCTTTATGTCATGAAAGATCGTGGCTTTATCGAGCGCTTAATCGAGCGCGCCAAGGTCGCTAAATGCTCAGCTCTGGTTCTCACTCTGGATTTACAGATCTTGGGGCAACGCCATAAGGATATTAAGAATGGTTTGAGTGCGCCACCCAAACTAACGATCCCGAATATTCTGAATATGATGACCAAGCCGCGCTGGTGCCTAGGAATGCTACAAACTCCACGGCGTACCTTCCGTAATATTGTTGGTCATGCCACTGGTGTTGGCAATATGTCATCGCTCTCCTCATGGACCGCAGAGCAATTTGACCCCGGTCTGAATTGGGGTGATGTGGAATGGATTAAAAAGCAATGGGGCGGCAAGCTCATCATCAAAGGCATCTTGGATCCAGACGATGCCAGAGCCGCAGCCCAGTCGGGTGCCGATGCTTTAATTGTCTCTAATCATGGCGGTCGACAACTTGATGGTGCAGTTTCAAGTATTCAGGCACTACCAGGGATCGTCGAAGCTGTTGGTAAAGAGATTGAGGTCTGGATGGAGGGCGGCATTCGTTCTGGCCAGGATGTACTCAAAGCTTGGGCCCTGGGTGCTAAGGGAACAATGATTGGTCGCTCATTCCTTTACGGACTTGGAGCTATGGGTGGCCCAGGCGTGACCAAATGCCTCGAGATTATTCATAAAGAGTTGGATCTCACGATGGCATTTACAGGCCATCGTGATATTCATGATGTGACCAAAGATATTTTGTATCCAGGAACGTATTAGATTATTTGTATTTATTTCTTGGCATTGGGGAAAAATAACTGTTCCCCACCAACCTTATAAGAGGCAATGGTGTCTTGACCCTCTTTGGAGACAAGCCAGTCAATAAATGCTTGGCCTTCTGCTTTCTTGACTTGTGGGTGCTTCGCTGAACTTATTAACATCACGCCGTATTGATTAAAGAGTTTTGGGTCACCCTGAACCAAAATAGTGAGATCACCACGATTCTTGAAGGTCAGCCAGGTCGCGCGATCTGACAAGATATAGGCATTCATACCCGATGCGGTATTCAGTGCTGGGCCCATTCCAGAGCCAGTTTCTTTATACCAAGTCATGTTGGGCGACACATCAACCCCAGCACCCTTCCAGTAGCGCAGCTCAGCAGCATGGGTACCGCTCTTGTCACCACGTGATACGAATGTTGCTTTGCTATCCGCGATTTTTTTCAGGGCTGACTGGATATCTTTGCCGCCACCCACTTTAGCAGGGTCGTTCTTAGGGCCTAAAAGAATGAAATCGTTATACATTACCTCTGTTCGTTTATCCGCAAAACCATCAGCCACAAACTTATCTTCTGCAACTTTGTCATGCACAAATACGACATCAGCATCACCGCGTCGACCAATATCAAGAGCTTGACCAGTTCCCACAGCAACCACTTTGACCTGAATACCTGTTTTCTTTTCAAAGGGAGGTAGGATATGGCCAAAGAGTCCGGACTGCTCGGTTGAAGTCGTGGAAGAGAGCACAATACTTTTTTGTGCAGATGCATTGCCACCTAGACTTAAGGTGAACAATAAAGCAAGGCAAATACCAGGAAAGGCTTTCATTATTTATACAAATTGATTAATTAATAAATCCAGGGGATCAACTTTTTTGTTTTCTTTCGATAAGTCTCATAATTTGAGAATTTCTCAATCAACCACCGCTCTTCTTTCCTCGATTTCAAATCAAAGAAGATCAGCAATACTAAAGCGAGTACCAGACTATATAAAGTTTGCTCGATTGCTGCCCAACCAAAGCAAACCAGAATTACACCAAAGTAAATGGGGTGGCGAACAATTCGATAGAGCCCCGTTTGAATTAGTTCACCATTGGCTTTTGGCTTGGGCAGTGGGGTGAGATTGGGGCCAAGTAGGATTGCAGCCCATACAGCAATAGCAATGCCCAGGTAAAACAATATTTGTCCTGCAAGCCACAATGGCTGATTAATCGTTGCTGGTAATCCAAAAAGATCACGGGGTCCAAAGAAGAGTGCGATTAATAAAATTGCCTGCACGACAACATAGAGTTCACCGCGTGATTGCTTCATATTCATGATGATGGTGTTACCAGTTCACGTAACACTTGGAAGATCTCCCGATAAGCTTTTGGCGGTTTGTTCAATTCCTGCTCTTTGCGGGCATTACGGATAAGGGTTCTAAGATTCTGTACATCGACATTCGGATACTGACTAATTAACTCGGTCAGGGCATCTTCGTGGCTGAGTAATCGCTCTCGTAATCGCTCTAGTCGATGTAAATTAGCCGTCTCTACCCTACCCGGTCCTTCAATAATATCAATCTGTTTTCGGATAGCTGCAATCTCGTCTTCAGTGAGTGCGCGCATCAGTTTGCCCAGATATTGTTTATGGCGCCGAATACCTTCAAAGGATTTAATCTTCGCAGTCTCGATTAAAGCAGCACGTAGGCTATCTTCTAAAGGAACAGTTTTCAGTGATTCAGCACTGAACTTCGCTAAGGTCTCAGCCAACTTTTGGCGCTCGCTCATCTGGCGCTTTAGCTCGGACTTGCTGGGCCCTAAATCTTCATCGAAATCGTTTATATCTACCTGACTCATTCAGCTATTCTACTGAAGCACAGTTTGCAGTTTAGAATAATCAAATGCGGATTTCCTTCAATATGTAGGCTCTATGGAATACCAAGACTATTACAAGATATTAGGGGTTGAGCGCAGCGCCACTCCCGATCAAATCAAACAAGCCTATCGCAAACTCGCCCGCAAATACCACCCTGATGTCAGCAAAGAAGCAGATGCTGAGAAGCACTTTAAAGAAATTGGCGAGGCTTATACAGTCCTTAAGGATGCTGAAAAGAAAGCAGCCTATGACCAAATGGGCAGTAACTGGTCGCAAGGACAAGGCTTTACCCCTCCACCCAATTGGGACTCTGGTTATGAGTTCCGTGGTGATGGAACGAGTCAAGACCATAGTGAGTTCTTTGAGTCTATTTTTGGGCAACGAGCAGCTCGCCATGAACAGCGCAATGCCCAGTTCAATATTCCGGGAGAAGACCATCACGCCAAGATCGAAATTGATCTACGCGACTCTTATTTGGGGGCGGAACGTAGCATTGGCTTAAAAATGCCTGCAATCGACAAAGATGGTCGGATCCGCATGCAGGAACGAACTCTGGAGGTAAAGATCCCTCAAGGAATTCGTAGCGGTCAGCATTTACGTCTTGCTGGTCAAGGTAGTCCTGGATTTGGCTCTGGCAAAGCAGGCGATCTCTATCTAGAAATAGCGATTAAATCGGATCCTATTTTTAAAGTTGATGGTAAAGATGTAAGCGTTGATCTACCCCTTGCTCCATGGGAGGCTGCCTTAGGATGCGCCGTTGCTCTCCCAACTCCGACGGGTAAAGTGGAGCTCAATATTCCAGCAAATACCATGGCAGGTAAAAAGTTGCGCCTCAAAGGAAAAGGGATACCGGGTAAAGAACCTGGGGATCTATACGCAGTAATTCGTTTAGTTACCCCGCCTGCAAGTACCGATGCCGAGAAAGAGGCGTATCGCACCCTATCTAAATCATTTATGTTTAATGCCCGTGAAAACGCGCAAGGATATTGATCATGACAACACATTCATCTTTATTACAAGGTATTGTGGTGGAGGAAGAGCTACATCTCACTATCACCGAGATTTGCCAGGCTTGCTCCATTGAAGAAGAACATATTCACGCTTGGGTTTCAGAGGGCGTACTTGAGCCCCAAGGCGAAACATATACCGAATGGCGCTTTAGCGGGCACTCCTTACGTCGGGCAAAAATAGCGAGTCGTCTTGTTCGTGACCTAGAGCTTAATACTCCAGGAATTGCGCTAGCACTTGATCTACTTGAGGAGATCGAAGCCCTGCGTCGTCAACTACAAAACCAAGCGTAGTTTCGGATTACTGCAATACTTCTTGAGCGGCCAATATACCGCTGCCCTTGAGCTTGATACCAAAGCGATTCATGCCCATCTCGCAGCCACTGATTGCTGCAAGTAAAGAAAGTTCATTGCAGTCACCTAAGTGACCAATACGGAATATCTGACCCTTCACCTTACCAAGCCCAGTGCCGAGAGATAAGTTGTAACGCTCAAAAATGAGTTTGCGTAAGGCATCGGCATCTACACCCTGAGGTGTTCTAACCCCAGTGAGCACAGGAGAATAAACCGCAGGATCTTTACATTGGACCTCTAAGCCCCATGCCTCAACTGCCGCACGACAGGCTTTCGCTAAATGCTGATGGCGGGCAAATACATTGTCTAAGCCCTCTGCCAAAATCATATCAATTGCTTCATGCAATCCATAGAGAAGATTGGTAGCGGGGGTCGATGGCCAATAGCCCGTTTTATTCGACTCGAGGATCTCATCCCAGGCCCAATAGGCCTTTGGCAATGTCGCTTTCTTACTAGCCTCAATTGCTTTCGGTGAGATTGCATTAAAACCAATCCCGGGAGGTAGCATCAGGCCCTTTTGTGAACCACTCACGGTCACGTCCACGCCCCACTCATCATGACGATAGTCGGCTGATGCCAATCCGGAAATCGTGTCGACCATTAATAAGGCTGGGTGCTTTGCTGCGTCCATTGCTTTACGAACGGCAGCGATATTGGAAGTAACACCAGTGGAGGTTTCGTTATGTACAACGCATACCGCTTTAATCTGATGATTGGTATCTGCTTTGAGGCGCTCTTCAATCTTGGCAGCATCAACGCCATGACGCCAACCTTCGGCGCCGGGCATACCAATGAACTCTGTCTTAATTCCTAAACGATTTGCTAATTTGTTCCATAAAGAGGCAAAGTGTCCGGTCTCATACATCAGTACTAAATCACCAGGGGATAGGGTGTTAACTAAAGCACCCTCCCAGGCTCCAGTACCCGAGCTAGGATAAATAATTACAGGATGTTTGGTCTTGAAAATGGCTTGCATGCCAGATAGCAATTTGAGGCCAAGTTCGCCAAACTCTGGACCGCGATGATCAATGGTTTGATAGCTAATCGCCCGCAGCACGCGCGATGGTACAGGGCTTGGGCCAGGAATGTGTAAGAAATGTCTACCAGAGGGGTGTTGATCCAGTTTTAGCATGGGGCTCGAATTTGTAAAGAATTGGTCTAAAAATGCAAAGCTCTATTTATACCAGTTCCCAAACGCTCTCGCCTTGACCTAGGTTAGGAGTTTTTTAAGCCCAGCCTAACCCAAAAGCCGCCTGCATAAAGAGTTTTAGGTTATGTAAACTGAATTAGACTTCTATTGTTGACCCCTCTTTAAAAGGAATCTTATGAGATATGTTGCGGTGATCGGCACAGGCACGATGGCCACCGGAATTGCGGCTGGTTTTATTGGGGAGGGAATTGCCGTAACAATTCTGGGGCGTTCTGAGGATAGGGCAAAGGCCTGTTTAGATGCTGCCATTGGCTTAGTTTCTGCCAAGGGGGATGTGAAGCACCGATATGGACTAATTGATAAATGGACTGACTGGCACGATTGTGTTTGGGTGATCGAAACCGTTGCTGAGGATCTCGCCTTGAAACAAGCGCTCTTTCGTTCTTTCGATGAGCGCATCCCCGCGCACATTCCTATTGGTAGCAATAGCTCTGCCTATCCCATTAGTAAGATTGCCCAGGGCCTAAAGACTGCCGAGCGCATGATGGGCGCTCATTACTTTATGCCAGCCGAGGTCGTCCCCTTAGTTGAAATTGTGATGGGTGAAAAAACAAGTATTCTGTTTGCTCAAGAGGTCTATGCACTTTATAAATTAGCAAATAAGAAGCCGGTTCTGGTTAAAAAAGATATTCCAGGTTTTCTGGCAAACCGAATTCAGCATGCTCTGATGCGGGAGGCTCTCCATTTAATTGATTCAGGGATCGCCTCCCCAGAGGACGTTGATGACGCTGTGCGCTATAGCTTTGGTTTTCGTTATGCTGCAGTTGGGCCCATTACCCAAAAAGAGCTCTCGGGCTGGGATGTGAATTGCAATGCAGCTAAAGAAATTTATCCATCCTTATGCAATGCCAGCGTCATGCCCCAATCCATCGTCGAGATGGTCAAAGCGGGTCACTCTGGAGTGAAGACAATGCAGGGCTATTGGCAGTGGACCCCAGAAAAAGTCAAGGCGCTTAGAGCAATTTACTCAAAGCGCCTAAAAGCTGCGTTTGCGGTTCTAAAGATGGAATCGTAATGTAATTACTTTGCGGTAATTTTATTCATCGCGGTCTCGAGATGATGAATCGCACGTTCAATATGTAAGAGCTTCTCCAGACCAAAGAGCCCAAGACGGAATGTGCGGAACTCAGGACTCTCACCCACTTGCAGGGGGACACCCGCAGCTGTTTGCAATCCAACATCAATAAATTTTTTGCCAGATTGCATATCAGGATCTGTGGTGTAACTGACCACCACACAAGGAGCCTGATAACCAGCAGCAGCGACGCTTGGGAAGCCCTTCGCGAGCATCAAGGCTCTCACCTTGGAACCCAATAGAATTTGTTGCTGCTGTAAATAGTCAAAGCCATGGGATTGGGTCTCTTTCATAGCATTGCGTAAGATTTTGAGGGCATCGGTGGGCATCGTTGTGTGATACACATGAGCGCCTTTCTCATAGGTCTCCATAATCTGAAGCCATTTTTTGAGATCGATTGAAAAACTATTGCTCTGGGTACTCTCGATCTTTTGACGAGCGCGCTCGCTCAAACCAATCAAAGCGCAACAAGGGGAGCTGCTCCAACCTTTTTGTGGGGCACTAATGAGTACATCAACCTTACTGGCCTTCATATCAACCCACATCGCCCCCGAGGCTATGCAATCGAGTACAAATAAGCCATCTACCGACTCAACTGCATCGCCAATGGCACGCAAATACTCTGGGGGAAGAATGATTCCGGCAGAGGTCTCTACATGTGGAGCAAAAACAACCTCTGGCTTCTCTTTTTTAATATAGGCAACCACCTCTTCAATCGGTGGGGGTGCATAAGGGCCTTGAGCGGATGCTTCTACTTGTCGACCCTTGATCACATGAATATTTTTGGTAAATTGCTCAAGGTCAAAAATTTGAGTCCAGCGATAACTAAACCAACCGTTACGAATAATCAAGCATTTTTTACCAGGGGCAAACTGACGAGCCACCGCTTCCATCCCATAGGTACCACTACCAGGGATAACAACCGTGGAATGGGCCTTGTAAACATCTTTCAGGATTGCCGAGATATCGGTAATAACCTTTTTAAACTCCGCAGACATGTGATTGAGGGAGCGGTCGGTATAGACCACTGAGAATTCAAGTAGGCCGTCTGGGTCTACATTGGGAAGCAAGCCTGGCATGCAAATTCCTTCTTCTTGGGGGAGGTAAATGAATCAATATATGATGTAAAACACTATTCTAAATGTTTTTAGGGATAAGGCGCCGATGACACTGGAGACACACCAAGCCGGGACACTGAAACATACCTTATATAAGGTGATCTTTGAGTCCGATACGGATGCGGGTCGAGCTTTTGACCGTATCCTGATTTATCTCATCTTGTTATCCCTTTTGGTTGTAGTGTTGGATAGCGTGCAAAGCATATCCAATCAGTACCACTCCATTCTCTCCTTCCTTGAATGGAGTTTTACCCTTATCTTTACAGCGGAATATATTGCTCGTTTGTACTGCGCACATGATCGCAAGAAATACGCCCTTAGTTTTTTTGGAATCATCGACTTAATTGCTGTCTTACCAACCTATCTTGCCCTCTTCTTCCCCGAGCTTCATGCTTTAATTGATGTTCGTGTTTTACGCTTACTGCGGATCTTTCGGATCTTCAAGTTGACTGGATTCTTATCGGAGTACACTCATCTTGCAAATGCACTGGCAGCCAGTCGACGAAAAATTATGGTGTTTCTGTCAGTGGTCTTAATGGTCGTAATGGTCATGGGTACTCTCATGTATGTGGTTGAGGGTCCTGAGCATGGATTTACTAGTATTCCCATCAGTATTTACTGGGCGATTACTACCATGACCACTGTTGGCTTTGGTGACATCACACCTAAAACTGATCTTGGCAAACTCATTGCCTCGATCATGATGCTCATGGGTTGGGGGACGCTTGCAGTTCCCACCGGCATTGTTACCTCAGAGATGGCCGTACGCCGTCATAAATTAGATGCAGAGAATATCAGCTGCCCCAACTGTATGGCAAGCAATCTGACCATGGGGGATAAATATTGCAGCCAGTGCGGTGCCAACTTGCCCGAGGAGCGGCACTCCTAAGTCTTACTCAACCCGTATTGCGCAGGCCCGATGCAATCCCATTGATGGATAAATGGATACCACGCGAGATGCGTGCATCCGTTTGACCAGCACGATATCGACGGACTAACTCCACCTGAATATGGTGCAAGGGATCAATGTAGGGGAAGCGGTGGCGAATCGAGCGGGCCAAGATTGGGTTATTCGCTAAACGCTGCTTCTCGCCAGTAATTAGATTGAGCGCATGAATGGTTTTATCCCATTCAGCACAAATGGCAGCAAAGATCTTTTTGCGTAAGCGCGTATCCTCAACCAGTTCACTATAAAGAGCTGCGAGATCCAAATCTGCTTTAGATAAAGCCATATCCATATTGGATAACAGAGTTCGAAAAAATGGCCACTGCCGATACATCTTTTGCAAAAGGGCTAAGGCAGCCTTTCGTTTAGCAGGGTTTGCTTGATGCAATATAGAGTCAATGGCCGAGCCAAAACCAAACCAACCTGGAATAGTTAGGCGGCATTGCCCCCAACTAAAGCCCCATGGAATTGCACGTAAATCCTCAATTCGTTGAGTCGACTTGCGTGACGCAGGTCGTGAACCAATATTGAGTTCTGCGATTTCACGAATGGGTGTTGCCTGAAAGAAAAACTCTGCAAAACCATCGGTCTCATAAATTAAGGCGCGGTATGCGTCCATACTGGCTTGAGAAATTTGCGCAGCGGTCTTCAAAAATATTGCACTAGCCGGTTTGGTCGGTTGTAATAATGTTGCTTCTAAGGTCGCTGCTATGAGTGCTTCAAGGTTTTGTCGTCCAATGGACGGATTGGAGTACTTCGAACCAATCACCTCGCCCTGCTCGGTCAAACGGATTTGGCCACGCACCGTTCCTGGGGGTTGCGCCAGAATCGCCTCATAACTTGGGCCACCACCGCGACCGACCGTGCCGCCTCGCCCATGAAATAAACGAAGTTGAATATTATGACTATTGGCTAAGCGCTCAAATAAATCCACCAGCGCAATCTCAGCACAATACAACTCCCAATTGCTAGTAAAGATACCGCCATCTTTATTACTATCCGAATAGCCCAACATAATGTCTTGCTCGGCACCAGAGTGCTTGACTAAATTGGCAATGCCCGGCAAGGCATAAAAGTCACTCATAATCGGGGCCGCATTACGTAGATCGCCAATAGTCTCGAACAATGGCACTGTAATCAAATCAATCCTTGCCTTTGTAGCCAAAGTGCCATGCATCAGTCCAACTTCTTTTTGCAGCAACATAACCTCTAATAGATCGCTAACCGTCTCCGTATGGCTGATGATGTAATGTCGAATAGCATCGTTACCATAACGCTCTCTCAACTCTTTGGCTAACTCAACTATTTTTAGCTCAGCTAAGGTGTGGCTCGAGTAATTAGCTCCAATCACTCTCAAGGGTCTGGCTTCATTTAACAATTGCAGTAAGACCGCTTGCTTTGATGACTCATTCAGAACAGAGTAATCCTTCTCAATATTTGCTACAGATAAAAGTTCACGAATGACTTCTTCGTGCTTGTCGGAGCTCTGCCGTAAATCAACTGTCGCTAAATGGAAGCCAAACACCTCCACCGAGCGAATTAAAGGTCTTAAGCGTTGGTCTATTAGAGCCTGGGCAGAATGGGAACGCAAAGACTCTTCAATTACTTTCAGGTCAGTCAAGAACTCGTTAGCACTTACGTATGGATTTTGCGGAGGGATAGCATGTCGTGCTGCATCACCTCCAGTCAAGGTTTTGAGGGTGGCGGCCAAGCGAGAGTAAATTCCGGTGAGAGCCCGCCGATAGGGTTCGTCGATACGGTGTTCATTTTGATCGGGTGATCGTCCTGCCAAATCCTGCATGGACTTCGGAAAATCAACCAATAGCGCAGATAAAGAGAGCTCAGTACCG
>JACCEB010753699.1_pt1 | contig 13900 bp, 14 predicted proteins | sample 7454761 | NCBI WGS metagenome assembly JACCEB01 (sample SAMN15323454, study PRJNA562643) | freshwater metagenome | isolation source: river surface water | place: USA:Blue River Watershed | collected 2017-08-18 | reverse complement strand
GACTGCGAGGTCATCTTCCTGGCGCTGGATCAGCCCAAGGATGTGCGAAAACTGCTCTCGCTGGAGTTGACAGGTGCCTGGGTGAACGAAGCCCGCGAACTGCCCAAGGCGGTGATCGACGGCCTCACCCACCGTGTTGGACGCTACCCCACAAAGCGCGATGGTGGCGCTACCTGGCACGGCATCTGGATGGACACCAACCCCATGGACGATGACCACTGGTGGCACAACATGGCCGAGAAGGAAAAGATGACAGGGCCCTATGCCTGGAAGTTCTGGAAGCAACCAGGCGGCATCATGGAGGCCGACCCAGACTCACTGCCCGACAACCCAGAGGCCAACGACCACATCTTCTCCGCTGGCAAGTGGTGGAAGTTGAACCCCAAGGCTGAGAACATCAACAACTTGCCCCCAGGTTATTACCAGCAAATGCTGTTGGGCAAAAACTTGGACTGGATCAGATGCTATGCGGGTGGCCTGTACACATATGTGCAGGAAGGCAGGCCTGTGTGGCCAGAGTACGATGACAGCACCATGTCTGGCGACACCGAGGTGGACATGAATGTGCCCATCCAGATCGGGCTGGACTTCGGTCTGACCCCTGCGGCCACCATCGGCCAGCGTCTGCCCAATGGCCGCTGGGTGATCCACAAGGAGATCGTGACCTTTGACATGGGCCTGGAGCGCTTCGGCATGGAGTTGCTCGCCCTGCTCAACCAGCACTACCCCAACCATCAGGTGCTCCTGTGGGGCGACCCTGCCGGCATGGCCAGGGATGCGATCTATGAGGTGACTTCGTTCGACTTCCTGCGAACGCTGGGTCTGCGTGCCCAGCCCACTGCGAGCAACGACTTCAAGGTGCGCCGGGAAGCGGCCGCCGCGCCCATGCAGAGACTGATCAACGGACTGCCAGGTCTCATTGTGAACAGGGAATGCAAACTCCTCCGCAAATCCCTGGGGGGCGGCTATCACTTCAAGCGAGTATCGGTCGGATCTGGCCAGGAGCGCTTTAGGGATGCCCCCAATAAAAACGAGCACTCTCACATCGGCGACTCATTCGGCTACCTGATGCTGGGCGGCGGTGAGTACAACCGCATGACCCGCACCCACCAACTGGGCGGCAAGGCCCCTGGGATGTCTGTGGCCAAAACCGACTTCGACATCTTCTCGGCATAAATCACGCCGATATACATGACATGGAATTGTGAACAAAGCCCAATAGAATCTGTTGAAACATTTACAAGGCGGGGTGCTATATGAGCATGGACGAAGAAAAGAAAATGCAAGATGACATGGAAGACTCCAACAACGAGGAAATGAAGGATGTCCTCGATGATGCGGCTGAAGCAGGCCGTGGTGGCGACTCCATGCTGGCCCATGTGGCTCGCGGCGAGATCGTGTTGCCCATCGAGTTGGCCACAGATCCTGAGATCAGAGCACTGCTCGAAAAGAAGTTCAAGGCCAATGACATGAAGATCAACCGCTATGTGGTTGGTCACCGCGAGAACAGCATCAACCCAGAGACTGGCTTGCCTGAATACTTCAGACTCAAGCGTCTGGCAGGGACGATTATTGGCGGGTCTATCGGTTTCCTGGTTGGTGGCCCTGCTGGCGCTTTGAAAGGGGCCCAGATCGGGGCAGGAATTGACGCAACACGCGCCATTGCTGACAACGCCGCCGCCGCCCGCGAGGCCGCCGCAACAGCACAAGCCACTGCGATCGCTGAGGCACAGAAGGCCCGCGATCAGGCGGCCGCTGAGGCGCAAAAAGCCCGCGAGTTGACGATGCAACAGTTGTCTGAATCTCGCGCCAGTCAGTCTGCCGCACTGGAGCAACAACGCACAGATGCCGCCGCCAGACTGGAGCAGGCCCGTCTGTCTGCCGAGCAACAGCGCCAACTGCTAACCAACCTGAGCGCACAGCAACTGGCCGCCGCTGATGCGGCCAAGGCCACGCTGGCACAGCAACAGCAACAGTACGCCGAACAGAAGACGGCGATGGAGAGACAGGCCGCTGACCAAGCCGCCGCACTCGATGCCGAGCGCCGCAAGATCGCCGAGCGCGAATCTTCTCAGATGGCCGCACGCCGCCGCGCAGGCCGCCGTGCTCTTCTATCTGATACAAGACTCAACCCTGAATTGGGTATCACGGCCACCAACCCCTACGGCAACCAGGCTGTGGTGATGGGAGCCTGAGATGGCCACATCAGCGATCAACCCAAACGACCCCAACCTGACGCTCGAGCAGTTGCAGGCGGCCTATAAAGCCGAACTTGAAAAGTTCAACGCTGAGACACAGGCGACCATCCGGGCTGATGAGGAGGCCTTTGCCAAGGCGAGGGCCGAGATCGAGGCCATGGCCGCTCAGGAGCAAGATGTCATCCGACAACAGACGGTCGAATATGAGACCGCTCAACAGCGCATTTTCGAGCAAACCCAGGCTCAGGCCCAGGCCGCCGCGCTCGAGCAGGCCAAGATCCAGAAGCAAATGGCCGACATCAAGGCGCAACAGGAGGCTGAGGCCGCACGCGCCCGGGGCCAGATCGAGGGCATACAGCGCGAATCTGCCGAGCGGGTGTCTGCCTCTCGCCGCGCCGCCCGCACATCTGGTGGCCGGCCATTGCTGGGTGCCGCGACCATGGCCACCATGGGCCAACCAGGATCAAAACTGGGCGGCGAAGGATCGCTGGCTGGTGAAGTCGGCACCCTTGGTGCAACGCAAACACTAGGAGTCTGAGATGCAAGACAAAGTTCAAAAGGTTATGCACGAATACAAGGCTGGCACACTGAAAAGTTCCAGCGGTGATAAGGTGACCAGCCGCAAGCAGGCCATCGCCATCGCCCTGTCGGAGCAGGAGCGCTCGCGCAAAGCACGCAAGGGCGGCCTGATGAAGGAGGCCAAAGCATGAAAGAGGTCTGGGACAAGCCCCGCCCCAAGGAATTGGGCAAGCCGAAGGAACTCACCTCTGCTGAAAAGGCCATGGCCATGCGCCGCGCCCAAAAGGCAGGCCGACCCTACCCCAACCTGGTGGACAACATGGCCGCCGCAAGGGCAAAGAAGTGAGCAAGTACAAAGATCCAGAGGGTGGTTTGACCGAGGCCGGTCGGCGCAAGTTCGAGCGCTCTGGTGAGAGCAAAAACCTGCAACCCGGCGTGAAGGAAAGCACCCCAACAGGCGAACGCGCACGCCGAAAAGGCTCTTTTCTGACCCGCTTCTATACGAATCCGAGCGGCCCGCTGGTCAATGACAAGGGCGAGCCGACCCGTCTGGCCAAGGCCGCCAACGCATGGGGTGAGCCTGTGCCTCGAACTGCCGCATCTGCTCAACGCCTGGCCGCAAAAGGCCGCAACCTCTTGGAAAAGTACAAGATGGAGAAAGACTGACATGGAATACAAGAACGCACCGGGCGGCAAACGCCTGTCACCCGAAGAAATCATGAAGCGCCAGGATCTGGCCCAGCGCAAAAAGGACGAGTTCCAGCAACTCTACCAAGATGCCTACGAATTTGCCCTGCCTCAGCGTCAGTTGTACGGCGTTTGGGAGGGGGGTGCGACTGGCATGAAGAAGATGCAGAGGGTTTTCGACTCCACTGCCATCAACAGCACCCAGCGCTTTGCCAACCGCTTGCAATCGGTGGTCTTCCCGCCCCAGCGCAAGTGGTGCAAACTGGAGCCGGGCCTGGATATCCCATTTGAGCGCAAGCCACAGGCCCAGGCGATCCTCGACCTGTATGGCGAAAAGATGTTCGCCGTCCTGCGGCAGTCGAATTTTGACATTGCCATGGGTGAGTTCTTGCTCGACCTGGCTGTCGGCACCGCCTGCATGATGGTTCAGCCTGGTGACGATGTCGCGCCGATCAACTTCATCCCTGTGCCGCTGTTTTTGGTCTCCTACGAGGAGGGCGCAAACGGCCAGGTGGACAATGTGTACCGCCGCATGAGGATGAAGGGCGAAAGCATCCAGCGCCAATGGCCTGATGCCAACATCCCGCCTGAACTTCAGCGCAAGATCGCCGACAAGCCGACCGATGATGTCGAACTGCTTGAGGCCACCATCTACGATCATGGCCGCGGCGACTATTGCTACCATGTGATCGACAAGGTGACCAAGAGCGAACTGGTCTACCGCCGCAAGAAGTACTCGCCCTGGGTGATCAGCCGCTACATGAAGGTGGCCGGCGAGATCTACGGCCGTGGCCCGCTGATGACTGCTCTGCCAGACATCAAGACCCTCAACAAAACCATCGAACTCCTGCTCAAGAACGCCTCGCTGGCGGTCTCTGGGGTCTACACCGCCGCCGATGATGGCGTGCTCAACCCCAACACGGTCAAGATCGTGCCTGGTGCGATCATCCCAGTGGCCAGGAACGGAGGCCCACAAGGCCCCGCCCTGCAAGCCCTGCCCCGCTCTGGCGACTTCAATGTCACGCAGTTGGTGATTAACGACCTCCGACAGAATGTGAAGCGCATCCTGCTCGACGAATCCCTGCCGCCCGAGAACATGAGCGCCAGATCGGCCACCGAGATCGTGGAGCGCATGAAGGAACTGAGCCAAAACCTCGGATCTGCTTTCGGCCGACTGATAAACGAGACCATGATCCCGCTGGTGGCCAAGATCCTCGAGGTGATGGACGAGCGCGGCATCATCGACCTTCCCCTGCGGGTCAACGGCCTGGAGGTCAAGGTCAGCCCGACCAGCCCGCTGGCCAACGCTCAGGCCATGGACGAGGTCAACGGCGCTTTGCAGTTCGCGCAGATGGTTCAGACCATGGGGCCTGAGGGTGCCGTGGCCATCAAGATGGGCGACATGATCGACTACCTGGGCGACAAGTTGGGCGTGCCTGCGGCGCTTCGCAACGATGCCGCCGAGCGTGCCTTCCTGATCGAGCAACAAGCCGCCCAGCAGGCCCAGGCGATGGCCGCACAAGCCGCCATGGCCCAGCAGACCCAGCCGCAGTTGGCCGCACCGCAAGGAGCGCCGGCATGAGCGGGTGGGACGATATCGAAACGCCTGTGACCCCTGACATCAGGGAAGCAAGCCAACAGCGCGAAGACCTGGCCAGGCTGTGCCTGCGGGTCTTTGGCGATGAAGATGGCCAGAAACTGCTCAAGTGGATGGTCGATATGTATGTGAATGTGCCCATCGCCGTGCCGGGCACTGACCCTTCCCATGCCTTCTACGCCGAAGGGTGCAGAAATGTGGTGAGGGACATCATGGCGCGGATTAACCAAGCAAGGAACCTATGAGCGACACCAACGACCAGCCCGGTGGTAACACTGGCCTACTGGACAATGTGACCCCAGAAGACACCAGCAAACCCAACAGCAACCCTGACAAGGTTGAGATCGACCACAAGACCAGCGCTGACCCGGCGGCCAGCGCCAGCGACACGGGCGCACCCAAGACCAAGCCCGAATACTTGCCAGAGAACTTCTGGAACAACGAAAAGGGCGAGCCTGACCTGGAGGCCATGAGCAAATCGTGGTCAGATCTGCGAAAGCAAATCAGCCAGGGCAAACACAAAGCCCCTGCCGATGGCAAATATGACCTCAAGGCCCTGGGCGACAAGCCTGAGGAAAACCCCCTGACCGAGACCCTGTTGGCCATGGCCAAGGAAGAGGGTTTGAGCCAGGCCGCCTTTGACAAGATCGCAGAAAAAGTGGCCATGCAGGCCATGCCTGAGATCGATACCCAGGCCGAACTGAAAGCGCTTGGCCCGAATGCTCAGGCCATCGTCAACGGCATGGTGGACTGGGCGCGTGGCCTGGTCTCCAAGGGTGTCTGGGGCGCTGATGACTTTGAGGAGTTCAAGGTCATGGGCGGCACAGCCAAAGGTCTGCGTGCCCTGATGAAGATCCGAGAGGCTTATGAGGGCCGGGTGCCCATCGAATCTTCCCCGCAGGAGGGCGCACCCAGCAAAGAGGAACTGTACGCAATGGTCGGAGACCCCAAATACAAAACCGACCCGGCTTTCAGGCAGAAGGTGGAGCGGATGTTCCAGCAGTACGCCCAATAAGGTTCTCCTCCAAGGTCTGCCGCAAGGCAGTTGCCATTGACCCCAGCCTAAAAACTGGGGTCTTTTTTTGTCCAAATGCACCCCTGTTGCATTTTGTACAAACCGACATACAATTGGTTTCAAGGCTAACCGAGCAATCGGCCCCGACCGCTGTGAGATGCAGACGAGTGGTTGCCGCAAGCAACAAGCGAAGGCCCTGGTTCCCAGGCTCACCGAGGCGATAAACCCTGATCAACAACCGAATGAGGTAATCCAAATGAGCGTGTCTCTCTCGAACGCCTTTGTGACGCTCTTCGACGCTGAAGTCAAGCAAGCCTACCAGGGCAAAGCCATGCTGGTGGGTGCTGTTCGTCAGCGCCGTGGTGTCGAAGGCTCCACTGTCAAATTCCCCAAGGTGGGTCGTGGCGTTGCTACTGCCCGTGTCACTCAAACCGATGTCACCCCCATGAATGTGGGCTTCAGCAATGTGACTTGCACTCTGTCTGACTGGAATGCCGCCGAATACAGCGACATCTTCTCTCAGCAGAAAGTCAACTTTGATGAGCGCTCGGAACTGGTGCAAGTTGTTGGTGCCGCTATCGGTCGCCGCCAGGATCAACTGATTCTGGATGCGCTCGCCGCCGCATCTGGCACTGGCACTGTGGCGAACAGCATTGGTGGCTCGACCACCAACATGAACATCGCCAAGTTGCGTGAAGCCGCCAAGATCCTGAACACCAAGAATGTCCCCGCCGAGGGCCGCCACATCATCATCCATGCGAACAGCCTGGCTTCGATGTTGGAGCAGACCTCTGTGACCAGTTCGGACTTCAACACGGTGAAGGCTCTGGTTCAGGGCGAGATCAACCAGTTCATGGGCTTCACCTTCCATGTGCTGGGCGACCGTTCCGAAGGTGGCCTGCCCATCGACGGCTCCAGCGATCGCACGCTGTACGCCTTCCACCGTGATGCCATCGGCTACGCCGAAGGCATCGCCCCGAAGACCGAAATCAACTACATCCCCGAGAAGACCTCTTGGCTGGTGAACGCTCTGTTCTCCGCTGGTGCAGTTGCCATCGACTCCGAGGGTATCGTCAAGATCACGGCCCGCGACACTGCGGCCGCCGCCTGATAAGGAGCAAGATCATGGCATTTGATGCAACCGGCTTTACCGCCTACAGCGCCTCCAAGCGAGGCAATGCCCCGTCCATGTACGGGTACAAAACGGCTGATGCAATCGCCGATGTCAACACCAGCGGTTACTTCAACTCGCTGGCCAACACCCTGGAAGTGGGCGACATCATTCACTGTGTGACCTCGACCGGCACTACCGCCGTGGTCACCCTGGTGTATGTGGTGTCGAACGCCTCTGGTGTGGTTGATGTCACTGACGGCACCACGCTGGCAAACACTGACAGCGATTAAACCTCGCTGACGGCAATCGGGCCAGCCCCTGAGAAATCGGAGGCTGGCCCTTCTCACATTAAGAGGTTCACATGGCCGCTGGAGATACTGGAGTCACAATCTGCTCGGATGCCCTGCTGATGCTGGGTGCCAAGGCCATCAGTTCGTTCAACGATGGCACCGATGAGAGTTCGGTCTGCGACCGCCTCTATCCTGACATTCGGGACTCGACTCTGGTCATGTACCCGTGGACTTTCAATACCAAGAAGATTCAACTCGCGCAATTGCTGACCGCACCTGGCTCGGTGTGGCGTTATGCGTACCAGTTGCCGGGTGATCGCCTTGCCAACCCCCGTGCCGTGTATGACACCGCCGCAGTGGGTGCGCCTGCTCGCAAGGATTGGGAGATCCAGGGCGATCAACTCCTGACCAATCTTCCTGCAGTCTTCATCGATTATCAATACTCGCTGGGCGAGTTCGGCTGGCCACAGTACTTCACCCAACTGATGAAATACATGATGGCCTGGCACCTGGCCCTTCCGATCACTGAGCAGTCTGATCGTGCTCAGTACTGGCAAGGTGTGGCTGTCGGTGCCCCTGCCGAGAATGGCCGTGGCGGCTACTTCAGGCAGGCCATGAACATTGATGGCCAGCACAACCCTGTGCGCGTCATTGAAGACTACAGCCTGGTCGCAGTGAGGAACTGATGCCACGCTTCGTTGACATCCAGACCAACTTCAGCACGGGAGAACTCGACCCGCTTTTGAGAGCGCGTGTCGATCTCCAGCAATACAACAACGCCCTGGCCAAGGCGACCAATGTGGTTATCCAGCCCCAGGGCGGTATGCGCCGCCGGCCAGGCTTGAAGTACATGGCCGAGTTGCCCAACACCAGCACCACCAGCGCGGCCAACGGTGTGCGCCTGGTGCCGTTTGAGTTCTCGGTCGATGACAGTTATATGCTGTGCTTCACCCACCAGAGAATGTATGTCTTCAAGGATGGGGTACAGATCACCAACATCAACGGCTCTGGCAATGCCTACCTGGCCACCAGCATCACTGGTGCCATGCTGGCCGACATCTGCTGGACGCAGAGCGCTGACACCATGATCCTTGTGCATCCTGATCTTCAGCCGACAAAACTGGTGCGAGGTGGTACTGATGCAACATGGACGATCAGCACCATCACTTTTGACAGCATCCCGAAATACTCATTTGATCTGCGCGTGTTTGAGCCGCAGGCATCAATCACTCCGAGCGCTGTTAGTGGCAACATCACGCTGACTGCCTCTGCCTACACTGGTGACACAGGGAACTTGCAGGGAGCCACATCTACATCTGTCACGCTAAAGGCCTCCGCAAGTTCTACAGATGACATTTTTGTCGGGATGTGTGTCCACATGACAACCGGCACGCAAGCCGGCAAGTCACGCAAAATCACTGATTACAACGGCACTACCAAAGTGGCCACGACATTCCCTGCATGGGACACGCCTCCAGTGGCAACGGACTCATACAAGATCGTTCCATTTGCTCTTGAGTCTGTTAATCAATATGTGAATGCCTCCCCTCAAGGACGCGCTCGAATCATTGAATTTGTCAGCGACACAGAGGTGCGTGCGATCACTGAATATCCGTTCTTTGATACCACCGCTCGCACTGTTGGCAACTGGAGTGTCGAATGCTTTTATGAGGATGTGTGGTCGAGCACAAAAGGCTGGCCACGCACGGTGACCTTCCACGAAGGCCGCCTGTACTTCGGTGGCTCCAAGGCTCGTCCCAGCACCATCTGGGGTTCCAAGATCGGCCTTTTCTATGACTTCGTGCCAACCGAATCACTGGATGACGATGCGGTTGAAGCGACCCTGGACACCTCGCAATTGAATGTGATCGTGGACATCATCTCTGGCCGAGATCTCCAGGTCTTTACCACTGGCGGCGAGTTCTATGTCCCGCAGTCTGGCACTGACCCGATCACGCCGACCACGCTGACATTCAAGGCCGTGAGCCGCAACGGCTCCAAGACCGGCACCCGGGTGCAGTCTCTGGAGAGCGGCACGGTCTACATCCAGCGCCAGGGCAAGTCGCTCAACGAGTTCCTGTTCAGCGATACGCAGGCCACCTATGTGACCCAGCGCATCTCCTTGCTGGCCGGCCACTTGCTGAAGTCGCCCAAGCGCATGGCCCTGCGCCGTGCAACAAGCACCGACGAAGGCGACCTGCTGATGATGTCCAATGATGATGACGGAAGCATGGCCGTATTCAGCATCATGCGATCGCAACAGATCACGGCCCCGTCAGAGTTCACAACCGATGGTCAGTTTATAGATGTTGGCGTTGATGTGACCGACATCTATGTGGTGGTCAAGCGCACATTCAACAGCACCGTGCGCTACTTTGTGGAGCGCTTCAGTTATGACCTGTTCACAGACTGTGGGTTTACTGGTGGCGCGGCCGCCAGCGCCAGCAGTCTGCCCCACATCGGCAAGTCACTCAATGTGATCTGCGATGGTGTTCCCCAGGGCAATGAGACTGTGAGCGCAGGTGGCTCCATTACCTTTGATCGCGCCAGCACAACTTCGTATGAGGTGGGCCTGCCGTTCACCGTGTACGCCAAGACGATGCCTGTGGAGATCAGGTTGCAGACCGGCACCAGGCTGGGGTTCAAAAAGCGGATCGTTGAGATCAACGCCTTCGTGGATGAGACCCAGCATATGTCGCTCAACAACAACCCGGTGCCGTTCCGCAGTTTTGACAACCCACTACTGGATGACCCTGAGCCGACCTTCACTGGTGTGAAGCGGGTCAATGGTGTGCTGGGCTATTCCCGCGAGCAGGCGATTGAGATCGGCCAGAGCCTGCCGCTCAAGATGACACTGTTGGGCCTTGAGTACAAGGTCGCAGTGAGTGGAGGCACCTGATGGCACTTGATGTAATTGGAACTGATGGAACGAACCCCAACCTGTTTGGGGACATCATGGAGGTTGGTGGCGATATCTTCTCGGCCGCGCAGGGTGGCATCAACGCCATTGCGCCCTATGCAGGGCTGGCGCTGTCATATGCCTCTGCCGAGCGCCAGAAGGCGGCGGCCTACTACCAGCAGGGGCTGTATGAGGTGCAGGCCATCGACACCCTGCGCCTGGCCCAGATCCGCACCGACCAGGACACCAAGTACGCCGCCATCCAGGCTGGCCGCAAGTTGAAGGCGGCCGAGATGTCGGCCTTGAACTTCACCATCCAGGGCAACACCCTGCTTCGCACCATGGAGCGTGCCAACGCCACTGTGCGTGCCAGGGCCGCCGCCAATGGTGTGGCCTATGCTGAAGGATCTGCGGCCTCTGTACAGCAGGCCAATGTCAGGGCCACATACCGCGATGTCGGCATCACTGACCTCAATGCCCTGACCGCCAGGGTGCTGGGTTATGAGGACGCATCGTCGATGTTCCTGGCCGCCGAACAGCAGGCAGAATTGACCAGGACGGCGGCAGAGACTCAGGCTCGACAACTGCGCCTGGCTGGCGATTTTGCCGTCAAGAGCGGCGGCCTGCTGTCTGGCGCGACACTGATCCAAGGTGGTCTTGAATTTGCCAAGACCGTTCGCAACCCATTCACCTCATAAGCCATGGCAGATTTACCACTCCTCCAACCTGGCCGAGTTGAAAATGTCGGCATCCCTGGCGCGACACTGCCGCAGGTTTCAGCACCACAGGTGGACTATGTCGGCCTGCGTGCTGGCGCGTCAAACGCCCAGACCGTGGCCCAGACGCTGGACAGACTCAGCGGCCAACTATTCGGCATTGCGAGGACAGCGGCACAGGAGGCTGGCTACCAGTATGTGGCTGACAACCCGGTCACCCAAGAGCAACTGGAAGCGGCCAAGATGGGCAACACAAAGCCCCTGCGCTTGGGTGGCTCGCTCAATGTGTTTGATCAGGCCGTTCGCAAGGCACGCGCCCTGGAGGTCGCCAGCAACTTTGAGGCTGAGGCCCGCAACAAATTGAGCGTCATGCTGACCGCGGTCGAGCAAGGCCAGGTCAACACCGACCAGGTTCAGACCAGCATCAACGCCATGATGGACGGGTACAGCAAAAGCCTGTCTGGTGTCGATCCTGAGGCCTCGCTGAAGTTCAGAGCCAGCATCGCCACCGCTGGCAACACCGTGCTGGCCAAAGCCGCAGAGGCTGAAATCAAGCGCCGCAAGCAGACCCAACTGATCAAGTTCGACAGTGACTTTGATGCCAGTATGCGTTTGCTCGAGGCCGCTGTTGGCCAGGGCTTCTGGATCGATCCGACCACCCAGCAAAAAAGAAGCATCGAAGAGTTCGGCAACCTGTACCGCCAAAACATTGCAACCAGCGCCCTGCTCTTGGGTGATGCTGGCTTGCAGAAAACTTACAGCGACAAGTTCGAGCAGAAGTTCCGCGAGGCCAAGATCGGGGCCACCACTTCATTTGTGGTTGATCAGGAGTTCAGCCAAGACCCTGAGGGCGGCCTGGCCAAACTGCGCTTTGGTGATGCCGGCAAGATGACCGATGTGTTCCGCGCCATGCCTTATGAGGACAAGGCCAAAGTGATCGCCAACTACATGGTGGCCATGAACGAGCGATCGACCCTGCAAGAGCGCAAGCGTGTTGAGCAAAAGCGCAAGGATGTGGCCGAGTTCGTGCCGCTGTATGAGCGTGCCGTGTCCCTGCCTGAAACCAGCCCGGAGCGCAAAGCCTTGGCCCAGCAGATCGGCACCATTGCCCAGCGCAACCCTGATGCCGTGCCCCTGTCGGTCATCAAAGACTTGAACGAACCCAACAAAGAAGGCAACGCCCTGGCCGAGTTCAATGCCCTGCAAGGCATCTACCAGGGCACCATCACCGACCCGGCTCAGATCGCCAGCAATGGCCTGCTCAATGGCCGGCAAAAAGTCGGCCTGCTCAAGATCCTGACCACCGAAGATCGCCGCGATCAGCGCGAACTGGACACCGGCCTGGCTCGCCTGGCTGGCATCCCTGTGGTGCCTGGCTCGCCCGTGGTGCTCGACCCCAAGGGCGTGGAGTTCCAGCGCTTGCAGTCTCTGCGTGCTGATGCCCAGCAGATTCAGTCTGAAGCCACCCGTGACGGGAAGATCCTCACGCCGCGCCAAACCCTGTTGCAGTTGGAAGACCGGCTCAAACAGCGCCGCGACACTGAAACCGCCAAGGCCGCACGCCGCACGCTGGAGACCGTTTGGGAGAAAAAGGCTGGTGGCGCAATTACCCGTGACACCTTGCCCGCCCTGGAGCGTTCAGGCAAACTCAAGCCGCAAGAGATCAACCAAGTGAAGCGCCTGCTCGACCAGGCAGAAGGGAATCAGTGATGGCATACAGCCCAGTGGAGGACAAGTTCCTGTCGGCGCTCACCGCCATGCAATTCCCGCCTGAGCCTGTTGAGCCTGCGCCGATGACAGAGCCACAGCAATCCGAGCCTGTTTTGTTGGCTGAAGTTGGCGCAACCAAGATGGGCGGCGCTGGTTACAGTGGCCAGCCGCAGGCCACCATGACCGACTATGAGCCGACCGTGCGCGAGCGCATGGCCGAGTTCCTCCAGGCTGGCTTTGAGAAGTTCGGCATGGATCGTTACCGAGCACGCAAGCAGGCCCAGACCTTGATCGGCGGCCCCAGCAGTAACCTGCCGCTGAACATTGGTCTGGCCGATGTGGTGCCATTCCTGGGCACTGGCCTGCAAACAGAAGAGGCCGTGCGGATGGGCGGCGAAGCGGTCACATCTGCCCAGCAGGGCAACTATGGAACGGCCGCGCTACAGGCCGGCGGTGCTGTTCTTGGCATGGTGCCTGGTGTTACTGGCACGGTTCAGGCGGCCAAGCCATTACTGCCCAAAGCGGGCGAGATGGTGATCGACACCATGAGCAGATTGGGCACCCCGGTGGCCCTGAACATCGTACCGCCTGGGCCTGCTGTGGTGAGCACCCGTTTGCCGACCGCAGTGAAGTCCACAGAGAATCCGCTCACCAGCAAATTGACGATCGATCTCCAGGCCGCCAAAAGCGATCCTGAGGCCTTCTCGCACAACATGGGCCTGGTGCGCCAATATCCAAACTTTGCAAGCAAGGCACGCAACCCTGACCGCCAGGCCGAGGACTTCATCACCGAGGTGAAGAACAACCTGCTGTACTTGTATGACCAGGTGCCAGATGCAATGCGCCAGCGAAGCAAACTCTGGTATGACGGCGCTCGAACCATCGCAGACCGTTTTGCTGTGGACTATGGTGTGCCAGACCAAGCAGTGGCTGGTGTGCTTGCCGTGCTCTCTCCGCAAAAAGACTGGTTCATGAATGTGAGCCTGGGCCAGCGTGTGCTCGACATCATGACCGGCCAGCAGACCGCTCGCTGGGACAAAAGCATGGAGGACATGGCAAAAGTCATCTGGAGCAAAGAAAAGTACGCTCCGATGGTCGATGCCATCCGAGGAAAGACCCTGGCTGAGATCACCGATCCTGGCCTCAAGGCCATGT
>JACCEB011115735.1_pt1 | contig 13904 bp, 9 predicted proteins | sample 7454761 | NCBI WGS metagenome assembly JACCEB01 (sample SAMN15323454, study PRJNA562643) | freshwater metagenome | isolation source: river surface water | place: USA:Blue River Watershed | collected 2017-08-18 | reverse complement strand
GGGGCTCAAGGCCCCGGGGGAACTCCTCGAACGCTTGACCGGGGTAGCCGGTTCTGGTCAGCCCCAGACCTCCAACCCGCCGGCCCCCGGAATCCGACCTTCCGGGTTCGGGTTTATCCGACGCGGTTTGACTCGGAGGCACCGATCGTGGGGTGAGGTTTTCCAAAGGCGGGTTCCCGGTGACTTTCCAAACCCCGTTTCAAGGGGCGGCTCGAGCGATCGGTTGAGCGTTTTTTTGGGACCTTGAAACCCGAGGCGGATGGGGAGAAATCGGGTCGGTGCACCGGGGTTGAGCCTACAACCTGTTGGGGGATGGTTGATACGATCCACCAACCGATTGTGCTTTTTCGAAAGCTGTTGTCCTTCTGCGCTCCGACGCGCTATTCTTCGATTGAACTGTCACGCGGCTTCATCGCGGACAGACGTCCGGATTACTCTTTATGGCCGATCAAGTTCCTCCCAAGGAAACCTACAATAGCTCCCAAATCAGCACGTTGGAGGGGTTGGAAGCAGTCCGGAAAAAACCGGGCATGTACATCGGTGGTACCGACGAGCGGGCTCTCCACCATTGCGTCTCGGAGGTGCTCGACAACTCGGTCGATGAGCATCTGGCCGGACACTGCATGAAGATCGAGGTCGTCATCCATGTCGATGGGTCGATTTCCATCCGCGATGATGGCCGTGGCATTCCGGTGGACATGCATCCCCAGAAGAAGATGCCCGCTGTCGAACTGGTGCTCACCACGTTGCACTCCGGCGGCAAATACGGGCAGGGCGGCTACAAGTTCTCGGGCGGTACCCACGGCGTCGGCGCCAAGTGCGTCAACGCGGTGTCGGAGTGGTTCGAGGTGGAGGTGAGTCGAGAGGGCAAGATCCACCACATGGAATTCGAGCGGGGCAAGGTCACCAAGAAGCTCGAGGTCATCGGCAAGGCCAAGGGGCGGGGCACTCTGATCACCTTCAAACCCGATCCGGAGATTTTCCGCGACACCGTGGAGTTCAAGGCCGACCGCATCACCCAGCGCTTGCGGGAGTTGGCGTGCATCAATTCGGGCCTCGAAATCACGTTCCTCGATGAGCGCCAGCCGGACCCCAAGCTCGAGACCTTCCTCTACAAGGAGGGTCTCGAGGAATTCGTCCGTCAGCTCAACAAGAGCCGCGTGACCCTGCATCCGAAGCCCATCACCATTCTCAAGGAGAGCAAGACCACCACGACCGAGAAGGAGGTCGAGATCCACATCCATGTCGTGCTGCAGTACAACGACAGCTACAACGATCAGGTCCTCTGCTACACCAACACCATCCACAACCCGGATGGCGGCACGCATCTGTCAGGGTTCCGGACGGCGTTGACCCGGTCGGTCAACCAGTACGCCAAGTCGAACAGCCTGCTGAAGGAGAAGGACCCGCAAATCACCGGTGATGACGTGCGTGAAGGTTTGACTGCGGCGATCTCCATCAAGCACAGCGACCCGAAGTTCGAGTCCCAGACCAAGGTCAAACTCATCTCGCCGGAGGTGGAGAGCATCGTGGGTTCGTCCTCCTACGAGGGGTTGATGAACTACTTCGACGACAATCCCGTGGTGGCCAAGAAGATCGTCGAGAAGGCCCTCAATGCGGCCCGGGCCCGCGAGGCCGCCCGCAAGGCGCGCGAGGCCGTCCGCAAGACGGCTCTCACGGGCGGCGGACTCCCCGGCAAGCTCGCCGACTGTTCCGACCGCGATCCGGCCAACACCGAGTTGTACATCGTCGAGGGCGACTCGGCCGGTGGCTCGGCCAAGCAGGGGCGGGATCGGAAGTTCCAGGCCATCCTCCCGATCCGCGGCAAACTCATCAACGTCGAGAAGGCGCGTCTCGACAAGGTGCTGCAGAACAACGAAATCCGGACGATGATCACCGCCATCGGCACCGGCATCGGAGCCGGCGAAGGCGAGGGGGCCTTCAAGATCGAGAATCTCCGATACCACAAGGTCATCATCATGACCGATGCCGATGTCGACGGATCCCACATCCGCACGTTGTTGCTGACGTTCTTCTACCGCCAGATGACCCAGCTCATCCGGGACGGCTATGTGTATATCGCCCAGCCACCGTTGTACTCCATCACCCGCAAGAAGCGGACGGATTACGTCGACGATGACAACCAGCTCAATCGGATCCTGCTCCAGAACGGCACCGAAGAAGTCCGACTGAAGAATCTGGCCGACGGCAAGGAGGTTCCTGCCAAACAATTGGAGGAAATCCTGGGACTGCTAGAAACCCTCGACAAGCACGCCACCTTCATCCGCCGGCAGGGCGGCGACTTCGCCAAATACGTGGCCTGCCGGGCTCCGGACGGAGCGCTGCCGCAGCATTTGGTGAAAGTCCGCGAAGGCAACGCGGAGACCGTTCACTATTTCATGACCAACGAGGAGCAGGAGGCCTTCAAGGCGGCCAATCCCGACCTCTTCGGCGACCTCGAAGCCAAGGAGCGCTTGGAGAAGGCCAAGGGTCAGAGCCGCCGTGCTTCCTATGTGCATTTGCACCTCGAGTCGCGGGCGATCGGCGAACTTCTGGCGAAGCTGACCAAGAAGGGCCTGGCGATCGATCATTACGCCGCACAGGACAAGCCTCTCTTCGAGCTGATCGAAGGCGAGGGTGAACGGGCCAATGTGACTCCGATCTTCTCGATTCCGGAAATCCTCAGTGGCGTGAAGGAGGTCGGCAAGAAGGGCATCCAGATCTACCGCTTCAAGGGATTGGGCGAAATGGATGCGAAGGAACTGTTCGAGACCACCATGAACCCGGCCAAGCGCAAGCTGCTGCGGATCGAACTTTCGGACGCGGTCGAGGCCGAGGAGATGTTCACCCGGCTGATGGGCGATGTGGTGGAGCCACGCCGCCAGTTCATCGAGGACAACGCACTCAATGTCCGCAACCTGGACGTCTGAGCTGAAGCGACCCACCCAGCACCGATCCCCCCCACCTTTTCCCTTTCAGTCCCATGCCTGAAGACAACGATCCCAAAGCACCGCAAGCCAGTGGCGGCGCCTACACGGGCAACGAGAAGATCCACTCGATCAACGTCGCCGACGAGATCAAAGCCTCGTTCCTCGACTACTCGATGTCGGTCATCATCTCGCGTGCTCTGCCCGACGTGCGCGATGGGTTGAAACCGTCGCAGCGCCGCATCCTCTTCGCCATGGAGGGCTTGTCGCTCTTCCCGGGGCGCAAGCACATGAAGTGCGCCAAGATCTGCGGTCAGACCTCGGGCGACTACCACCCCCACGGCGAGGCCGTCATCTATCCGACCCTCGTCCACATGGCCCAACCCTGGGCGATGCGCGAGAAGCTGGTCGACGGCAAGGGCAACTTCGGTTCGGTCGAGAACGACCCGCCGGCGGCCATGCGTTATACCGAGGCGCGACTGACCCATCTGGGTGCGGCCCTGATGACCGACATGGATCGGGACACGGTCGACTTCGTCCCGAACTACGACGAGCGCCTCATGGAGCCGTCGGTCCTGCCCGCGGCCTTTCCGAACCTGCTGGTCAATGGCGGTACCGGCATCGCGGTCGGCATGGCCACCAACATGGCTCCGCACAATCTTGGCGAGGTCATCGACGGCATCTGCGCCCAGATCGACAATCCAGCGATCACCATCCCGGAGTTGATGAAGTTCATCAAAGGCCCCGATTTCCCGACGGGCGGCTTCATCTGCGGCATCGAGGGCATCCAGAACTATTTCAAGACCGGTCGCGGCAGCATCAAGCTGCGCGGGCGCATCGGGGTCGAGGAGATCAAGGGCAACCGCGAGCAGCTCGTCATCACCGAGATCCCGTACAACGTGAATCGGGCCGGGCTCGAGGAGCAGATCGCCGGTCTGGTGCAGGAGAAGATCATCACCGAGATCTCGGCGATGCGGAACGAGTCGGACGAGAACTGCCGTCTGGTGATCGAGCTCAAACGCGACGCCAGCCCGCGCGTGGTCATCAACAACCTCTTCAAGCACACCCAGCTCGAAACCACCTTCAGCGTCAATGCGCTCGCCATCGACCACGGCAAGCCCAAGACCCTCAACCTGAAGGAGATCATCCAGTGCTACATCGAGCACCGGCGCGAGGTCGTGCTGCGCCGCACCCGCTTCGAGCTGCGCAAGGCCGAGGAACGGGCCGAGTTGCTCGAGGGCTACATCTGCGCCCTCAACAATCTCGACGAGTTCATCCGGATCATTCGCAGCTCCAAGACCCGCGACGAGGCCCGCATCAAGCTGCTCGCCTTCGAGTGGACCCGCGCCCAGGTGGAGCGCTGGAGCATCCTCATCCGCAGCGAGGAGCGCCTGAACGCCTCGGGCCGCTATGCGCTCACGGAGCGTCAGGTCGATGCGATCCTCGAACTGCGCCTCTACCAGCTCACGGGCCTCGAGATCGACAAGGTGAAGGCCGAGTACGCCGAGCTCATCGAGCGGATCAAGGACCTCCTGGACATCCTCGCCAAGGAGTCCCGCGTGCTCTCGATCATCAAGAAGGAGCTGCGCGAGCTGAAGGACAAGCACGCCAGTCCGCGCATGTCCGAGATCATCCCCGATGAGGGCGAGATGGCCATCGAAGACCTCATCGCCAACGAGGGGGTGATCGTGACCCTGACCCACAACGGCCTGATCAAGCGGACCAACGTTTCCAGCTACCGGGCTCAGAAGCGCGGCGGCAAGGGGGTCATCGGCATGAGTACTCGAGAGGCGGACAAGGCCGAGGACAGCGACTTCATCGAGCATCTCTTCACGTGCAGCACCCACGACTACCTCATGTTCTTCACGAACCTGGGCCGGGTGTACGTGGAGCGCGTGCACGAGATCCCCGACATGGGGCGCGCCGCCAAAGGCCGCAGCATCGCCAACCTGCTCGAACTGCGGGCCGAAGAGAAGATCCAGACCCTCGTGCGCGTGACCTCCAAATACGGGGCCAACAAGGAGGACCTCACCTGGAAGCAGCCCAACGAGCTCTTCTTCGTGACCCGTCTGGGCACTGTCAAGCGGACCGAGTTGTCCGATTTCCAGAACGTCCGCAAGGGAGGCATCATCGCCATCAACCTGGAGAAGGGCGACGACCTGGTCGAGGTGCGCCTGACCAACGGCAGCAACGAGATCGTCCTTATCACCCAGCAGGGCATGAGCATCCGCTTCCAGGAGGATCAGGTCCGATCGATGGGTCGCAACGCGGGTGGCGTGAAGGGCATCGAACTCGAGAAGGGCGATGCCGTGGTGGCGCTGGCCCTGGTGGATCCCGACTCAACCCTGCTGGTGGCCGGAGGCAACGGCATCGGCAAGCGCACCGGCTTCGACGAGTACCGTCAGCAAAGCCGGGGCGGCAAAGGCATCATCACCATGAAGACCGGCGACAAGACGGGCCATGTGGTGGGAGCCCTGACCGTGCGCGACTCCGATGAACTGATGCTCATCACCTCGGGCGGGCAGATGGTCCGCATCCCCGTGAAGGGCATCCGCGAGGCCGGTCGCAACACCATGGGCGTCAAGCTCATCAACCTGGCCGACAAGGACAAGCTCCAGGCCATCGCTCCGGTGATCAGCGAGTCCCAGGAAGACGACGCCGCTGCCGAACAGGTCAATTGAGCCCGTTTCAGAGCCCGCACGGTGGCATCCTCACCGTGCGGGGCCGATGTGGCGGTGCGGCGGGATCGGGTTGTCCGTGACCATGTCTACCGTCGCCGTCGCCGAGGCCCGGGCCACGGAATTTGGGAAAATCGGGAAAATCGGCAAAATCGGGAAACCCGGAGGTCGGCAAACAGGAAAACGGATTCGACCGAACCGGCATCGCCCCCCAGTGGAGCCACCGGCCCGACTCAACCGATCCGCCAGATGACCCGGGCCTTGTTGAGGTCGTAGGGAGACATTTCCATCTTCACCCGATCACCCGGCGTCAATCGAACGAAGCGCTTGCGCATCTTGCCCGAAATCGTCGCCAGGACGATGTGTTTGTTGTCGAGTTCGACGCGGAACATCGTTCCGGCCAGAACCGCGATCACCTTGCCCTCAACCTCGATGTGTTCTTCCATGCGATACCGTATCCATACGCTGGCCCTGACCGGGGATGGCTTGGGGCCGGCTGAGGGCGGGAAATTGACGGTTCGGGAAACCCTGACAAGTCGCTTTTCGGGGTTTGCCGTTGGCAATCACCGAGGCCGAACGATTCGCACCGAGACATGCCGAGCCTCCGGGATGATGAATTTCTTCACCTCGACGTGGACTCTCCGGGCTCCGAACTCGCGCAACACCAGGGCGGCGATGTCGCTGGCCAGCGTCTCGATCAACTTCCAGGACCGTCCCTGACCCAGCGTGAGCAACCGTTGGCTCACGGCGTAGTAATTGATGGTGTGGTTCAGGTCATCCCCGGCGGCGGCCTGCGTGATGTCGGTTTCCATCTCGACGCTGATCAGGAGTCGCTGCGGATGGACGCGTTCCTCATCCGGAACGCCGATGTGGTAGGAGACCTCCAAGTCTCGAAGGGTGATGGTATCCATGACAAGAGGGGGCTCACTCGCCCTGGACGGCCTCCAACAACCGACGGGTGGGCATATTCAGGGGGAGGGCGAAGGCCTGATCCCCATCCACCCAGGCGAAATCCTGGGCCTCCTCGTTCAGGACGACCGTCTGCCCCGGCAAGGCGCGACAGGTGTAGTTGAGCAGGATGAAATGGGCCTCGCGGTAGAACTCGGTGGAGGCGATGGAATCTTGGACCATCACGAAGCGGACGTCATCGACCTCGAGCCCGGTCTCCTCGCGGATTTCGCGGCGCAGCGCGTCTTCCGAAGCCTCACCCCATTCGATCTTGCCGCCGGGGATGCCCCAAAGGCCCGACCACTTGGCGGTCTTGAAGAGGAGCATCCGGCCGTGGTCGTCATGGATGAGAGCGCCCACCGTCGGAATGGGGAAGGCCGACCGTGCCCGGGTCGGGGACTCCAGGCGCAATCCGTTGGACTCCAGATGTCGGCGCAATTCGGAGAGGTGTTCGACGATCAGGTGCGGCTTGGCCTGTCTGAGCTTGTCGAGGTTGTCGTAGCCCGTGAGCACCCCCACCGACTTCACGCCCCCATGGTGGGCCGTCTCGATGTCGTGCTGCATGTCGCCGATGAACACCGTCTGTTCGGGATCCAGTCCATTGTCGGTGAGGATCCGGCCGATCAGGTCTTTCTTGTCGTGGGCGCCGAGGTAGGTCTTGTCGAGGAAGGGGCCGAAACCCGAGGCCTGTGCCTGCCGATCGAACAGAGCCGGATGCACCGCGCTCAGAAGGAAGGTCTTCAGGCCCTGCTGCCGGCAGAACTCGAGGAATTCGCGGGCGTGGGGCAGGGGCGTGACCGAGTCCTGAACCTGTCGGAACCCGTCGAGAAACCAGCGCTCCAGATCCGGCAGCGCCTCCGCCGGCACCCGCTCGACATAGAAGTCGCGGGCGGGCAGACGGAACTCCTGACGGAACTGGTCGAGGCTCATCGCGGCCACCCCCGCCTGCTCGAGGGCGTGGTTCGAGGCCCGCCAGACGGCTGGCAGATCATCCACCAGCGTGCCGGACCAATCGAAGATCACGTTGCGAATCACCGGGCCAAGCTATCCCCGGCCGAGTCGGCCGCAAACGCGGGATTTGTCCGAAGCCACTCCTGCCATGCGGCCCTCATCGAGGGAAAGGCCAGATCCTCACCGTGCAGGAGACGGGGTTCATGCCATTCGACGGCATGGACTTCCTCGGCATTGGTGACCCCTTCGGTGGAGACCGCCTGGGCCGTGAAGAACAGGTCCAGCACCGGATACGTCACACCGCCGAAGGCATATTCGTTGGGTTGGGAGCACAGGTATCGGAGTGCGCGCAACCGGAGGCCCACCTCTTCGAAGATCTCCCGATGCACGGCCGATTCGGCCCGCTCGCCAATGTCGATGAACCCGCCCGGGGGAGCCCACAGGCCGGCGCCGGGCTCTTTCGCGCGGCGGATCAGCAGGATCCGCCCGTCTTCCCGTTGAATGAACACGGCCACCGCCACGGCCGGGTTGAAATAGAGGCGGAACCCACAGCCCGCGCAGATCAGTGGAGCCCCGGTGAGGGGCGGATCGACGGGTTGGCCGCATCGGGGGCAGTGATGGAATTGGCGCGAGGGATGCATGGTGCTGGGCCCGGATCGGCCGGGGCGTTGCTGTCGTTCTACCCGTGACACGGCGGGCTGAACATCAAAACACCCGGAGCCGAACACCGGCGCCCCGATGCCTACGCATCCGGAGGGATTCCGACTCGACCTTTGCATCGGCGGGTTTGGCAGGCACCGTTCCCGGACACATGAGCGTTCGATCGCGTTCCGAGGCCTTGTTCGCCGAATCCCTCAAGCACACCCCCGGTGGCGTGAATTCTCCGGTGAGGGCGTTCCGTGCCGTCGGAGGCACCCCGTTTTTCGCGGCCTCCGCCTCGGGCGCCCGGGTCACCGATGTGGATGGCAACTCCTACATCGACTATGTCGGAACCTGGGGACCGGCCATTCTTGGACATGCCGCCCCTCCGATTGTCCGAGCGATCCAGAACGCCGCGGAACGCGGTACGAGTTTCGGGATTCCCCACGCGCAGGAGGTGACCCTGGCCCAGCGCGTCAAGGCGATGGTGCCCTCGGTCGACAAGGTGCGATTCTGCAACAGCGGCACCGAGGCGACCATGTCGGCGATCCGGTTGGCGCGGGGCTTCACGGGCCGTGACCGCATCATCAAGTTCGACGGGTGCTATCACGGTCATTCCGATGGGCTGTTGGTCAAGGCCGGTTCCGGAGCGCTCACCCTCGGCAATCCCGACAGCGCCGGAGTGCCCGCCGATGTGGCGCGGCAGACGTTGGTGTTGCCGTTCAACGATCCCGACGCGCTCCGGACGGCCTTCCGCGAACACGGCCCGGAGTTGGCGGCCGTGATCCTGGAACTGGTTCCGGCCAACGCGGGATTGTATCTGCCCAGGCCGGGTTATCTCGAACTCCTGCGCGAACTCACCCGGGCCCACGGCACCGTGCTCATCGCCGACGAGGTGATGACCGGGTTTCGGTTGGGACCGGCCGGGGCCCAAGGCCGTTTCGGACTCACCCCGGACTTGAGTTGCTTCGGCAAGATCATCGGCGGAGGACTCCCGGTGGGGGCCTTCGGAGGCCGTGCCGACATCATGGATCGGCTGGCGCCGTTGGGGCCGGTCTATCAGGCGGGAACCCTGAGCGGCAATCCGCTGGCCATGGCGGCCGGTCTGGCGGCGCTCGAGACGTTGGAAGCGACCGATGCCTGGAACCGGCTGGAGTCGTTGGGCGCGGAGTTGGAGCAGGGCCTGAGTGCCGTGGCGAAGGCCGCGAAGATTCCAGTGCGGTTCCAGCGGATCGGCTCGATGTTCTGCGGCTATTTCACCGACCGACCGGTGTGGAATCTGGCCGATGCTCTCCACAGTGACCGGGCCCGGTTTGCGCGGTTCTTCCACGGGATGCTCAATCGCGGGATCTACCTGGCTCCGTCCCAGTTCGAGGCCGGGTTCATTTCCACCGCGCATGCCTCGGCCGATATCGAGGCCACCGTGCGGGCGGCCGAGGCGGTGTTTGCGACACTGTGAGCAGGCCTCCGGGGGCGGGTTTCCGGCCGATCCGATGATTCCGGGGATTGTGTCGCTCGTCCGGGGCGATAATCTCCGGGGCATGTCCCCGTTGCGTCTCGCTCTCCTCGCTGCCGTTGTTTGGTCACTGAATTCCAACGCGGCCGCGGCCGGTCCTCGGGCGCTTGCGGTGGGGCAGCGGCCTGATGATCAACGCCTTCAGGCCCCGAAGGACCTCGACGGATATTTCCCCTTCCAACCGCCCGAGTCCCAGGCGGCCTGGGAACGTCGCTCTGCCCAGGTGCGCCAGCGCATTCTCGTGTCGCAAGGACTCTGGCCGATGCCCACCAAGACCGATCTGAATGCCCGGGTCTACGGGCGTATCGATCGCGGGGATTACACCGTCGAAAAGGTCCACTTCGAGAGCGCGCCGGGCTTCTTCGTGACGGGCAACTTGTATCGCCCCAAGAAGACCCAAGGCGGCAAGGCTCCGGGTGTCCTGTTCGCCCATGGTCATTGGGCCGATGCCCGGTTGTCCCAGGCCACCGAGACCGAGTTGCGCAACGAAATCGCCACCGGTCAGGAGCGCTTCGTCGAGGGGGGCAAGAGCCGCTTCCAGTCGATGTGCGTGCAGCTCGCGCGGATGGGCTGTGTCGTCTGGCAGTGGGACATGCTGGGCGATTCCGACTCGCAACAACTCTCCCGCCAAGTGGTGCATCATTTCGCCCAGCAGCGGTCCGAGATGAACACCACGGAGAACTGGGGTCTCTACAGCCCGCAGGCCGAGGCGCACCTCCAGAGCATCATGGGGCTCCAAACTTGGAATGCCGTACGGTCGCTCGACTTCCTCCTGGATCTGCCCGAGGTGGATCCGCAGCGCGTGGCCATCACCGGGGCCAGCGGCGGCGGCACCCAGACCATGCTGCTGGCGGCCATCGATCCGAGGGTCACGTTGTCGTTCCCGGCAGTGATGGTGAGCACGGCCATGCAGGGCGGCTGCACCTGCGAGAATGCCAGCCTGCTGCGCGTGGGCACCGGCAATGTGGAATTCGCCGGCCTGTTTGCGCCGAAGCCTCAGGGCATGACAACCGCCGACGACTGGACGAAGGAGATGTCCACCAAGGGGTTCCCGGAACTCAAGCGTCTCTACGGAATGCTGGGAGCTCCGGACAAGGTGATGCTCCAGCGCGGGGAGCAGTTTCCCCACAATTACAACGCCGTCTCCCGCACCGCCTTCTACAACTGGATCAACCGGCATTTCCAATTGGGGCAGCAGGAGCCGGTGCTCGAGCGCGATTACGTCGTCTCGTCCCGGCAGGAGCTCAGCGTGTGGGACGCCGAGCATCCCGCACCGAAGGCTGGGGATCCGGACTTCGAGCGGGGTCTCTTGAAGCTGTGGACGACGGACGCCGAGCGGCAGCTCGAGTCGCTGGCCTCCGGTTCTCCGGAGCAGTACCGCCAGGTGCTCAAGGCCGGTTGGGATGTCGTCCTGGATGCTCGGGAACCGATCGGATCGGGTACGGTGGCCTGGGATCAGAAAGACAAGCAGGACAAGGGATCCTGGATCCAGATGACCGGTCTGCTGCGCAACGGAGTCCGGCGCGAGGAAATCCCGGTGGTCTTCTGTCATCCGAAACAGTGGAACGGCAAGACGGTGATCTGGCTGACGGCCGACGGCAAATCGGGGTTGTATGCCGCCGATGGCACCCTGATCCCGGCGGTTCAGAAGCTGGTGCATGGTGGGGCGACGGTCATGGGGGTGGACCTGCTGCATCAGGGCGAGTCGTCGGTCGACGGACAACGCCTCACGCGCACCCCGCGCGTCAAGAATCCCCGCGAGGCGGCGGCCTACACCTTCGGGTACAACCCGGCGGTGTTTGTCCACCGGGTGCACGATGTGCTCACGGCGGTGCAGTACATCCGCGGCCATGAGAAGGCCTCCAGCCAGGTGTCGCTGATCGCCCTCGACTCCACCGCACCGATCGCCGCCGCGGCTCGGGCTCAAGCGGGCAAAGGCGTGGACCGGGTGGCCGTGCACCTGGGCGGCTTCCGATTCGGCAAGGTGCTGGACCTGCACTCGCCGGACTTTCTCCCGGGTGGGGCCAAGTATGGCGATGTGGACGGTCTGATCGCGCTGGGGCAATCCGAACTCCAGCGGATGGATGCCGCCGATCCGGCCGCCGCGGCGACCTGGGTGCTGCGCTGAGCGTCGTGCGTTCCGTAGGGCGACTGCGGCAATAAACCGCAGGGTTTTCGGCCCCCGATCTGGTGCGGACGATTGACGAGGATCGGAAGACCGTGATCCCTTTGGACCACTGTGCGGCGACGTTGGTGCCAATGGGTGGTGATCGGGCTCGTGGGGATTTCCCTCGGGTTCCAGTGGACCCTGCTCCAATCGGTCGCCTGGACGGTGATGGTCTTGGACCGCAGCGCCGAAATGGGGTGGGTTCAGGCCCTCGAGACCACCTTCGACGGGCAACACCCGTGCGCCCTCTGCAAGGTGGTCCGCAAGGGCCGCGATTCCCAGCAGCAGCAGACCGTGGTGATCTCGCTGGCCAAGACCGACATGGTGGCCGGTGACGAGGTCTTGGAAGTGCCCGCACCTCCGACGGTCTGCGTCGGGCACATCGTGGCGCACGACGAATACGCGGTGTTCAAGGCGTTTCCTCCCCCCTGGCAGCCGCCCCGTCAGGCCTGATCTCGGCTCAATCCCGGGGGTTTCGGGTCGCGTCCCGGAGCCTTCCTCCGCCCGTCCTTCAATGCCGATCCGTGACCCGGAGAGGGTTGCTGTCGGGTCGGACCCTCGGTTCCTGGGGTTTGCCGTGCCTTCTCCCGATGACGTCGGCTGCACCCCTATTCCGGCAGGGTGCGGCTCATTCCCGGGAACCCCGTCCGGAAACTCCACCGCAATCGTCCGAAGTATCGTGCCATGAATCGTTCCTTTTCCGCCGTTTCCGTTTCGTCCTGTGTCACCGCCGTCTTGGGAGCTTCCGTGCTCCAGGCCGCCGAATCCCAAACCCTGCCCCAGGTGCTCATCGAGGGGCAGGCCGAACCCACTCTCACCGTGCCGTCGGTGTCCGCCGCCTCGGCCGCCTTGGCCCAGGTGCCCGGTGGCACCACGCTCGTCGAAGGCGAAGCGATCCGTCAGGGCCGCGCTTCCACCCTCCGGGACGCCCTCGATTTCACCACCGGCGTCTATGTCCAATCGCGCTTCGGCTCCGAGGAGGCCCGCATTTCCATTCGGGGATCCGGCCTGCAGCGGACCTTTCACGGTCGGGGCCTGAAGATTCTCCAGGATGGCACGCCCTTGAACCTGGCCGATGGTGGCGTGGACATGCAGGCCATCGAACCCTTGGCGACCCGCTACATCGAGGTGTGGCGCGGGGCCAATGCCTTGCGGTATGGCGGCACCACGTTGGGTGGCGCTGTGAATTTCGTGAGCCCGACCGGTCGGGACGCCAGCCCGTTCCAATCGCGCCTCGAGCTCGGTTCCTTCGGCTACCTGCGGGGGCAGGTCAGCAGCGGATTCTCTTCGGGGCCCGCCGACTATTATGCCAGCCTCACGCACTTCATCCAGGACGGCTACCGCCAGCATGCCGCGCAGGAGTCCGATCGGGTGATGGCCAACGTCGGCTACCGCCTCTCGGAGCAGGTGGAGAATCGCCTGTGGTTCACCGCCGTGCGCACCGATTCGCAGTTGCCGGGATCCCTGTCATTGACCAACGCCTTGAACAATCCGCGACTGGGAAGCTTCGCCGGCGATCAGAAACGCGACTATGAGCTGTACCGCGTGAGCGACCGTCTGGCCTGGACCTCGGAACAGACCGAGGCGCAGGTGTCGGGGTTCTGGAGCTACAAGGACCTCGATCATCCGATCTACCAGGTGCTGGACCAGAACTCCAACGACCTGGGCCTCGACGCCCGCATGGTCCATTCGGGTGAGATCGCCGGGCGCGACAACCGGCTGACGGCCGGGTTCGCGCCGGTCTACGGCTGGGTCGAAGACAACCGCTTTGTGAACGGATCCTTCGCCGGCCGGTCTCGACGTGGTGCGAAGACCGGGGAGAGCACCCAGACTTCGGTCAATCTCGACACCTACCTCGAGGACACCCTGAAGCTGGGGGACCGTTGGAGCCTGGTGGCTGGAACCTCGGTCACCTACGCGCGCCGCGAGTTCGCCGATCGGTTCCTCAGCGATGGCGACCAGACCGACACCCAGGACTATCTCGGGTTCAATCCCAAGCTGGGGGCGATCTGGGAAGCGGCCCAGGGCGTGCAGGTCTTCGGCAATGTCAGCCGCAATTTCGAGCCGCCGACCTTCGG
>JACCEB010065639.1_pt1 | contig 13907 bp, 19 predicted proteins | sample 7454761 | NCBI WGS metagenome assembly JACCEB01 (sample SAMN15323454, study PRJNA562643) | freshwater metagenome | isolation source: river surface water | place: USA:Blue River Watershed | collected 2017-08-18 | reverse complement strand
GGGGGTGGGCGTGCTCATGTTTCTAGGCTTTGTAGCGGCGGGTCCGTTGTTTCTGCCAGACATCACCCCGCCACCCAATGAAAATCCATACCACACCCACGCGCGATGGGTACGAGTCGCCATTCCCGCCGTGATTGCGTTTTTCGTGGGGCGGTATTATGCGGTAGGGGTCATTGCGACACAAACGCCGCATCTGAAGTTCTTTTTGCCTCCGCCGGCCGATCGCCAATGCAGTTTGCCGCTTGACATTGAGGTGTAAAGAAAAAGCAGGGATGGGAACACAATCAAATAGTCACCGACGCCGACACCGTCGCCGCTCTCATGGTGGTATGGATTCGAGCAACAACATTCAACCAGGGTTCATCTATGCGGCTCGCAGCGCACATCACAGCAGCGGAAGCAAGTTGCCCTTCAAACCGCCGGAGAAATACGGAATGTATCCACACCACGAAACCAAAACGCGCCGTCCTTCCCCCAAGACGTCACCAACCGAAGAAGGTCAAGTCAAACGGAAACGATATTGAACCCAACCCATTCGGATAGCCATTGTTGCGGACCCAGGGGCAACCCGTCCAACCATTCATTCCAGACGGCGCCGTCCATGGCAATACACCACTCGTCCTCGGCAGAGAAGCCAGCGAGTGTCACCACATCGCAATGTTGCATGGACAGGGCATTTCGAAACATGTCCTTATGCAACGGCCATCCAGGCAGAGGTTGGTTAAAACGTACGGCGCCGTTAAACATATTGTCCATTCTGGTTACGTTCGAAACGTTCCATTTGGAAAGATCTTGGTTGAAGTCGTGCGTGCCGGCAAACATGGCATACATGTCGGTTACCCGAGAGGTGTTCCAGGCATCGAGCGGTTGGTTGAACGACTCGGCGCGACAAAACATTGAATTCATGTTTTTGACGTTCGCGACATTCCAGGTGTTGAGTGGTTGGTTGAACGCGCTCGCGCCGAAAAACATCATGAACATGGATTGCACCGAGCAGGTATTCCAACGGTCCAACGGCTGGTTGAATTCTTTGGCGCATTGAAACATACCGGTCATGCACACCACGCGGCGAACGTCCCACGTATTCAAGGGTTGGTTGAACGATGTCGCGTTGGAAAACATGAAATCCATACGCGTTACGCGCGACACGTCCCAGCGGGACAAATCGCGATTGAAGTGTGTTTTGCCGAGAAACAAGGAAACCATGTCTGTGACCTCCGAAACATCCCAGTCTTCGATTCCCTCCCAGTGTTCCTGGCGAACCGCCTCATAGAGCGTGTGATTGGTAAATTTCATTATTAAATCATCATGTGGAACGAAGGCTACGTGATTCTTCCTTTGTGGTCGATCGAAGAAACCTTGTCGTACCGATCGCGCGTCGAAGAGGTAATGCGTCATGCTCCTGAATTTCGGGAAACCATGCCATCGTTTGCCGAGTTAACCAAAGAAACTTCCTACATGGGCGGCGCAACTTGTTTCTACGGGTCGCCCACGGTAGCTTATCATTCGTTGTTCCACGAAATGCGCGTGGCCGCGGAAACTCGCGCGCGGGAAGTCCTCCAAGAGGGTCTGCGGGCCAACGGGTTATCCCGGGTAGAAATGCTGTACGACCGCCTCATGATCCGCCCTCCAAACGTCGTGCCGCAGAGTGAATCCGCACACGTAGATCATTGTCTCGCCGCAAACCTGGAAGACGTTATTCTAGGGGGCTGGATCAATCTGGACAGTAAACCGCAAATTTTTACGGGTCTTCCCGGTCAGTTTCGAAAACGAACCGAAACGCGCAAACGCAAACGCGGGGAATCAGGATTCAGCCTGTTTTCGAAACAAGAGCAGAAGGAACTCAATCAGCAAATGCAGAAAATTTTGATCCCCCCGGGCCACATCTTCCTGTTTAACGAGTGCATGATTCATGCGGTCACCGCTCGGAAATTGGACTATACCAGCGTGCGTCTGTTTCTGGCGTTTCGGTTAACCAACGACATTGAACCATTATTTGGCCGTACCGAATTGGAACGCCGGTTGGTAGATCAACATACCCCGTTGATCAAAAGTGGCCAAGAATGCCGGTACATCCCAGAACTCTACAACAGTCTTCATCAAGCAAAAATTCCTCGCTTGAAGGCACAATTGGACCCGCGGGCCACCATTGACATGTCGGTAAAACACCAATCTATTTCGTCGGTAAAAGACATTTGTACATTTTCGATTCCAGATTCATATTGTTATTATTATACGCCTCATTGTGTAAACTAATTTTAAATTTATAAATTAATATTTACAAGTTCATACACTTTTTGTACTTGTTCGTTCAACTCCGCCAAGGTGGTGCGCATCATGGTGCGTTCTTCGGCTTCGGCGCGCAGGGTGAGAATGACTTCGGCGGCGGCGTCAAGGGCCGCATCGGCGGACAGCGTCGTGTCGCCTAGTTGGCAATGGTAAATATGCTCCCACAATAGATCGCTTTCCACATCGTCTTTGCGCCAATAGCTTTGAAACAGCTTGCGGAATGCGCCGTTCGGGTAGATCGTGCGAAACAGAATCACGCCGCCGTCGTTGGAGACTTTCGGGGTAATGGCTTGGGTAAGTTCCAAAAACTCGTGCGCGGATTGGGTGCGCAACCAGTCTTGCAAGTCTTCAAACAACGCGTGGTCAACGTGCTCGTTCTTCGGCCATTGGGTAAACTCAATTTTCTGCATCCACTCGGTCAATCCATCCGCAACAACCCACGCGGCAACGCGCGTAACAAAGTCAGCGAAGGGGTCAACGCCAAACACCTGAATCGTGCCCGTCTCGCGGTCAAAGACAGGGCGGTCGCTGAGTCCCAACCCTGCAAACCCATTGGGTCGATCGTATTCCGCGAGGACCACTGCGTATAACTTCTCCATCCGTTTAAGTTGTGTGCAATCGGTCACCGTGATTGTTGCGGCGGTAGTGGTAGTCAATGTACGCGCGATAGGTGTTGATTTCTCCCGGATCGAGCCAACACTGACGGATCAGCCAACCCGCGAAGACGCGATCAAAGGTTTCTTCGGGGAATCCGCCGTAAATCACCACGCGTTGTTTCGTCGTGTCGATCATCGGTTCTACCAGCTCCAGCAACTCGGTAACCTCTTGAAACGATTCCGTGGTGAGTTTCGCGCACAAGATCTTAAATATCGTCATAGGGAATCAATTGTGTCAGTTCGTCTAGCCACCGCAAGTCGTGTTCTGGCGTGCGGGAAAACTGGTTGAACTGGGAATGGGTGGTATTGGCAATCAACTGATCGTGGTCCGGCCAGACCGTGCCGAAACTCATGCGCGCCAAATCGATAATGTAGAGTCGACCGGGCATGTTCCGTTCCCACTTCCAGGTCTGCGGGTCTTGTCGCTCGTAGTCGTTGCCAAAGGTATCGATGACAATGTTGGTGGACCCAAGATCCCCGTGCAAAATGCCGCGCGCGTGCCATTGTTGCAGGAGCTCCGTGAGGAATTGGATGAAGGGCACCAACACCTCGGCCCACCGGTCTTCGGACAATCGCTGCGCCAATTCAAACAAGGTCACCGCGTTCGGAATGACATCCATGACCATGGTGGCGTCGCGTGTTTGGAACTCGCGCATCCAGACTTGCCAGTGGATTTTGGAGGCGGTGACTTGGGTCGCACGGAGATGACGATTGCCCGCGACGATTTCGTGGGGACGACAAAAGACGGGAAATTCGCGCTGCAAGAGACGATAGGCAAGTGCATGATTCAGAAATTCGAGGATGAGCGGGTCTGCCCGATAATGGGCCGATTGTTTGTGAACCACATCGCCCTGCACGATGACCATCCCGTTTGCGCCAAACCGGGCATGCTTACGAATACCTGCGCCTCCTCGTTTCCCCACACGGCGTCGTGTTTGAGTTCGCAACCGGGTGGAACGCATGTTTGTTGTTGAAAGCTCACAATTCAATATGTTGCACGTTCCAGGTAGTTTCACAGCCGCATCGATCGACTCGACGAGTATTGTCGGGTATTATCATAGCAAGATCGGCGTCCCTTTGTCTACGACAACGCCGGAACCTTGTATCCTTCCTTCGACGGAGTGGACCGTGGAAGTATATTTCATCGACGGTAAACTGCTTACAATGAATCACAACGAATTTCACTACCGTGTGACTCCGCCCGCCCGTCAGTTAGATCCAGATCAGACTGATGAAACAAGGGAATGGCCTCCAAACCATGGGAAGTGGGTAAAGGCGACGGTCACCTATTCGAAGACGCTTCCCGCGTCACCGTCTGCTCCGCCGTCGGTACAACATCCCGATTGTTGCGCGGATCCTGAGCCAATAACTGCTCTCGTCGACGGCCAGACGACTACCGTACGACCGGGCGAATCCATTAACGCCAAGGGTGATGTGAATATGCAGAATCTTCCGCCGGGAAGTGTGGTTGGAAACATTACCTGCAACGTAACGGGTCTCCGAAAACGAGCAAACCGACCGAGCAACAACGCGTCGATTTCCATGGGCAATGTGTCGGGCTCCACCATTGGTTCCATTGGGAACAACATTGGACACGCGGCGCCCACGGAGTTGATCATTGAGGAGGAGGTGTCGGATGAGTGTAGTTTAGTAGCGTGGATATGGAATTTGTGTTTCCCTAACCATTAATTATTACCATGTTGAAAATTCCCGGTGGTTTTTCCGCGACGAATGTCAGTCGCGAACTCATCTTTCCCTACCTGTACGGACACAGCGAGCCGGCTTCCTTCGACCAGCGTCCGCCCAAGTGCGTCATTCCCTTCTCCGACTGGCACGTCGATGTCTATTGGGCCAACGGGTATTTTTACTACCGGGTAACTCCGCCGCCTCAACATCTTTTGCATTATCCGTATGTCGTGGTCTGGCCACCTCCCGGCGGCATTCCCAAGACTGCGGTTGTAGAAATTGCTAGTTATGTACCACCCCAACTAACCACCCCGCGAACTACACGATATTAATTTTTAAAATTACATACGAATTTCTCAATACAGTTGTTTTCATTGACAGTTACATACAAGTCTACATTGTTTGCAACTCCGCGTATATAGGTGCCAATAGTCGTTTTGCGGCGCTTCTCGTGATGTCGTGTCAACAACGATTGTGTGAATCGAAACGTGCATTCATTCACGGTGAACGATATTTTGATCGATAGCAGTGTGTCCGACAGCCACCAAAAGTTGGTGACGAGCACGACCGCCGCGGGAAACAATTCGTAGACGATGCTCATATAATTCATCACGTCTTCCATGGTCAGTTGTTTGTAACCATTCCACAGAACAGTGCACGTCGGCGAACAGTATTTCATCAGGAATTGTTTGAGGAGGGTGTCGTCCCAAGACAACAGTGTGTATTCCAATTCTTGTGCGATATCAGGCGAATGCATGCCGGCAATCGAAAATGATTGAATTGCGCGCACATTTCCTGGGCCGACACCACATCCTCCAAATCCACATAGAATACCCCGTAGTTACTGATCTGGAGTTTGCGCACGTCATATACGGGCACGCTACATTGTTGCTGGATCACATGTTTCAACCATGGCAGATCCACCGGCGGCGCGTCGCGTAGTTCCTTCACGTAAAGCACGATGGAACGGATCTTCAGCACCGGGTCGGGCGACGAACAACACAACACCGACGTGTCTGGGTAGAGATAGCTCGCGGTTTCGACATATTCGAGTTCAAACAGTCGTTGCATGTCGTCCAAGTCGTGTTTGGGCGCCATGGAAATCATGCGCGCCAACATCCGTTCCAGCTCGCTCGGATCGGATTCCGGCAACTCGGGTTCGTAATGCATCTCAATCTGCAATTGGTAGTCGCCCGTGGCCGCGCGCTTGAAACTATAGGTAAAGCTGGCGTGGCGTTGTTTTTGCTGCAAGACGAGCTTGGCGCGGGCAAGTGCACTTTTGTGCGTGATCCATCGCCGGAATGCGTCGTCGTTCGGAAATACGTCGCTCAAAAAGGTGAACAGATATCGGTCGGTCATTTCATTTATGTTTCCAATACGCTTTCATTCCTGTGTCGCGGTTTTCTACCGCGAAGACGTCGTCTGCGTATTGCTTCGCGATCGCGGCGATCTTGTGTTGCTGCCATACGACCAACCGCTGGACCCACCGCTTTGGCGCGTGTCGGAAGATAAGGTGGAAACGTGGATCTGTGTGGGCACGTTCTTGATTGGCACCGATAGCGTGCAAGTGCGGTCCATCATCGATGGATCGGTCGTGGAGCAGTGGGACCGGGACGGTCAGATTTGGATCGGTAATTGTCGACGCGTCGTGTGCCAGATCTTCGACCGACGCATCATCGTGCGGAATTCACACCTGGAGGTCGTGCGTATCGATTCCTTCGACCGACCTCTGTCCGACAATATTATCGTAGGGGAACTTGACATGTCGGTGCGTGTGTTTTTCGACACGGACTGGATCATGGTCGATGCACAAGGTGTGCAGACTCAACATACCTACCGTCTGCCGGCGTTCATGCGCGATCCAGAGTGTTCCTACTTTGCCTTTGAGAATGAAACGGTTATCCATCGAAACATTTTGTGCGGGGCGGACGGAAAGCTGCACCAATTGCCCGGAAAAGTATCCGCGGTGTCCGTTAGCGAAGATGGACACTATTTATGTGCATGTGATACGGTGTGCGATAAAACGGTGTTGATCGAAGTGACGGTGCCTTGGCAAGTCTGCAACACTTGCCTACTTAACAAGATTGATGAATTTTTTCACGCGGGGGATGAGTTGGTTGGGTATTGTAGCAAAGACAAGATATTGACTGGCAAACTTGGCGACCTTCGCCACGGTGTATGTGAAGTCTTTCAAGTGTCGGGCACTACGTCCCAGGCCGCCATGGTTGCCTATGTAGATGAACGTGAATGTTTGCAATTGTTGTTATGTTAAGAATTAATGATGGAATAGGCATTTGAAAACAGTTTGATAAAGTCTACATCCTCTAACGGCACGGATTCACCGGTGTGTTTCGCGACAACCATGCATTCGACTATGAACGAATCCCGCATTCGTTTGTCGTCAATGGTCAACGTGCACTGATACGCTTCCCCACAGTATTCCACCAACTCAGGCTTGTTCGACAGTTCGTTCAGGAGTTGCTCGGACGAGGCAAAAGCGTCTTTGAGAAAGCGTGCGCGAAACATTTTCCAATTGAGTTGTGTGGATGCTCTTTCCAATCCCCTCGTACGTACAGGAGGCCATTCGCAGGAAACCACCGAAGCTCAGAAACGAAGGACACCTTGTCCTCGCTGATAGCAATCTTGACAAGACAGGCGTCTTCGCGACGGCACCGTTTCGCGCGGGCGATCTACTCACGCTATATCCCAACGATATTGTGCTATGGTACACTTCCGGTCGAAGTAACGGAGACACGGTCCGCGCATTCCACCGTCATGGATTTCCCGATATCGCCCGCGTCATTCAAGACTATGAAGCGGACTATCGCGTGTATCTGCGGGAAGACATTGACCTGATCGCGGTGCCTACCTTGCCGACCGACGACTGGCGGTTTTGGGGCCATAAGGTTAACGACCGAACCTTTGGCGAAGACGACGATGGCAGCAACAACGCTTCGTTCCGGGCCAGTCCAAACGCCTTGTGGATTGTCGCGAACCGGGATATTGCCCCCGGAGAAGAAATTACTGTTCGTTACAAGAAAACGTAATAATACTTAAACATTTTTAATGTCTTCTCAGCGTGTATTGCGTACCCGCAATCCAAATGTGAAATATAGCGACGAACCGCCGACCCCGGCGCGCGTCTACACCAATTCCAATCTCGTCTATCACTTTCAAGTGCGAAACAACGACCGCGCGCCATGGCGTGACATTTTCGTCGCACCCATGAAACAACAGGTATGTGAACATTCCGGCTGCTCGCGGGTCAACGTGATCGGACTCGAACGATGTGCTGAACATATGTCGTCCGATTTGGGCGTCCGTATCGGCCCGAGTCTCCACGGCCAAGGACTGTTTGCCACCCGCCCGTTTCGCGAAGGAGAGGTCTTTGGCTTCACCTACCTCGGCGAGCAAATCACCCTTCGTACAAAACAACAACGATACCAAGGCCACACCGCACCATACGGCATTGACAATGCCGACGTTACCCAAGATGAAAAAACATGTTTGGACGCGGCGACTATCCGCGGTGTCGCGGCCATGATCAATCATTCCGACAGTCCGAATGTGCGTGCCCGGCTGAGTGTGGCGCCAGATACGTCGACGATTATCGAGTTTAGCGCGAAGCAGGCTATTCCCGCTGGCCATGAACTGTTTCTCGATTACAACGAAGGACATGCCAAACCCCACGCCGTTCATTACCTATTCAGCGACAATGAACGCAGTATCATCTTACCGAACGAACACCGCAGCAACTCGTCCAAACCCAAAGTATACAAAACAACCGCGCCTAAACGGAAATAACATGGGGGTTGCACCCCCGCCTTTCGTGACGGTGGTATTCCCAAATAGTGTATGCTATATTGTTAAGTTTAAAAATGTGATACAATGCTTGCAACAATGTGTAAAGGTTATATACAATGCTTAAAAATGTAGAGGGGGGGGTATGGGGGTTACACCCCCATCATATATATATCGATCGTACAATCTGTGATTCATTCAAGCAATATCTAGTACGTCGTGCATGCACCGTGAGTTGTTTTCCGCTCAAACTCCATGCGGTGTGGATGTTGTTTGCATTCAGGTATTGGCACATCATGGTCACCACCTCGTCGACGTCTTCGGGTCGGTCGAAGAACACTAGGTTCATGTCGTTTCGTAGGGCATGCTGCAGAAAGAGGGCGACCAACGTTTTACTCAAGTCACACTGATCCCACGATGGTGGAAACGTTATTTCCGGCTGCATTTAGATTGTGTAGTCGTTTGGTCTGGTTGGAAGGTGGCGCGCAGGAAGATTTGTAAAGAGTTTTCGAATGTTACCTGAACGGTCTCGATCAATATGCAGGACGATTCCGTGTTCCTTGTGCAGCCATATAGTTGCTTCGGTCGCCCATGCAACAACCCCCGTCTGCGATGCAGTGTCTGTCAAGAGAAACAGCCGGTCGCCGGGGCAGTGACGATACAAAAAGATGTTCGCGAGCTTACGCTGCTCTTTTTTCCAGGTCGGTGGAGGTGTCGGGAGTGGCATTTCGTTGTAAACAGCGACGACAAAATTGACATTCGACGCGCGACGGAATCAGACACATGCCGCAACATTTCTCCAAACAGCTAACACATTCACGAAGCGGCCCGCGTTGTGGACATTTTCCCTCGCAGACAAAACACCCACTGCAGGCACATCGAGTCGCGGGTTGGGTCGCGGGTATGTCGGTCGCCCAATGCACGCGTTTCATAAGTGGACAATGAATTGTAATGCCATGGAGGTCAGACCTTCCTCGTCCGTCCATTCGCCCAACCGCGCCTCGGGCCGACACAGACTGGGAGCGTCACAGTCCAACAAGACATGGTCGCGCATCCAGGTTCGAAACAGTTCCGAGCGTCGATCTACCTCTGACCACAGGTATCGTTCTTCCCGCGCGGGAACGTTTCCCGAGGCGAGGAATGCTGTCGCGTGCCGCACTGTCCGCGCGCCGATCTTTCGGGCGTGGAAACGGGCATGGCGGCGCTTCAAATGCGGACGAAGATGTTCCTCGATCTTTGGCCGAATCGCGTCGGTGCAGACGTCGTACTGGAAGATGAAGTCTTTGGATTTGCTATCGATGGATACACTCGCGTGGGGAAACACGTCGGATATCTTCTTTATCATTTGCGACATGTGCGCCCACATCGACATGGTCAGGGACATGTATCGCGCCGGCAACAAATCCAGCCACGCATCGGGGATTTCTGACACATCAACGGTATGTGGCTTTGGTGAAATCGCAACCCCGTCATCCACTTCGTCGCTGCATACCCACTTGGTTTCAAACGAATTCCAATCTTCTTCCACTTCACGACGCAGTTTCCTCGCCGACGGGTCTTCTTCCTCCGCGCCCATCGCGAGCATCTGTTCGGCCGTCATCAGATGCCACAAGTCGCGGTGATTGTCCTCGCGCATCCAGGGGGTTGTTTGTAGGTGCGTCCTTTTTCGCACCGTCCCCAGGTAGGTTGCCGTGGTCGTCTCGGCCGTCATCGTAATGACAATGCCGCGCGTACAAAGTTCAGACAACATGTTTATGACGTTACATAGAATTGAATTCTTATATTACTTATCCAAGCGAGCGCGGATCAGGGTTTACCCCTACCTAAGTGGCCATAGGCATGGGGATGGCGGGATGTGTGCGGTAGTCGTGCAGGGTGAGATGCTCGAAGCGGATCTCGTCAATGTCGCGGACGTTGGGGCAAATTGAGAGTGTGGGGAAGGGCAACGGCTGACGCGTGCGTTGGAGACGAAGCGCATCCACGTGGGTTCGATAGATGTGGGCGTCGCCCATGACATGGATGAAGTCGCCGGGACGGAGATGGCAGACGTGGGCGAGGAGACAGGTGAGGAGGGCGTAGCTGGCGATGTTGAACGGGACACCGAGCCCGAGATCGGCGGAGCGTTGGTAGAGTTGACAGGAGAGTTCGCCGTTGTGGACGTAGAATTGGCAGAACATGTGGCAGGGAGGCAGGGCCATTTGGTCGAGATCGACGGGGTTCCAGGCGGTCAAGACGATCCGGCGATCGGTGGGGTTGGTTTGGATTTGGCGGATGACATTGCGGAGTTGGTCGACGCCTTGGCCCGAGTAGTCGTCGTGCATGGTGCGATAGGTGGCGCCGAAATGTCGCCACTGGAATCCGTAGACGGGTCCGAGATCACCTTCTTCGCGATGTGCCAGTCCGCGGGCATCCAGAAACTCGCGGGATCCATTGGCGTCCCAGATATGGATGTTTTTGTCGCGGAGGGATTGGACGTTGGTGTCACCGCGGATGAACCAGAGCAGTTCTTCGGCGACCCCGCGCCAGAAGACGCGTTTGGTGGTGAGGAGGGGAAACGATTCGCGCAGATTGAAGCGGAGCTGGTTGGGGGCGAAGAGGGAGAACGTGCCTGTGCCGGTCCGGTCGTCGCGGAGATTTCCGTGGGTCAGGATGGTGTCGATGAGCTGGAGATACTGATGCTCGGCATGGGACGGATCAATGACTTCGTGGGTGATGACGGTGCGAAGGAGATAGTCGTAGTCTTCGCGAATGGATACTAAGGTGGGCGGGGTGCGGATGTGCGGGAAGGGGATGTCGGGGAAGAAGGTATCGCAGCAGACTTCCACGGGGGTATGAAATTCGGTGGCCAGTATACTGGCACACTGAGGGTGACGCAGGGCTTCAGTGTAGAGTTGGGCGCCGCCAATGACGAAGATGGGGCGGCGGTGGTTAGGCATACATTCATGTGGTTGAAACGTCCAGTCGCGGGGCAGGGATGGGAACGACGCGGCCAATTGTAATGCGGCGTCAAGCGAGGTGCAGACATGGACGTTTGCGGGGTAGGGTTGGGAAATGAGGCCGGAGTTGGAAACAATGATGTTGATGCGGTCTGGCAAGGGACGAACCGGCAGTGATTCCCAGGTGCGCCGGCCCATGATGAGGATGCCGTGGAGGGTTTGGGCGCGAAACCATTTCCGGTCTTCAGGGAGATCCCAGGGAAGCTGGTTCTGGAGGCCGATGCCGCGCGAATGTTGGTAGTAGGCAACGATGATATGAAACATTTTATTGTGGACACAACAGTGCGGAAACAAGGTTTGTTGTTGAGATCGGACAATCAGAATAAGTCATGCCACTCCGCCGGACGCCTTTGACATAATAAACTTACCCGATGCGCCTCGCGCGGATGTGTCGTGATGATGGATCATGGTTGGTGGAACATCCCGAACTGCTTGGCAAGATTGATCGAAAGAACGCATGCAACTTTTCAATCCAAGCGTGTACGCGAGCGTAGCGAGCGAGGGGTTTCAGGGCGCAGCCCTGAGGACGAATCGGATGGCTTGCTGGTGGGTCATGGGGGTATAGCCGGCGGGCGGGTCGGGGTTGACGTGGAGTCGAGGGAAACCTTCGCGCATGGTGGCGCGGTGAAACAAATACCACTCCAACTGTTCGGGTCGTGCGACGTAGCGTTTGAGAGCTCGATGGTGGGTATGCATGTGTTGCAAGACGCGCGCATGGTATTGTCGCTGGATTTGGGACACGGGCGCAGTCAGCCAGAGTTTGTGGTCGGCGGGACCGTCGTAGGTACGTCCCACCACGACAGCGTGAGTGGGCAAGGAAACGCTTCGCATTTGTGCCCCGATGCGTTGGTAGAGCCGATCGCGGTTTTGGGGGGTGACGCGGGCAATCTGTTTCATGGCCAACGTGTCGGCGAGGTCGTCCATGTCCATTGCCTGTACGCCTCGTTTGGTCAATTGGGCCACGAGCCAAGATTTGCCGACCCCGGAGGGGCCATCAATGTGAATAATCATGTGTTTTTAAGTATTACATTCCAAAAATCTACACGTGTACTATGATAGGGATCCTGATAGGCAAGATAGTCAAGGTGTGTGGCGGTGGGCGGGAGGATGTTTTGCCAGCATGTCTTGCATTCGTCGGACAGTGGCTGCGGGGAGACCAGTTGCAGATGGGTGAGGTTGCGGGGGAGGGTTAAGTAGTAGGGTTTTCCGACGACGTACATCTTGAGCTTCCGAATGTTGGGCATGTTATCCATGACGGATTCATACCAGAGTTGAGAGTCTACGCAATGAACATCCCTATCTTGGTAGTTGACGTGGTGAAACAGGAAATATCGTTTGCGATGTAACTGCAGGGTTTGGATATGCTGGAGGTCGGGCGACGACAACTTCAGGACTGCGTCGATGAGGGCCAACTCGGTCACGGACGAGGGGATCCATTGCCAACTATATTCGCCTACTTGGGCGCAAATGGTCAATTTGGTCAGTGTGGGGGGGAAATTGAAGTTCGGGGGCTGCTCCAGATCCCACACGATTTGGTCGATGAGCAGGGTGTGAAGAAGCGGGCAGTGTTGAAAGGATACATCGCGTTCAATACAGAGATGCCGTAAGGTGCAGTGGGTTAGACGGGCAAAGGAGATCCGGTCAAGGTTGATTGCGAAGTAGTATTGGCCGCGAAACTTGTCGCCTTCCGATTTCGGACCCTTTACGGTCGATTCGTGGGGATGAAATTGCCATTCGACAATTTCCGCGTTGGGGAACGCATGTGAGGTGTCGAAATCGTCTCTGTAGTCAAACGGATCAAGTCCGTTGGTGTAGGAAACCGAAACGCCGCGGACATTTGGCCATTGGCGCGCGGATGCATGTGATGCGAGCTGTGTTGTGATCCAGGTAATTTGAAATGTGAGTTTGTCGAGAGACGTGAGCCAGGGACAGCGGTCGGGATATATCCAGTCCTCCGTCAATAGACACACCGGGACGAACCGGCGCATGCGTTCATAGTCAAGGCTGTGTGCATGTGTTATGGGCGGCACGGCTATCATTCGATCGACCGACGTGGCGTATTTCACGACGCTGTCGGTGATGTGAAGCCATTGTAGCGCGCGAACGTTGGTGGCGTCCTTTCGCAGAACAAGAATCACGGCGAAGCGAAGACGTTTGGCGTCGTCGAACGTCCAAAAGGTCGAATACATGTCCAACAGCAAGTCGGACGAAAGAATGTCAAACGCAATGTTCATTATAATTATGATTTACAATCCCAAAACCGTTTCCGCGGGTTATATCGCGGGCCGTTAGGACTTGCAAGAACCACCGGCACATGGGGAGCATGGTGTCTCCACCAGTCGATGGCCTCCTCACTATAACTACATACATGCAAGGTGCGCACTGTACACGGAATGCGGATTGCGTTAAGATGTTCGCGTAGTTCGTCAAACCGGAGGTGAACATAGAGCGTGGATACTTTCGGCATGTGATCCAACAT
>JACCEB010727825.1_pt1 | contig 13908 bp, 12 predicted proteins | sample 7454761 | NCBI WGS metagenome assembly JACCEB01 (sample SAMN15323454, study PRJNA562643) | freshwater metagenome | isolation source: river surface water | place: USA:Blue River Watershed | collected 2017-08-18 | reverse complement strand
TAGGTGATGAGGTGCGGAGGATAAAGATTGATGATGTTGCGAAAACCAATACAGCAACGATGAGGAGTGAGCGCTTCTGAGCGCTTGTGTAGTGGAGATCGCTCCACCAATTCTTAATGTTTTCCATAGCCGCATCATGGTGCGCGCGACACTGGGTCTCACTTGAAACGAGAGCGCTTGTGGATAGCTTTAGCTTTGCGCTTGCAGCAAAGTCCCTTGGTATCGAATTTCTACTTCGATTTGATCCACAGGAATATCAAGAATGAGCGCGATTGCATCTTTTGCCATGAACACAACTTCTTCATGACTTCTTCCTTGTGAAGCCACGCCAGGAACGGCTGGAACTTCAATGCACCACCATCCTTCAGATGGTGTGGCAATAACTTCAAATCTCTCAGCAGTCATATCCAGACCATTCCTTTCCAAATTCAGACTCTAATGTTCGCAGAATGATCCTCACGGTGCCAAGAGGAATTTCTCTATGACGAGGGATTGAGAGTTTGGTGCTACCTACAGTTAACCTTGAATGAGAACCACCTTCACTCAACGTATAACTAGCACCATCAACCAATGCACGGTTTCTTATCATTCTCAATAAATCTCTCCGCTTCATGGCGGGAGTAAAGATGAAGTTGGGTACCTACAATGAAGCCATTTCCGAAGCTGTGGATTAAAGAACGATATTGACGAGCTTTGGTGCGCGAGCAATAACCTTCTTTGGCGCAGCTCCATTGAGCTCTTTCACGATATCAGGATGAGCCAACGCTGCTGCTTCGAAGTCAGCATCAGAGATTGAAGGCGATACGTTGATACGTCCCTTAATCTTTCCATTGACCTGAATTACAGCCTCGACCTCATCTGCAACGAGGAGTGCTGGATCTACAACCGGCCAACCGGCAGTTGCGATCGCTGGCTTATGGCCGAGGCGCTCCCACATTTCTTCAGCGGTAAATGGTGCAACTAGTGACAACATAATCGCAATCGCTTCAACTGCTTCACGGACTGCAGGATCTGCAGCTCCGCAACCAGAGTCAACGGCTTTGCGCGTTGCATTAACAAGCTCCATCACGCGAGCAATTGCGACGTTAAATCGGAATGATTCAACGGCAAATGCTGCATCGTGAAGCGCCTTATGTGTCGCCTTGCGAAGATTGATATCGCCGGTTGAAAAATCAACGCCAGGAGCAGATGAAACATCTCCTGATAGACGCCATGCGCGACTTAAGAATTTAACAGAGCCACCTGGTGAGACATCAGCCCAATCGACATCATCTTCAGGAGGACCTGCAAAGACCATTGATAAACGAATTGCATCAACGCCATGGTTTTCAAGTTCATCGGAAAGGCGTACTAGGTTGCCGCGAGATTTAGACATCGCAGAGCCATCCATCAAGACCATACCTTGATTGAGAAGGCGGGTAAATGGTTCATTAAAGCCGAGCATTCCCATGTCATTGAGAACCTTGGTGAAGAAGCGTGAATAGAGCAGGTGCAAGATTGCGTGGGTAACGCCACCAACGTATTGATCTACAGGTAACCAGGTATCAACATCTGCGCGGGCGAAAGGTTCTTTATCGTTGGTAGATGATGGGTAACGCAAGAAATACCAAGATGAGTCGACGAAGGTATCCATCGTGTCTGAATCACGGAGCGCAGGTGCGCCACATGATGGGCAGGTTGTGTTGACCCAATCGGTTGCCGCAGCAAGTGGTGATTGGCCCTTTGGCTTGAGATCAATATCTTTTGCTGAAGGAAGGGTTAAAGGAAGCTGATCTGCCGGAACTGGAACTTCACCACATTTATCGCAATGCACGATTGGAATTGGTGTGCCCCAGAAGCGTTGGCGAGAAACCAACCAATCGCGAAGACGGTAGTTACGAGCTGATTTTCCAAGGCCCTTAGCCTCAAGCTCGGCGGTGATCTTTGCAATCGCTTCAGCCTTATTGAGGCCATTGAGCGAACCTGAATTTAGGAGAACTCCATCGCCAGTTGTGGCAACGAATGTGACTGCTGGGTCTTCTTCATCTGTCTGCACAACAACTTGAACTGGAAGGTTCATCGCCTTGGCAAAATCAAGGTCACGTTGATCATGAGCAGGAACAGCCATGATTGCGCCAGTTCCGTAATCAGCGAGCACATAATCAGATGCCCAGATTGGAAGCTTTGCGCCATTGACTGGATTGATAGCAAAGCGCTTGAGATCAACACCTGTCTTTGGTCGATCAGTTGCAAGGCGATCGATATCAGATGCTGCCTTTACTGATTCGAGGTATTGGTTAAATTGATCTTCGACTGGTCCACCGGCTGCGAGTTCGGCAGCAAGTGCAGAATCTGCTGCAACGACCATAAAGGTTGCACCGTACAAAGTGTCAGGGCGAGTTGTGTAGATAGTGACAGGAGTATCGCGACCTTCGATTTCAAATTGAACGTTGGCGCCCTGTGAACGACCAATCCAGTTGCGCTGCATCTGCAGCACCTTCTCTGGCCATTTGCCTTCAAGTTGTTCCATGTCATCGAGCAAGCGATCAGCGTAATCAGTGATCTTGAAGTACCACTGATTGAGCTTCTTCTTTGTGACAGCGCTATCGCAACGTTCGCATAAACCTGCGACTACCTGCTCATTTGCAAGAACTGTCTGGCAACCTGGGCACCAGTTAACCGCTGAATCTTTTCGATAAGCCAAGCCGCGCTTGTGAAGTTCGATGAAGAGCCACTGGTTCCACTTGTAGTACTCGGGGTCACATGTGTTAAATACGCGATCCCAGTCGAAGGAACATGCATAACGACGCATTGAAGATTTCTGCACTGCGATGTTCTCGTAGGTCCATTCGCGCGGATCTGCGTTGCGCTTAATCGCCGCATTCTCCGCTGGAAGTCCAAATGCATCCCACCCGATTGGGTGCATAACGTTGAAGCCTTTTTGAATCCAGTAACGAGCAATCACATCTCCGAGGGCATAAGCCTCTGCATGGCCCATATGAAGGTCGCCCGATGGATAAGGGAACATATCGAGGACGTACTTCTTAGGACGGGGATCATCTGCGCGACCTGATTTAAAGGGCTCGAGCTTGTCCCAGATTGGAAGCCACTTCTCTTGCACGTAGGCGAAGTCGTATGCCGCGTGTTCTTGAGGTTCTGTGGTCATTGGGCAATCTTAACTGATGCTTCTAGATTGCTTTTTCAGTAACTCTAACGTGGAGATAAGGGGAATCGAACCCCTAACCTCTTCCATGCCATGGAAGCGCGCTACCAATTGCGCCATATCCCCGCTGACTTGCTAGTTCGAATATTACCTCACTGAGTCAGGGATGACAGCAGCACCATCTTGCCCGAGAACCGGCTCTGGAATTGAGCCTGCATTATGTTCTGTCAGCAGCCAACCCTTGGGAGTGTGCGAGAGAACGGACCATGAGGCATTTGAAAGTCCGCCGATCTTTGACCAGTAAGGAATCGGAAGTTCGAGGTACATGCCAATTACGGCGCGCGCTGTTCCACCATGTGTTGCAACGATTAAAGTCTCGTCATCTTTTCCAGCGAGGTAATCCTCAATCGCAGCTTTTGCGCGAGCACCAACTTCGCTGCGTCGATCACCTGTTCCGCCGGCAGGATTGTCACCACCGAGCGACCACTCTTTGAGGTTTGCATGATCTGTCGCACGAATCTCTTCACCGGTAAGACCCTCCCACTTGCCGCAATTTGTTTCGCGGAGTCGGGCATCGATATTGGCTGTGAGGCCGTTGAGATCTGAGAGCGCCTGGGCTGTTTTCTGCGCGCGTGCTAAATCGCTGGAGATGATTGCTGTTGGCTTCATATCAACAACAAGGCGAGCTGCATGAGTTACTTGATATTCACCGACTGCATTGAGTGGGATATCTGTATGTCCCTGAAACTTATTCGCAACGTTCCAATCTGTCTGACCGTGGCGCCACAAGATAATGGTGTTAGCCATCGCTCTTACTCTCCAACAGCCTCTTCGGATGGTTCTTTAATATCGAGTGGAATTGTTGGACAGTCATTCCACAAACGATCGAGCATGTAGTAGCTACGAAGAGTTTTGCTCTGAATATGGACAACTAAATCTGAGTAATCGAGGAGCGCCCACTCTTCACTGATTTCACGGCGAAGTGGCTTATCTCCGGCGAGGCGAAGCTTCTCTTCTACCCAATCTGAGATTGCAGCGACTTGGCGAACGTTCTGCGCTGTCACAATGAGGAATACCTCTGAGAGAACTGCCTGCTCAGAGAGATCGAGTGCGACCATCTCGGTTCCGAACTTATCGGCAGCAGCTTGTGCGGCAATCTGGGTGTGGGCGATTGTGCTCTGGCTAGCTGACATAGAGGTTGTTCTCCTTGATATAGGCGGCGACAGATGGCGATAGCTGATCTGACTGGTGCAATCGTACTTGGGTTGCAGAGAGATCAATTGCATCGATATTTCGCGCAGAATCGCTCGGATAACCTGGGCGTTGAATCACTTCGAGCGTCACAAGCTTCAAAAGATCATCAACTCGATGCCATTGATTGATTTTTTCATAGGCATCTGTACCAACGATGAGAACAATTTCATCTTCTGGATATGTCTGCTTGATAGCCTCAACGGTATCGATGGTGTAGCTAGGACCCATCCTTAAAATCTCTATTGGGTTGACCTCAACCTTTCCAGAAATTTCAGGTGGAAGATCTTTGAGGGCTAGTTGACACATGGCACGACGTGCAGCGCCAGGTGCAAAAGGTGCGTTGGTTCGAAGTCGTGGTTCTCCAGCCGGCACAAGGAGAATCCGATCGACAATATTCTGAGAGAGAAGTTGGGTAATTACATGAAGATGGCCGTTATGAATCGGATCGAAGGTCCCGCCATAAAGCCCTAATCGCATGGGGTTTACTTGTCGAAGCGAAGAACGACGTAGAGCAAGAAGAGAAAAATTCCAAAGGTTGTGACGCCAAATGCCACTGGAGAGATTGGAAGCTCGCGAGTTACTTCATTGAGATATGCAGACATGAGAGAAGGTTACTACTTTCCGGCGAGAAGCTCTAAGAAGCGACTCTCGTCGATAATCGTCACGCCTAAATCTTGCGCCTTAGCCAGCTTTGATCCTGGGTCGCTACCGACCAATACATAATCGGTTTTCTTTGAGACCGAAGATGATGGCTTGCCGCCGTGGGCAGTGATGGTCTCGGCGATTGAATCTCGAGTGAAGTTCTCTAATCCACCGGTGACCACAAAGGTAAGCCCAGCAAGAGTTTGTGGCTTCGCCTCCCCCGCGATGTTCTCCATCGCCACACCAGCTGCTGCCCACTTCTTAACGATTGCTTGATGCCAATCAACGGCAAACCATTCGACGATCGATTCGGCAATAACACCGCCGACGCCATCGATATCTGCGAGATCGGCAACCGATGCCTTTGCGATCGCATCCATGGAACCTAATCGAGCGGCGAGAGCCTGTGCAGCGGTCGGTCCGACATGGCGAATCGAGAGCGCAACGATAGTGCGCCAGAGTGGTCTCGACTTCGCTTCTTCTAGCGCTGCCAGCAACTTCTCAACATTCTTTCCGGCGGTTCCATCTTTCTTGGTGAAGAAAGATGATTTCACCAACTTCTCTTCTGTTAAGTCAAAGAGATCGCCCTCATCTTCAATGATGTTATCGCTCAACAACGCGATAGCGGCTTCGAGCCCTAGAACATCGATATCGAGAGCGGCACGCGAGCCGATATAGAAAATTCGCTCTCGGAGTTGCGCTGGGCAACTTCGCTGGTTGGTGCAGCGGATATCAACATCGCCCTCGCTCATGGCTGCAAGTACAGATCCGCACTCTGGACAGTGGGTAGGCATCACGAACTTCTTCTCTTTGCCGGTGCGCTTATCAAGAACGGGACCAAGTACCTCAGGGATTACATCGCCAGCCTTACGGATGATGACGGTATCGCCAATCAAAACACCTTTACGCTCGATCTCTTCTTGGTTATGCAAAGTTGCATTGGTAACGGTTGAACCTGCGACTTTGACTGGCTCCATAAATGCAAAAGGAGTGACGCGACCGGTGCGACCGACGCTGACCTTGATATCAAGTAACTTGGTTGTTACCTCTTCTGGCGGATACTTATAGGCAATCGCCCACTTTGGTGCACGTGAGGTGAAGCCAAGTTTGCGTTGTTCGGAGATCGAGTCAACTTTGATCACCACGCCATCTATCTCATGCTCAACATCATGGCGATGCTCATTGTAATAACGGATAAATTCAATGACTTCGGCTCGCGTCCCACAGACTTTAAAGCGATCTGAGGTTGGAAGTCCTAATTTTCTAAGCTCTGCATATGCATCTGATTGGTTCTTAAATGCTAATCCATCATTTGCACCAACTCCGTGAACCACAACACTTAAGGGGCGAGATGCAGTAACGCGTGGATCTTTCTGGCGCAGCGAACCTGCCGCTGAATTTCGTGGATTGGCAAAGAGCGCCTTTCCGGCCTCTTCCAGCTCTTCATTGAGTTGGTTGAAGGCTGCAACTGGAAAGAAGACTTCTCCACGAACTTCAATCTGAGCTGGAACCTTCTTACCAGTGAGCGCATGGGGCAAAACCTTGATCGTCTTCACATTGAGAGTGACATCTTCTCCGGTAACCCCATTGCCGCGTGTGAGTGCGCGAACAAGTTGGCCATTTTCAAAGAGAAGATTGATAGCGAGGCCATCAACTTTGAGTTCGCATAAATATTGAGGTGTTGGTGATTCTTTCTCAACGCGATCAAACCAGGTGTTGAGCTCATCTTCATCAAAGACGTTATCAAGGCTCATCATCTTCTCGATGTGATCATGTTGGTCGAAGGTTGTGGCAAATCCCCCTCCGACACCGAGTGATGGTGAATCTGGTTCGAGCAGCTCGGGGTGAGCGGCCTCAAGTGTGCCTAGCTCTTTAAGTAACTTATCGAACTGGGCATCTGAAATTGTGGGAGCATCTAAGACATAGTATTTAAATTGGTGATCACGAATCTCTTGCGTGAGCTCTGTGATGCGATGGCGGGCTTGATTCTTCTCTGAGTTGCTCATGCCGTCTCACAAATCGTTGCTGATGCCACCACTCGATCTTCATCGTAGATAACCATCGCTTGACCAGTAGCTAAACCAAGTAAAGGTTCATCTAATTGAGCGCTGAGATATCCATCGTTATATGAGTAAGTAGCAGGGAGCGCTGCTCCGTGTGCTCGTACCTGAACAAAACCGCGGTGCGAACCTGGTGCAATTTCAGGCCCGCAAATGATGGCGCGTTCACCGCGCATTGAAGTCACAGCAAGATCTTCTCTTGGGCCGACGACTACTGTGTTTGAGACTGGTTCGATTTTGAGAACAAATCGCGGTGATCCATCTGCTGTGGGAACAGTGAGACCTAGACCTTTGCGCTGACCAATTGTGTATGTATAAGCGCCCTTATGTGTACCAAGCTGCTTGCCATCTTGATCGACAATTGGACCATCTTCACTGCCCATTCGATCGCGTAACCATCCTGCGTTATCACCGGATGGAACAAAGCAGATGTCATGGCTATCTGGCTTCTGCGCCACTGCCAATCCACGGCGCTCTGCCTCAATTCGAATATCAACTTTCTCGGTATCTCCCAGTGGAAATATGGCACCGCCAATTTGTTCGCGATTGAGAACTGCCAATACATACGATTGATCTTTCAATGGATCGATAGCGCGATGGAGAGTCTTGCCCTCTGAGCTCTCGCGAGTACGGGCATAGTGACCGGTAATCACACCATCAAAGCCCATCTTCTTAGCGCGATCTAGAACTGCCGCGAATTTAATCTTCTCATTGCAACGAAGGCATGGGTTAGGTGTGCGCCCCGCCTTGTACTCGGACATAAAGTTTTCAACGACATTTTCATGAAACTCTTCTGCCATATCCCAGATATAGAAAGGGATTCCAATGACATCGGCCGCACGACGAGCATCATGTGAATCTTCAATGGTGCAACAGCCTCGTGCACCGCTGCGATATTTCTGTGGGTTTGATGACAAGGCAAGGTGAACGCCGATCACATCATGGCCTTCTTCGACAGCGCGAGCAGCAGCTACTGCTGAATCTACTCCCCCAGACATTGCAGCAATCAGCTTCATCGCGCACTCCTTGCTCGCTCGACGACTGCAGGAAGCGCCGCAATTACCGCATCGACATCGTTCTGGGTAGATGTTGCACCAAAGGAGAATCGCAGCGTTGACATTACAGAATCTTCATTGATGCCCATCGCTTCAAGAACATGGCTTGGTCGATGAACGCCCGCGGTGCATGCTGCGCCGGTTGAACAGGAAATCTGTTCGCCATCTAATAAGAGAAGGAGGGTTTCGTTGAGCGCTCCGGGGATAGTGACACTTGAGATACCTGGGAGACGATCTGCTGCTGCGCCATTGATTACTGCATCTGGAATCACATGTCCGATGCCGCGTTCGAATGAATGGCGAAGTGCTGCGACATCATGAGTGGAGTAGGTGCTCTTTGAGATTGCAGATGCCAGTCCCACGATTGATGGCGCATTAACCGTTCCGCTGCGGATTTCGCGCTCTTGGCCGCCGCCATGAATTAGTGCGGGAATATCAATACCGCGTTGAAGAACCAGGACGCCGATTCCGATCGGGCCGCCAACTTTATGTCCGCTCAGTGATGCTGCAAAGAGGCCGAGATCTTTAAAAGAGAACGGAACTTTGCCCCACGATTGAATTGCATCGCTATGAACCGGAATATCACCAGCAATTTCTACGACATCGCCAATTGGTTGGATTACACCGGTCTCGTTATTGCTATGCATCACAGAGATGAGAGCAATCGAATCTCCATGTTGTGCAACTAAGAGCTGCAGGGCATCGAGGCTGATCACACCATCTTCTGTTGTTGGAATAGTGATGTGCTCTGCGCCTTCATGCTCTGCTAACCAGAGCGCAGGTTCGAGAACTGCTTGGTGCTCGATTGAGCTGGTAATAATGATCGGGCGCTTGCCATCGAGATTGCGCTTCCAATAGATACCTTTGATAGCGATGTTATTTGCCTCGGTACCAGAGCCGGTAAAGATGATTTCACTCGGTGCACAGCCAATATTCTTCGCCAAGAGGTCTCGCGCATCCTCGACATACTTTCGGACGGCTCGTCCATCGGCATGGAGCGACGATGGGTTGCCGATAATTGCCAGAGCGCTCGACATCGCCTCAATTGCGGCAGGGTTCATCGGCGTAGTTGCCGCATGATCGAGGTAGATGCTCACGGGGAGCAGTCTAGTTTGAAGGAGAGGGTTAAGCCTTCTTCGCCTTTACGCCTTCAGTTGCAGCTGGAAGAACGGCAAAAAGGTCGCCGACAACGCCGAAATCTGCAATTTCAAAGAGTGGAGCCTCTGGGTCCTTGTTAACAACAACGATTGTCTTTGAGGTCTGCATACCTGCACGGTGCTGGATGGCACCAGAGATGCCGCAAGCAACATAGAGAGCTGGGCTGACGCTCTTTCCGGTCTGGCCAACCTGATGTGAATGCGGATACCAACCGGCATCAGTTGCAGCACGTGATGCACCAACCGCTGCTCCGAGAGAATCTGCAAATGCTTCTACCGCTGCAAAGTTTCCATCGGTGCCACGACCTCCAGAGACAACGGTATTTGCCTCTGTTAGTTCTGGGCGTCCACCCTTAACCGGAGGTTGTGATGAAGAGATTGTTGCCTTCTTTGCAACATCAGCAACTGTGATTGACTCTGTTGAAATCGCAGGAGTTGATGAAGTGAAATCTGCGGAGATTGAATTAGGTCGAACTGTAATCACCGGTGTGCCATGGCTGACCACTGAGAGAACTGTTGTAGATCCTCCGAAGACAAGCTGTGTTGCTGTTACGGTTGCATCAACATCGACTGCATCTGTGATGATTCCAGATTCGAGAGCAACGGCTACGCGAGCGGCAACTTCCTTTCCAAATGCATGTGATGCAATGAGAAGCGCTGCAGGTGATTGCGCCTTAGCAATCTGAGCTAGAGCATCTGCCGCTGCTGCGACTCCGTGAGATGCGAAGTCGGCTGACTCGACAACAACCACCTTGGCAATTGGGCCTTGATTTACTGTTGCAGCGAGTGCAGAACCTGCGCCAGGTGCGGCGAGAACAACTGCTGTTACCTCACCGATGCGTGCACCTGCTGTTGCAAGCTCTGCAGTGGTCTTTGATGCCTTATCTCCTGAGAAATCGGCGAGAATTAATACTGTGCTCATATCAACTTCTTCTCTGCTAGGAAATTAACAAGTGCTTCTGCGCCACTGCCATTATCGTCAGTGACCTTTGCGCCAGCTGCACGTGGTGGACGTGGTGTTGCATCCTTTACCTCTGACCAACTGCTTTCAGCTGTGATTCCAATCGCTGCAAGATCCTTAGATTCGATTGTCTTCTTCTTCGCAGCCATGATTCCCTTAAATGATGGGTAACGTGGCTCGTTAATCTTCTCGACTACGCTGATAACTGCTGGAAGCTGTGCAGAGATTTGATCGACGCCAGCTTCTGTTGTGCGAGTAATTGAAACCTTAGATGTTGCGGGATCAACGCTTACCTCTGAAGCAAAAGTGAGCTGCGCCCAACCTAAGCGAGCGCTGAGCATCGCTGGTATAACGCTCATACGAGCATCAGTAGATTCGGTTCCACAAATAACGAGGTCATAACCACCAGCTGTAATTGCTTGAGCTAATACCTTTGATGTCGCCAAGGCATCGCTGCCTGCGAGTGCGGGATCGGTAATAAGAATTGCATCATTGGCGCCCATAGAGAGCGCTTTACGAACTGCCTCGGTTGCGCGTTCTGGTCCCATTGAAATAACTGTGATCGAATGTGCAGCGTCGTCACCTTCATTGCCGCCATGTGCTTCGGCGATCTTGAGCGCTTCCTCAACTGCATATTCATCGAGGTCATTGAGAACTGCATCAACGCTCTCGCGATCGAGGCGGCCATTGACCATCTTCTTCTCAGCCCATGAGTCGGGCACTTGCTTTACGCAGACTGCAATCTTCATGAGCGTGATGTTACTGATGAGTAGACGCTTCCACAAGGCAGACTACGCCCATGCATCCCGCCGATCCCCGGACTCTTGGCGCCACCCTGACCGAGGGTGGGTGCAACTTTGCCATCTGGTCCAATGCCGCCGATGCCGTGGAGCTCTGCCTCTTCAATGAGGTCAATGGCAAGTTGGTCGAAACTCGATTCGCCTTATCGCACCGCAACGGCCCTATCTGGCATGGCTATCTTGCCGGGGTGCGGGCTGGTCAACGTTACGGCTACCGCATCTATGGGCCCTGGCAGCCTGAGTACGGAACGCGATTTAACGCCGCCAAATTATTGATCGATCCCTATACCCATCGCCTCGATGGCGAAGTCACCTACGCGCCTGAAATTTATTCACATGTTGCAATCGATGGAACCGGCGAAGGCGATCTGACTCTGCGCGATGATCGCGATAGCGCAGGCTTTGTTCCATATTCAGTCGTCACCAATCACGGTGCGCGCGAGATTCACCGCCCACTGACATCGTGGACTTCAACAGTTATTTATGAGGCGCATGTCCAGGGGCTGACTGCAAAGAATGATGCGATTCCAGCCGAAGAGCGCGGAACCTATAAAGCGCTGGGTCATGAAAGCACAATTGCGCATCTGCAACATCTTGGTGTTACTGCAATTGAGTTATTGCCGATTCACTCTTATGTCACCGAACCAGGAATTTGGCATCGTGGTCGTAAGAATCATTGGGGTTATAACGCAATTGCATTTTCTGCCCCGCATCGCGAGTACGCATCAACCGATGATCCCATTACAGAACTTCAGTGGTCGGTAGATCGCTTACATGAATCAGGTATCGAGGTTTATCTCGATGTTGTCTACAACCACACCGCCGAAGGCGGAGTAGGTGGGCCAACGCTCTCATTTAAAGGAATCGACAACAAAGCTTGGTATCGCCAAGATAGCAATGGCAATTATATTGATGTCACTGGCTGTGGAAATACCTTGGCGGCAAGTAACCCTCACGCAGTTCGCCACATCATCGACTCACTCCGCTGGTGGGTGGAAGTTATCGGAGTCGACGGATTTAGATTTGATTTAGCAACTGCGCTCTACACAAGCCATAGCGCCTTTAATTCATCACTGATGTCGGCGATTGAATCGGATTCTGTTCTCCGCAACTTTAAGATGATCGCCGAGCCTTGGGATATTTCCCGTTATTCGCTAGGTGACTTCCCTCATCCATGGCGCGAGTGGAACGATCGTTATCGAGATTCAGTGCGTCAATTCTGGCTCGGAGATTTGGCTCGTGGTTATGGTGAGGGTGTATCTGACTTGGCATCAGGTATCAGTGGATCTTCCGATATCTTCTACTATCGCGGTCCAACATCATCAATCAACTTTGTTACTGCTCATGATGGCTTCTCACTCGCCGATTTGGTGATGTATTCACAGAAGCACAATGAGGCCAATCAAGAAGATAATCGCGATGGTTCTAATGAGAATCGCACCTGGAACTTAGGTGTAGAAGGCCCAACAGATGATCCGGTAATCAATAAGTATCGCCACTCATTAAAGAAGTCGATCATGACAACTTTAATGCTCTCTGCTGGCGTGCCGATGATCACGATGGGAGATGAGATCTCTCGCTCTCAAAATGGTTCAAACAACACTTACTCGATGCCACGTGAGATGACTCCTGACATTGCAGATTCACCAGAGACATTTATGGGCGGTTGGGCTAATAAATGGAATCTGAGTGAAGATGAGATCGATATGCGCGAATCTGTCGCTGAGCTCGCACGAATTCGAAAGACTTATTTGGCCGATATTGCAGCTGACTTCTTTACCGGTCGAGTCGATCTTGGAACTCAAAGAAAAGATATTGCGTGGTTTAGCCTCGGTGGTCGCGAGATGAGAGATGAACATTGGGGCGATGGCGAAAAGCGCAGCCTTACTGTCTTTATCGATGCCGGTCCTGATCGCGGATTATTACTTCTTCTTAACTCTTCTAGAGAAGAAACTTTCTTTACACTCCCTGATGCAAAGTGGGGTTCAAGTTATCGACGTATCTTTGATGCTGCATCACCAGTGATGCTTCATGAGCCACAGATCCAAGCCCCTGAAGCAAAGGTCTCAGTTGCGCCACATTGTGCGCAGGTGTGGCTTGTTACACGCCACTAATTTTGTAGGTACTAGTCGGTAGAACGGTCGACGCAATATATTTCACGGGTGCTAGCAATTATCGCCCCAGGTCAAGGGGCTCAAACTCCCGGAATGCTCGCTCCTTGGATTGAGGATGGCGAAAGCAAGGCCCTTCTCATTCAATGGTCAGATGCAATCGGATTAGATCTAATTCACCTTGGCGTTCATGCAGAGGCTGAAGAGATTAAGGACACTGCCAACGCACAGCCTTTGATTGTGGCAGCTGGCTTGCTCAGCGCACGAGCCCTCAATGCATCTGGTCAATTCTCATTCGTCGCCGGCCACTCAGTCGGCGAAATCACCGCTGCTGCAATCGCCGGTGTGCTCACTCCGCTCGATGCGATGAAACTAGTTCGTCTTCGTGGAGTTGAGATGGCGAAAGCTGCGGCGATGGCTCCTGCTGGAATGTCTGCCGTCCTTGGTGGCGATCGCGAAATCGTATTGAAGGCGATTGCAGATGCTGGACTCGTTGCCGCAAATGACAATGGCGGTGGCCAGATTGTTGCAGCAGGAAATCTCGAATCGCTAGCCACTTTGGCGCCTGAGGGTGCACGCGTACGTGCCTTAGCTGTGGCAGGTGCTTTCCATACCTCTTTCATGCAGCCGGCGGTTGAGCCGATGCGGGCACTTGCCGACACTATTGAGGTCAATGATTCAAGTATCGGTGTTCTCTCCAATAAGGATGGCGCTGTGTTGAAATCT
>JACCEB011667599.1_pt1 | contig 13910 bp, 12 predicted proteins | sample 7454761 | NCBI WGS metagenome assembly JACCEB01 (sample SAMN15323454, study PRJNA562643) | freshwater metagenome | isolation source: river surface water | place: USA:Blue River Watershed | collected 2017-08-18 | reverse complement strand
TGAGACCCGCTCTTCCAGCGGTGTCTTTCATCGCTGGCAGGTCTTCCTTTAGAACCACCGTGCGCGAGTAATGCGCGGATTGGTACTAAGCAAGCTAAAGGGCTTAACGCTTAGTTCTTGACCTAGGAAAAGGGTAGCAGGGGGAGAGATGGACTAGGTGATGCCGACAAGAATCGATATTTCTTGGGTTCAACGGTATTGAGTCGAAAATAGAAGCCTCATTTGTATCGCTAAGGTTTATAAACTCGAGTAAATTGAGGTATCCATCCATTCGTTGGGAGATTGAGTGAAAGAAGTACAGCTCAAGTTTCTTTCGGCGATTTTCCCTGATATAGATTGCAATCAAAGCGATTTCGCAGGTTGCTGGTTTTTTGTCCCAGACTATATTTTAGGTATTCGTGAAAAATATCGAGATTCGAATCACCCCTGCTTTGTACACGAAAAAGCATATTTAGAGGCCTATGGAATTGTGAAGGTTTATGTGCGTTCAGCAAGCACATCTGACTCGTCGCCACCTGATTATCTTCTTCATGAAAAGCACTCACATCAACCTTTTTGTTCTCTCAGCAAAGACGGTGTGGTTGCAGTCATTAAGCCTCGAAAAATTGGTGCCGCAAATTTTCGAACTATCAAAAAACTTTGTGATGAATCAGATTTGGATTGGCAAAAATTTCTTTATGCTTGTATCAAGCGAGTGTCATAATGAGCAATTTAAAGGAAATCCTCCAAACTGAATTAGTTCAAGGTGGTCCTGGAAGAGTATGGTACGAAATTATTAACAAGGAAGTCAAATTAATTGCTGGAAAATGGCCACCAAAAGATTTTGTAGAATTTGAACCAGACGCGAACAATCCTAGAAATTGGCGTTATTCAGACAAGCTCGATCTTACGCAAAAGCTGTTTGAAGAAGAAATTCTTAACCCAAAGCGAGGTGCAATCGATTTCATTTTGACTGCAGATACAGACAGTCACATACGTGCAAATATTCGGGAGGTAGTAAATCAATTCTTGAGCGAGATAACGAAGGGCGCAGATGATAAAAGAGTTTTTAATCTCATTTGTAATCGTCTGTCGAAATTTGGATATTCATTAATTCCGCCAAGTGGAAGCGGGTCGAGCCTTGCGTCCATTGAATCGAATCATCAGATTTCGGCTCAGATAAGCCGAATTCTGATGTCCAATAAGGAACGGCTTCCGAATGCATTCGTCCCGGCTGGGGAGGGTGAACGAAATTCTCCTATATGGACCCCTCAGGGGTACGACCAAATCGCGGTTCAGATTCTCGGTCTGCCGGGCCAGGTGACGGAAGAGTCCCTGCGTGGCGGGATTTCGGACGCCTTAACACATTTACGGTTTGCGCTGTATTACGCGGATGACATACCTGAAGAAGTGATCAACAAGGATAAAGGCGTAGTTCGCGGAGATGAAGGGGGCATAGAGATGGTTTCCACTCTTGTTCATTCGATACCAAGTGAAGTCTTATTGGCCTCCGAAGAGGTCGCCCAGGCAAATTTAGTTCTGGAGCGTATCAGCTTAGATTCGAGGAAATTCCTAAAGGCCATGAGTTTGTCCTCCAGAAAAACTGAAATAGCGGAACATTTGGAGGTCAGCCGTGTCACCGCTTTGAAAATGGAAAAACAAATGGTGAATGAAGTTAATTCTGTATTTGACGCTTTAAGCATACCTGACTGTGATCGGCAGCCCATCAGAACTGCTTTAAGAATACTTGCGGAAGAATTGGAACAAATATAACAGTGAATACAAGCAATCATGCAGGTCTCGAACTACTTGAATTAGGAGATATCCGCGTCCTGGTACCCGATTTAGACGAAGTTGCTTTTGAATCTGAAAATAGATTAGTCACAATTCTTTACGACCATAGAAAAATTGATGGGACTTTGACAGTCGTCTATGTTGACAAATTAACTGAAATTGCAACTGATCGAGACTTCATACTAACAAAAAATCACACTGAAGCTAAATTTGATTTAGCCTTATGGACTGATTTCACAGTACGAGTGAAAGAAAACCAGTTAATCCAGTACCCAAGACTTGGAAAGCTAGATTCAGGTCAACTGAAAAAAGCGGAGAATTTCGCATCCTTGATTCAGGATAAGAGTTTCTATGAATTGGAACACAAATTACCTTGGACGTTAGGAAAATATGTACCCTTTTACGGCGATAAAGTGTGGGCACGGCGCAGTAAAATTATGGATTCATTGAATAGCCTTGGAGTAAATATTGACGAGGATTCAACGATTATTCGATTTATGGAAATATCGATGAATGATACGAACAATGAAAGAACAAAAACGCTAGAGATAGAATCACTTGAAGATGTGAGAATTTTGATGGGATTTGGTCAAGATTTTGCACGTGCCGCAATATTGGTCTAGAAAAGGAATCAAAAATGTCCAACTCTGTTAGTTCTAATGAAAAGTCAAAAAAACAGTATTCCTTTTTAGCTCAGTGGAGAATTGAAAATTTCAAAAGTATTAAATCTGCAAAAATCGATCTTGCTCCTTTGTCAGTATTGGTTGGCCCTAATTCGGCTGGAAAGAGTTCACTTATTCAATCAATCTTACTTTTTGCCCAAAATTGCAGTAGGCATGGCAGAGAGTTTGATGGCAATTTGCGAGGGCAATTAATTTTAAACGGTGATTTGGTCAATCTTGGGACTTTGGAAGAAGCTCACTGTGACTATCCAGAAAGCATCAATCTGCCGGTAAAATTTGGTGCAACCTACAATTTAGGTCCCAACAGGCGAGGTGCATTCTTTATTCGACAATCTTCGCAGTTGAATTTGAGTGAAAGTTCTGATTCAAAAACGGTGCTTGACTGGGATTTATCTCTGATGAATGAACCGGAAACAATTAATTCTGGTACTGCAGTCGTAAACAACATTGATATCACCTTATCAATTGGAAAAGACAGATTAGAAAAGATGTATGTAGACTTTACAAACGGTAGCCATATCCCAGCAGAATTAGTCAATGATCGACCAGATTACACTGAGAAATATCTTGCTAAAGTAGAATTCAAAAAATCCAATAGTGAGAAAAACTCTAATCTTCCAGTGGAAATAATTCCTGATTTGGAATACTCTGCAATTAGTCTGAATGCAGGATTACCGACAGATGGATTACGTCTCATCACCCAACTGGATCGTCAACTAGAGGTACAAAAAAAGATTTTCTCAACCTATGGATTTCTAATCAATGAACTTTTAATTGATACAGTGCGTGAGGCGCAAAAAGGTAATTTACTCGATAAGTTGAAAGCGATAGATAGTTGCAGAAATCTTTTTTTTGAAAAATTGGAAAACGTAAAAGAGGGAGAAAGTCGATCTAATTTGTCGAGAATTCGCAGGACCAGTCTATTTATTCAAGAATCGCCACTAATTAATTTGTATCAAATTCGTTGGGAAAGTGTACAAAAGTTTCTTGACAAGAATCCGATGTTTGTAGAAATGGTTCTGAATGAACGAACATCGAGCGACAAAATTGATGATTTGATAGAGAAGTTTTCAACGAACCTCGATGATGAGATTCACAATGAAATGGTTTCCTTTTGGGATAAAGTAAGCGAAAAAATTAAGTCAGATTCTCGTTATCAGACTTCTTCGAAACAATTGTCCTGGGCTGTGGATCGGGAGCGCACGCGGTATAGCTTGTTTGATCCAGAAGTTTTTTCTGCCAATGAGTCCTGGAGTGACCAATTGGCCCGAGGAGTTTTGTATCTTGAACCACTTCGAGAGGCGCCAAAGGCCAACTACACATATTCTGCTGGTGGTGCGATTAGTCCTCAAATTCCCCTAGGATCTAAGGGGGAACACCTAGCGCAACGTTTGTATGACCGAAGGCTTGCAATTTTTCCACTCCCAGGAGAATTAGACAATAAGACAAAAATGCCCTTAATCGATGCGGTAAATGCATGGCTCAAATTTTTGAATATTGAAGGCCCGATAAAGGTAGTCCCTCAGGGAAGATCGGGATTTCAATTAACTGTTGGAGGCAAAGTATTACCGATGCTTGGTACGGGAATAAGTCAAGTTCTGCCAGTACTCACTCTATGTTTGATTGCCCGTAGGGGTGATTTAATTCTTCTTGAACAGCCAGAATTACACTTAAATCCCTCTCTGCAGCAAACTTTGGCAGATTTTCTTCTTGCGATGTCTAAAACACATCGTCAAATTATCGTAGAGACTCATAGCGAGTACCTGGTTACAAGGTTAAGACTTAATTCATTAATTGATAATGATTCAAGTCAAGCCAAGATTTTCTTTGTTGAAAAGGAATCTTCTACTGGCACTCAGTATCGAGAGATACAGTCCAATGAATTCGGTGAGATTACGGACTGGCCGAAGGGATTTTTTGATCAGGCAAGTTCAGACTATAAGCGACTAATACTGAAGATTGCAGAAAAGAAGGAACAAGACCTGCAAAATTAGTAAAAGGCTGTGTTCTTACCGTCTAAATTGCCGCTCACTCAAAAGTCAGAGAATTGCGTCCCACACCTTTACATCTTTAGTCATAGCGCTGTATTACACATTTGAGTCAAGTTGAATATTACCTAGGCGTTGAGAGCCTAGCTGGAAGTTAACAGAATTCTTGCTATTGATGTATTAAGTGGTTGAAAGCATCCACGATAAGAACTGAAAGGGTTCAATGAGTCAGCTAATAGCGTCATCGCAAGTTCAAAGGCGAACTTCAATATCGCCACAGACTTTTTCGGCCGAGTACTCGGCTCAGCACTTTTTTTGTACAAGTTGCAGCTCTGAGGATTTTTCCCTCACCGCACCTAAGTTCATTTTCACTGGCTCCAACGGTGTAGTTACCTATAACTTATCTCCTATGTCAGGCTTCGAAATGGGAGCCCTTGCACTCTTCTTCAAGACAGCGGCAACATTTACCCGCACAGTTCACTTCGATCATGTCCCTGGTTTTCGCATCACTTCGAATGTCGTTGACGGCACCAAAGTAGACCTTATGTTCCAGGCAGATGCCGAACTTCTTCACTTCATGGGCCACGCAGGCTCCGCAAACCTTGCCTCAATTCAACTTACAACAACACAACTAGCATCTATTGCAGATCAAATTTTAGATTCTGCTGCTTCTTGTAACTAGCACTCCACTAACTATTTTCCCTTATTCACTCAAACTTCAACTTGAAAAGAGGTGACATCACAATTGTGGGACGAAACCCCAACATCTTGGCAGCTTCGCATGGCTTTCCCTGGGGAAGCCAGGGCACTTGAAGACGTTCTTGTATCAGAACATCTTCGGTCGCTAGGCCTAACAGCCACCAAAATAACTAAATCAAAAAGTTCAGTTTTTCGCATCAAGCTTATTGAAAACTATGAGCTTCAAATATCTCCTGTAGATAAAGGCGTGAGCGGCTATGCAGAGTGGTTCTCGTGGCATGCCCCAGCCCATATTCACGCTGGAGAAACCGAGTTAAATCAGCTTCCTGAGTCCTCAATCCGTGCACATATTCAGCTTATGTATTGCGATGAAACAGGGCGATCACAGATCTACTCCTTCACACATCACCACCAGAACGTAGAAAGTCTTCTTCGGTCTGCTCTCCATGGGATTCATCATGACCTTGGACTAAAACTCAAACCCCAGCTAAAAAGGCGAAAGGATTCTCGAAGTCGGGAATAAAGCCGCAACATCATCAGTTACACCAAGTACATATATAGCCTGCGATAGCTGCACGGCTCGCTCAAAATTCCAAGTTGTCCTCAAGTGTGGAAATCTCTTCTTTTGCGCACATCACCTCAATAAGAACCGATCTCACCTTGAGGCACTAGGCACCTCCATAATCCCCTTAGAACACTAAAAAAGGAACATATGTCACAAAATAAGCAAACATCAATTACAGCCTCTGAAGTGGAGGTAAAGACCGATTGCGTTGTTGCTAAGGATCTCAAAATCACAGGCCAGCCAGCACAACGCATCATTGAGGGAACTCTACAAGGGGTCGAACCACTGGACACGATTAACAAAATTCTAGAGTTTGGGGCAATTGCCCTGGATTCAGTACAAAGCGAAACAATGCGCCACCATCTCGAAGCTGCCACAGAGAATTTTGCAAAACTCATTGGCAAGGAAGCTAACGAAAACTTCCCGCGCGTCATCGAAGAAAAGACCCAGAAGTTTGTGGAGTCAATTCTCAAGTTTTTAGATCCTCAACAGACAAACAGCCTCAACTCCCAGCTAGCTGCCGCTATGAAATCCTTGAGCAAAGATATTAATTCACAGATTTCAGAAAACATGAAACAGCAGAAAACATCTTTAGACGAGGGTCTTAAGAATCTGGGTTTCCTGAAGAAAGCATTTGACTCTTCGACCCAGAAGGGAATGCCACATCAGGACTATGTAGGTGAAGCTCTGGAACGCTTCGCAGGATCTGATGTAGTTTCGGATCTGTCCGCCGATGGCGCCGGCGCTGCCTATAGTTCAGGTCGTAGCAAGTCAGGCGACTATCGCGTCACTTTAGGCGAAACCTTTGGCACAACTAACGCAATCAGTTTCTCCGTTGAGGCGAAGAATAGCAAGCTCAGTGAAAAAGCAGCACTAAAGGAAATTAGCGAGAACTGCGCCAACCGCGGCACCGATGTAGGGATCTTGGTCTTTGCTTCACAGGATCAAGCTCCAACCCAAGGAAGATTAATCAAGATTTTTCCTGGTCACAAAATCATGGTCGTATGTGACAACGGTGCAGAAACCGCCCTTTATGCGGCTTATGTTTATGCACGTTGCATGTCTAAGCTATTGAACTCAGCCACTGAATTCGATGAGCAATCACTTTCGCAGGCAATCGAAGAAGCGATTAAGTACTTAGATATTGAAGATGCCGTCAATAAGGATGCAAAAGCGGCACGCAATGCGATAGACCGACTTGTATCAACAGCCCTAACAGCCCGCACCAACGTCTTGAAGGTGCTCAACCAATTTGAGTAGCCCAGTAGAAACTTTGGATTCTGTCCCCCTTTCCGGAGTCCATACCCACCCCAGAAGCGCCCCCCGCCTTGGCGCTTCTGGGGTAACCCTTCGCAAGATCGAGGTAGCAGTAACAATCACAATTCACCGAATAGGTGGACCAATTTCGGTTACAAAACACACAATGTCAGTTACAGAAAGTAGTCTAAGAGCATGAGTTCATATGAATTATTGATTCTAGCCATGATAAATCATCCAGGCTTGGAAAAAAAATCTCTTGGATTCATAGGAGGCAAAATATGGAACTGAATAATCGCCATCAATACAGTTCATATTTAATCTCTAAAAAAATAAATTCCTCACTATCTGATTGCAGTCTTAACAAAGTAGTTCCTGCGCTAACAAAAAAAAGAATTTGCACATGAGCAATTCTAGGATTTCGGAATGGAGAGTCCAAAATCACTATGTGGTTGAAGGCGATTACAGCGATGTCAAGATGGTTTCAGCCTCTGATTTTTGGGATGCGAGAATAGATGACTTCACCTCGCCGTTGGGGTTGTCAATAGAAGGTTTCGGGTCGTTCCAGTTTAGAATTGATAAATTAACCCGTATTCTCAGCCTAGAAGTTATAAGTCAGAACTCAGTTCTAGATATCTCGTACTTTCAGACATTTCCAACTGACCATGTTGTGTGTGAAAAGGCTTGGATTCCTTTGCGACCCCGAGAAGCTGAACTTTATGCAAGCTTCATTTCAGAAAAACAGCTTAAGTTGGGGCGAGAGATTACTCTGACAGATTACTTAATTCTTCTTGCTGGCAAGAACCAGAATTTAGTGAAAGTTGTTTTTCAAGGGGCTCTCGAATTTTTTTCAAATCAAGAAACTCCGATAGAAATTGATTCCGGACTTGCCTTAGAGCCCTATAAATATCAGAAAAAAGGCATCGATTGGCTATGCGCCATGAGAGCTAACAGCGTAGGTGCCATCCTTGGAGATGAGATGGGTTTAGGAAAAACGGTCCAGTTATTGGGTTTAGTGAACTACGAGTTAAATACCCAACCTAATCCTAGAATCCTCATCATTGTTCCCAGCAGTCTAAAGCTGAATTGGATGTCTGAGTTCCAAAAATTTTTGCCTCAAATTGATATCTACGTTCATGCTGGACCAGATCGCGATTTCATCCCCTCAAAAATTGGTCTAAATCGGGTTGTGATTACAACTTATCCAATTGTAAATCGTGATTCAGGGTTTCTTTCTCACATAGATTGGACTCTTGTTATCTGCGATGAGGCCCACGTGATGAAGAATCCACTATCAGTCACTAGAGAGTCCATAAAGAAGTTTGCTTTTGCTCCTTTGTTTCTTTCGACTGGCACACCACTAGAAAATAATCTTATTGACCTTTGGTCTCTTACAGATTTGATTAGGCCAGGCGTAATGGGAAGTTTAAGTTTTATACAGGATGCAATTGAAAATCAGGTAGCTGAGGCTGAAAGAATAGGTGATTTGGTTCGACCGCTAATTATGAGAAGAATTGTGAAGAATGTGCTACCTGATCTTCCTGAGATTATTGAGAAAACTCATTGGATAGAGCCGAGTTATCAGTTTACGAAAGAGTATGAAGAAGTTCGAAGAGAGTCAGAAGTACAGAATAGCTCGCCTTTTGGACTTATAACGAAGCTTCGACGTTTTTGCACCTATCCTCCTATGGTTGGCGATTATATGATTAATGTGCCTGATGCAAAGGTTGATATGTTGCTTGATTTACTCGATCGAGTGCAACTACAAAATCAAAAAGCAATTATTTTTACCTCGTGGCATGATTCCGCAGATTTTATCTTTAGGGTGATTGAAGGTGCCTATCCTGGAGTTTTCTGTGCAGTAATAGACGGAAGAGAAAGTTCAGATGAGAGGTTTCCCAGAATTTCCGAGTTTCAATCAGTCGAGGGATTTGCAGTCCTTGTTTGTAATACGAGAGCTGCAGGAGAAGGCCTTAACATCGTCGCGGCCAACCATATAGTTCACTTTGATAGACAATGGAATCCGGCAAAAGAGGCTCAGGCAACCGCAAGATCACATCGAATTGGTCAATTAAATACGGTTTTCGTCCATAAATTGGTTTATTCGGGAACCATCGAAGCGGTGATTGACGATCGCTTGTTGCTGAAAGCTTACCTAGCTCAACAGACACTCAATCCAGCAGTGCAAGAAGATGACAAAAAATCCATCGCAGAGGCGCTTGGAATCAGACCAAACTATGTAAACAACGGAGTATAAAATGGCAAATATCGAAACGTTTCAGAACATTCCAGATGCGGTGCGCTCCTTGAATGGCTTTTCCCATATTGGTTACACACCACAAACCGCAATAGCAGACATCATTGATAACTCTATATCCGCAAAGGCAACGAAGATTCATGTTCAGATAATTCCAAGAATCTCTGGGACTACTGTCTACATAGCAGACAATGGAACAGGAATGTCAAGGGAACGTCTAAAAGAGGCAATGAGATTTGGCTCTTCAACAGATTTAAAGAACTCTGAGCTTTCAGTCTATGGACTGGGATTTAAGCTCGCGTCGCTGTCTTTTGCTCCAAGATTCACAATGATCAGCAGAGACGAATCAGGCGAAGTGAATGCAGCGACTTGGGATAAAGCAGATCAAGTAGAACACCCATGGCAAGTCAGCATCACCGATGAACCAGCCAGACAGCACGTGGATGTTCTTTATTCTGCCACGCAAGGAAAATCTGGAACTGTTTTGGTTTGGGAGAATGCTGACCTCAAAATGGCGGACTCAATCAAGAGGCAAACAGTTGATCAAGCAAAAATGTTTGAGCGCATTAGGACCAATATCAAGAACCACCTCGCCCTCGTATTTCATAGGTTTCTTGAAGGCACCGCTGATGGATATCAAAAAGTTGAAATTTTCTTGGACAATGAAACGATAAGACCTTTTAACCCAGTAGATAAAACGTTTATTCTTGCTGATTGGCATCATCCTGTAGAAGAATTTAAGGAAACAATAGTCTACGAAGAAAAAGAAATAACTGTTAATTACTCTATTCAAGCATTCTTATTGAATCCAGATAAGTCGCTTGAGAACAGAGAAGTCCTTGAAAAATCGAGACAGGAGCTCAACCTTCAAGGTATTTACGTGTACAGAGATTCTCGCTTACTTCAAATGCCTGATTGGTTAAGTTTTGCCACGACCCGGCATAACGCATATAACGCTCTGAGATTTGTCCTTGAGATTGATCCGAGATTGACGACACATGTAGGCTTAGATGTCAAAAAAAGCAACTTGGAATTACCAGTAAGTATGTTTGAATCACTTAGTCCGATTGTTAAACATTTTCGTACTGAAGCCGAAGGTCGAAATGTTAAACGTCGACGTGAGGAGAATGCAAAAAGAACACCAGCTGATGTTCATGCTGCATCATCTACAAATATTTACAAGCATAGAAATGATTTGCCTCTTCCTCCTATTGAGCGAATTTCGCGAACTGATGTCGAAGTCACAAATTCTTATGGCACAAATACTCTGCGACTCCGGGAATTTGCTCGAACCGTAAAGCCTGAGGAGGTGGTACTCCCAGTAGAGTCTTTAGATGACGGTGTCTTATATGAACCTGTGTTCAACGGATCAGATATCTTGATTAAGTTGAATCAGAGTCATGATTTCTATCAGAAGTACTATCTTCGATGCATAAATACCCCGATAGCTATGGAGGCTATGGATACTCTTCTCTGGTGTTTTGCCCGAGCAGAAGTACAAAGTACTGCAGAGATTCGTACGCAATTTGCGGAAATGCGTGAATTTGTCTCAAAGTTACTGCGAAAAATTGCTGAAGAGAAACAGTTTCTGGACTTAGATGGAACTGAATCAGGTGAATTAGATGAGTGAAACGCTTTTTGATTTGTCACGCGCTTTGGGATTGGAAGTAGTGGACTCACGAGTTCCAGAGGGGTCGGGTTTTACTTTCGGTTTGCGACTCAGAGATATTCCATCTCCTTACGGTTTTGAAATCCGTGTACAGCAATCATTGATGTCAACCAGAGCTCAGCTTTTTCTGGATAATTTTCCAGGTGATTTCTTGTTGACTTGTCGCGAAGCATTCAAGATACACCGAAGTGAATTGGAAAGCGTATTGGCTTCCGCTGACTCCTCGGGAGTACACGTTGATTTGCGCGTTGATTCAAGTCAGAACCTTGCTGATTTCTCCGAATCTAAATGGGAGTCGATGTCCCTCATCTTGCAGAAGAAGTTTCAAAATTATGATGATGCTTCGAACTGCTTAAAGCTCACGGTCTTAATCGCGTTTTCAATACTAATACCACTGATTACGGAACAACCCGAGCAGTTACTTGAGCAAGTAGCTGATAATTATAGGGAAGAAGGGCGATTAACTTCTGTTATTGTCAATAAGTATGAACGTAGTCGGGTTAACAGGGCTATCGCACTGGAAATACATGGTTTCATTTGCAAGGGATGTGATTTAAGAATGGCAGACTTATATGGTCCTATCGGGGAAGGTGTGATTCACGTTCATCATGTTGAACCGGTTTCATTAATGAGTTCTCCACGTGTTTTGAATCCTGCTACGGACTTGGTTCCCTTGTGTCCTAATTGTCATGCAATAGTCCACAGGAAAACGCCGCCCTTGGATATTTTAGAGTTGAAGGAGTCGCTGAAGAAATGAACTTTTTAAGAATTGAAGAGGGTGAGCATAATCATGGGCTTGATGTTGCGAGATCAAATCCAGAAATATCCATTCTTTGGAATGAACTCAAATCAGCGATTCAGAGCATCACCGAGGAAGACATTGTCAGCAGATTCAATGCAAGCAAGAGACAAGCCAAAAGTATTAGTGAAGTACTTAATGAAGCAATTAAAGATAAATTGGTTGAATTGGACTGGACCAGTCAAAGTAAGATTTTTAAAGGCGAGGATTATGATGGGAGTAAGACTTGGACCTTGGATTTTTCTAAGAGTCTCCATGGCTCGAATGGCAAAGCAGCAGGTTTAGCGGTGGAAGTTGCTTTCAATCATGGTGAAGCAATTGCATGGAACTTGATTAAACCGGCATTGGCTGCTCAAAGAAATCACGTAGCGAAGGAAGTCGATATTGGAGTTGGTGTTGGTGTCTATGTCTGTGCAACAAAGAGTATGAAAGATTTAGGAGGGTTTGATGGCGCAGTTGGTGAGTACGAAAAGGTGTTGAAGTATCTCGATCCCCTCTCGCTTTTGATTCAATCCCCATTTGTTCTCGTTGGGATTAAGGAACCTGAAACTTTTTATATTGAAAGATATGCTAAAGATCATCCCAATAAGAAATTACGAGGAAGAAGTACAGGTAAATTGATTCTTAGGTAGTTGATTCCTCAGCTATAACTTTTCCAACTTTTTCAATTAAGCCAATAACCAGCGCGTTACCCATAAAGAACGCACGCTTCCCGTCCGGCACCACTTTTCCGGCTGAATTTAGCTGACTCCAGTTATCAGGAAAGCCATTCAATCGTTCAAGTTCTATCGGCGTTAGTCTTCTGTACCCATTCTTAGTTTTAATGATGTGTTTGAATCTAGACGGAGTTGATCCGCCTTCTCCAGTTAGAATTGTTCGGCTCGGATTCGATAGTAAGTCGGGAAAGGCCATTTTGCCTTCCGCGTAGTTATACGTAACTCCGCTACCTTTGTGGGTACGTTCAATGCTTTTGGCGCCCTTAAGATATTTCCACTCTTTGAGTCGCGACTCCTTGACCCAATACTCATCTGGAACCTCAGAGTCAGGCTGCAGAACGTCACCTAGGACCATAGGAGATGAAGCAAGCTTTGCTTGCGACTTCACTGTGTAAGCAACCCCATCAATGAAGACTCCGGCATTCAGGAAAGGGCTCTTCTCCTTACCTTTGTTGAATTTGGCGCTAATTTCATCTGCTTCCATGGAGAGATCTATCTCTGTTAGGTCATCTTTCAGTGATTCGATAGGAAGCGACCTCGCCAATACTCCCGACTTTGCGATTATTGATTCAGGAGAATTCTTATTCTTACCTTTTTGTTTGGTTGCAAGGATGAAAACACGTATACGTCGTTGGGGGAATCCGTATTCAGCAGCATTTACTACGCGCCATTCAATCGTGTAGCCCTCGTCACCAAGCGTTTTGAGCATCACAGCAAAATCACGACCCCGTTGATTTGATGGAGACTTCAAGAGCCGGTCAACATTCTCTAAGAAAATAAACTTAGGCTTTTGACCATTTACTAGACGAAGGATTTCCCACCAAAGAACACCCTTTTTGCCTTTGAGGCCTTTAGAAGAATTAAGTGTCTTCGCAACAGAGTAATCCTGGCAAGGAAAACCACCAACGAGAAGATCAATATTCTTTGGGAGAGCTTTGATTTTGGCTATATCAATATTTGTATGGCCGTCTTCGCCAAACTGCGCGACGTAAACTTCTGAGGCATGTTGGACCTTTGTAGAAGGTTCCCATTGATTCGAGAACGTTGTTTTCCAACCAGCCCTGGCGAGGCCTATACGAAATCCACCAACGCCTGCGAAAAGTTCTGCAACATTTCCGACAGGATTAGTTGGTTCTTTATATCCTTTAGATTTATAAGCCACGTATTGCCTCCGGGTCGAAGCATATGAAGTACGTCTGACAAGATGTGGGATCGACGCGCCTAAGGTGTGGCTTTCCGTAATTGATGCGAAATCAAGTTCCGAAGGCTAACTAGGTGTTAACTATCCCCATGCAACTACTTAAACGACTAGCTCAGATAGTTCTGGGTCTTGCTCTTGGCTATGCCGGGGTGGGGCATCTGGGGGCTAATCGGGTGGAGTTTCAGGCGCAGGTTCCGAGTGTGTTTAAGGAGTATGCCGATTTTGTGGTGGTGGCATCTGGGGTAGTTGAGATTGCGCTGGGGACTGCGTTGTTGGTGCTGTGGAGATATCGAGTGGTGGTGG
>JACCEB011227309.1_pt1 | contig 13911 bp, 12 predicted proteins | sample 7454761 | NCBI WGS metagenome assembly JACCEB01 (sample SAMN15323454, study PRJNA562643) | freshwater metagenome | isolation source: river surface water | place: USA:Blue River Watershed | collected 2017-08-18 | reverse complement strand
GGAAAATACACTAACAAAAATAAGTCGATTAGCAAGGTTATCGGCCGGTTGCTTATGGCTAATGCGATGTATTATCCTGATTATGATTACCGTATAGTATTTGATTATGTACGATATATTGATTGGTTGAACGCCTACTATGGATTCGACAAAACTATGACAACTAGTGTTACCCGGAAGGCAACCGCAAATAATAAACAGGTTGCGATGGGCTTGGCTAGAGAGTTACTAATGCGCTATGTTGAGTTTCTAATTGTCAGCCCTGAGCAGGCCCGGTTAGTGGAAATGATTATGGATGAAGATGCCGAATTCGGCCGGGACTTGGATTTATCCGAAGTAGAAATCGCAAGAGTTAAAGGTGTACTTATGTTATCCAGATTCAGTGTAGCACAAAATAATAATGCATTAACTGGTGGGAAACTGGATGTTGATATGATGCCCGGTATTAATAATAATAAGCGGCAACTATTTATTAGACAGGGACCCGGTAAGTCAGCAAAAATCAATGGTAGTCAGGGCTCTAGCCAACGTCGAACTCAAAAAGCGGTAAATGTGAATAAATCGGATATTGATAGTGTAGTTCCATATAAAGGCGAATTAGCGGCATTGGATGATGACACACCTACACCGGCCGATAAATTTATTATACGTGAGTTGCTGGATTTCGATGAAACAGTTGAGCAAACGGCTAGATACCAGAACATGGATTCCGTGAATGCTAAGATAAATGAATTACATAAAATGATGTCCAAGTTAAAGTAGGGGCTTTGTTATTTGTTTTTTGTATGTGTTAATTATAATATTGAATAATTCACAATACACTAACCACAATACCCTAACTAGAAATGGTTAAACGGACAACTCAACGTAAGCGGTCTACAAAGCGCACGGCTAGAACTAAGAAGGCTATGACTGGTGGTTTCACTCTAAATAATGTTGTTAAAAAACTTGGATTTAAAGGAAAAAGTCCAAGGACATTGGAAGAACTTGCAAATTCACGTAAAGGTAGTGATAGTGTAATGCATAAATTAGTACAAAATATTACAAGTGGTAACATGCTAGGTCATCATTTTGCATTTATTGGAGGTATTAAGAACCCAACAACTACCATTGAACCAATAGATTTAGCCTGGCTTGCTAATTTAGACACTGCTAATTACATAACCCCTTTAACACAATTGAAAAATATAGGTGAAAAGGTTGGTGTTTTTATACAAAAAAACAACGGTAGTAGACAAGTTATACCAGTTTCCAGTTTGAGTAATATAAAGGTAAAGCAATCTCCAACAGGGGTTCATGGGAAATATAGAAAAGAGATTACTGGTTTATCAGATAATAATGAAAATTTAATTTCTATAGCATCCACTATATTAACACGTGACTTAGTAAAAGATAATAACGAACAACACCGTAGTTCAACAAGTTATAACAAAAATAAACCGATAATATATTTATATGTTATTGGAAAAAAAATAGAAGAAACTAATAATCAATCTACCGTAGACACACTATTATAAGCCAGCTAGGGGTGGGCTTATAATTTAGTGTAGACGTTACAAATAGCAGTAGCAGCCTATCAGCTAATGGTTCACCTAGTTCACCTGCATGTAAACTAACAGGTCCTTATGCATTCTAAACCAATCCGAATCGCTTAACCCGCTCCGCATCAACCATCCCTGGATAACATACCATACAAGTCAGTCTAGCCGTGGGACCAAGTAACGCGCCGGTATCCTCATACATACAATAGGCTCTAACATGCAACTCCTTGGCTAGACCCCTCAATTCACTCTCTGTAGCCTGCTGCACTACAATCACGTCTCGTTCTAGCCATGTTTGGTATTCCAAGAATCTCTGGGTTGGAAACGCCGGTAACATACAATCCGCTTCGATATCCTTTGACATCTTGAGTATCACATGTGCGACTTGTGCAGCCATCAGACCGGGCGACATTTTCAGTTCGGAGTTTACTAGAACCACAGCACGGCTAGACCCACCAATATCACATTCAGTTAAGTTTTCCTCAGTATTCATATTCATTTCAACGATTTCAGGTTATTCATATATAGTATAGGCTCTAGCCGTGTGTAAATCAATTTTTCTGTCCTGATAAAAATTGTTTTGTGCTTGGCTAGACCCAATCCAATATCATAAATCAGGAAATATCGCAAACATCACCATAAATAACATGACATCCAAGATTACGCTTCAATGTGTCAAAGAGGGCAAAAAGCTCCGTATCAAGTTCTTCAGTTTCACCAATGACGAAGGCAAAACATTCACCAACGTGTACAATAACGCTCTAAACTGCATGTTCCCACGTGACATCCGAGTAGAGGGCCGGTTCTATGATATCGGCCCCAACGACCTGGAACTGGTTAACCAAGCCGGGAAAGCGCCGTTTTACCGTGTGGCTAAATCGGGAATCAAAATCCGCGACAATTTCGACCCGGCTAGCCTCAAGCTATTCCCAGTTGACGAATGCGTTATTTGTATGTGTGACGCACCGGCCCTAGCCTTTGCACCCTGTGGCCATCTTTGTACCTGTGCGGCTTGTTGGTCGGCAATGGCCAAAACCACCGCCGGGAAATCCTGCCCTTTGTGCCGTCGTGGTATCACTACTGTGGTCACGAATACCGATTTGGCAGCCGCCGGGTTGGCCGATCTTGCGCTTTAAGCTAAAAAAATCAGCCAGCCTAGGCCGACCGCTTACTTATTTTTTGGCAGGGGATGTCAGTCGGCGGCTGCGTTTACATGGCGGCCCTAGTGCGGATTCGGCGGCCATATATTCATTAACGGCAGCACGAAGATTCACCAATTCGCGGTCCCGTTTGGCCAATTCGGCTTTAAGTTCGATAATTACGCGGCGTTGTTCTTCGGCACGGATTTCGTAGTTAATAATTTCGGTCATAAGTTCAGCGGCAGGGGCCAGTCTGCAGTGCTTGGCCATGTATTTGGGCATCTTGGTTATATTTATGGTAAAATGACAATCGTATATTTGGTAAAACAATTTTTTTGTTAAGTATTTTGCTGTTTTGCTGGAATTATAGACCACCGGGGTAGGCTTATAATTCAGTGTGAACGGTACTAATTCACTAACCCGAGGAACACACGGCCAAGCACGGCTAGAAGCCATAAAGTAATAACCACAGCACCGGCAATATAAAACCACCGCAGGACTAACATAGCCCGATTGAGTGTGCGCATATCCTCAGTGGCACACAAGCATTTTGTTTTATTTAGGTCGCCTACATAGGTAAATACAGCGTAAATCTGTGCACCAACTGCTGCAACCATGGCTACAGCTACTACCATGGCTACAGCTGCAATAATACTATGTATTCTGTCAGGCCCACTTGTATATATGGCAATGCGCCCACCTAGTAACCGGACAACAGTTATAAATATCATAACACCGGTATAGTACTTTATATAATCGTGTCGCCAATCGCGGACGCACTTACACTTATCCTTTTCTAGACCGAGTACATAGTAAATTACGGCTATGTTGATTGCGAGGGTCACTAACGACCCGAAAGTAGACCCACCTGCCTGCTGTTGTGTTTTGGAATACATAGAGCGCAGCTTAGACTGCTCTGATTTGCTTGCTAGAGAACGTGGACCGGCCATTTCAGGGCGAAAATAAAATTGGGATAGTTGGGTATTGTATAGTGAATATTAACTAATCCCCGGATAATTATTTTTTTGGCTAGCTAACAGCCTTTAATTAAAGACTGAGCTTGAATGTGCATTTAACTTCATGCGTTTTATCCTTAATACTAGCTGTCCAGGCGTGTTCCATCGCATAAGCATTGCAACACACTTGGATAGTAACCCTTCTAGATAGGCTTTCCTTAATTAGGTTGTTGAGTGCCGCGAGTCCTGCTTCGTTCTTGCACCTGCTGACTAGAGATACCGGGATTGTAGTCCAGTCCAAATCTTCGAGTCCTTCTGCTGGCACGAATTGCCACTTAAGCTTGCTTCTGGTAGTCTGTTTATGGTAAAACATGGGAATAGCAGTATCGATAAACTGCTTAATAAATGCCTTCATTTTAACACCATCTTCCGGCGAAATATGTACTTTGAAACTGTGGTCATCATCAAAATTACGGGGCGAAATCGGCTGAACTAGGTTAAGTTCGAGTGTGGTATTTCCACGGAAATTCGCATAATATGCAAATGGTATGCGACCGTCAATATGCAAATCACGAAGCCTAATATCGTCTGTTGTGAGATAATCAAGGTTATCCAGCTTAATTACCTTGCTATTATATCTTCTTCTAGCATACGTGTTATCATCTGCGACTTCTTGACTGGGAGTATTTTGTAATTGGATATCCGGAATGTTAATGATTTGGTAATCAGACTCATTTGGAATATCTACTGGTTGCACAGTAGGTTGTGATGAATATTCACGTGGATTGGAAATATTGCTAATTCCACGAGTGTTAATACTGGGCAAAATTAGTCTCTTAATTACATCCTCCATACCATTGACATAGTACAGTTTACTTGCTGTTGAATTTGCCTTATAGTAACTAGTAATCTTATCAATCATGTTGCTTGGGGGTAGGTTTTTCTGTTCTTCATGGACTACCCTATATTGCACATAAGGAACAGTTAGATATTCCCGGGACTCCTTGTTGGCAAGAATTTGTGCCAAAGATGGTGTAATATCCTCATCAGTTGCATGACTAATAATCTTATAGCCTCTAGCCGCGGTCTTGGTCATCCTATACACCTGGTTATCATTTTCAACGGATGTAGGACGATACACTACACTACGAGTATTCATGGCATACCATGCACGTTTCTGGATAATAAGTTCCTCGCCATCATATGCAACAGCAATGTTATCCAGGTCAAATCCTTTAATAACGGATTCAATAGTTGGATAACTCTTAGTGTCAATTATCACAAGCTGAATCATACGCTCGAATCCGGCGTGCCAAACATAGACTACTGACCCACGGACTCCAACGCACATGGGAATCCCTTCATTCTCGGCTTGCAGGGTCCTTAGGATTTGCTCAATGATTCGCAGACGGTTTTCAGGTTCAGCTAGGATAAATAGGTCAATATCGCTCTTTGCAAATACTGGATTTGTTATGTCAATTAGTGGGTCTAGGGCCAAGTTGACCAGTCCACCTGCCAGGTATACCTTGCCTGGGTACTTATCGCCCAAGCCGTTTAATATAGTGGAACTCGTTTTGATAAGCTTGGTAATTGCAGTATTAAACCGGGTTTCATTCTGCATATCTACTCGGACAATGTCATTACCACCTGCAGTCACTTGTTCTGGGAAAACGCTATTATAGGCTCTAGCCATGCTTACCATGTTCTGGAATATATCTGTTATTTGGAGTTCTTGGCTACGTGTAAATTTAGTGGTTGAGCGGCTCATGCAATTTATAAGTGTTTATTTTGGTTGTCTATCGATGTTTTATAATTCCTAAAAAACACAAAAACATCAAAAAAACAATTTTTTTATTAATAACTTGCTAAAAACTAGCAAACTTAGTAACCACCAGTATCACGCCATTCCTTAGGTGGTTTATTAAGTGACAACCTCATACTAATAACCATATGATACACATCCGTTACACTAGGGGTTTTCTCATATTCACACTTACTACAACTGGAATAAATACCATCGGATTCTAGCGACCTAGTCACTTCAAGTATAAATAGGCTCATTTCCCCAATCGGAACCCGACCCGCATAAATATCTCGTTCCCCAGATTCGTTCACTGCATTTACATCCACATGATATGGCGACATAAAGTAGCCTTCTTGTGTCCAAACAATTGTATAATTATATGCATCACGACCGGTTTCTAGATATTTTGCATATTTTTCTTTAATATCGGTGACTAGTGCCTGGATAGATTTATCTCTCCCCGCCCTGTAAATATTCTTAAGATTTGATGCAAATGATGCAGTTGCCATATTATAATCTAGGGTGGATGGTTCTTTATTGTTATTCTATTCTATTTTACTTTTCAGTTACCCCCATAATCTAAAAAAACAATTTTTATGCATTTTTATGCAGTGATTGCAGTTGTTAGCCCTGGTTTAACAGGCTTAAACTGGGATGGATATCAAATCCTGAACCCTGGCTAGAGAGGTACACGCGCTACAGCTATATGTACGCGATGAGGTACGCAGCATAAGCAGCATATACCGCAGAATTGACCCGTCAGTCTGCATGTATAGGACTTTGTGCCGCTTGAGGTATGCTGCTGCATTCCGGCCAACATGCTTCCAGAACTTCCGTAACATGGTTGGGTCAGCCTTCTGGAAGAATGACCGGGCATGGTCAAACTGGTATGCAGGCTCTAGCCATGGATTGGGGATAATAACCCTTGAATCGCTAAATCCGCTATTGTACTCTCTGATATACTTTTTGGGGTTCTGTCGGAATTGTGACCTAAATAGTCCGGTACATGCAGGTTCCGGCCAGTCAAGCTTACGGTCCAATGTAGTAACCAGGATAAATGGGTCATTGGGCTTATAAATGACTCCTGATTCCAAGTAGTATGCACCCCCACGCTGTCCGGCAAGCTGACGACTTAGTTCCCAGCTAAAATCTGCTTGTGCCGAAAGACGGACAAAATCGGCAAATGTTACAGGCTGCCATTCGGAGACTGCAGTCTTGTTCTTTGGTTGGATAGATATCCGGTATAGGACTTGTGTGGCATTGATGTCCACAGTTGTAATCTTGAATTGAATTGGTGATGGCATGGCTAGATAGTAGTCATTACAGGATTACATATTTACACTAAATAAAAATCAATTTTTAGCACCACTCACCCTTAAGGAGCAGGGTTAGGCAATAAGGATGTAGTCCCCATGTTCGCTGGCCCACTTCTTAAGATAGTTGTACATGACCGGGAAGTGCTGGCTTTTGAAATTATATACCGTCACAGGCTTGTTATTACGTTTGACCTGGATTTCGTGAATATTGAGCTTACTGTTAATTAGGTAGCGTCGGTCACCAGGAGTTTCCGCATCATTGTCACTGCCAAGTAGCTCGGTAACAATCTCACTGTTTAGTTGAGACAAATCACTGTTGCAAATACGGGCACCAGGCATAATTACCTGTAGCACATCTTCCACATCAATAAACATAGATGATGTTTTGCCATCGCCAGCTGCCTCACAACGCGGTTTAGGACATTTAGCCATTAGTGCCACATGTTCCTCTTGGACCTGTAGCTTTTTAAGCATCTGGATGAGCTTTTCCGTGTCGGTAATCCCAGTGTCTTTCATAATCCTGTCAACGAGTGTGGTGGCTTCAGTGACCTGCGAATCAACCTTTACTGTTTTAGTTGGTGGTGCTAGTGCATTAGAACTGGATTCTGAATAGGTTGGTGGTGGAAATGGCGGCTGCTTACTAGGAGTGGCGGTGAGTTCAGGGATAGGGTGGATTTCAGGCTTTCTAAAGAATACATCAAATTTGGGGCTAGGTTTGTTAACTTTTGCTTCTACCTCAGCTGACTTACTACCTGGAGCTGTGGTAAATTTGAATACAGGTTGTGTAGTTGATGCTGGGGGTTTAAATCCATTGCCTCTGTAAACTGGATAAGGTTCACTTGAACTAGCAACCGATTTTTTCTCTTTCTGGATTGTAGCTGCACGACGCGCCTCTACTGGGTCAACCATTGTGCCAGTCATTGTAACAGGATTAAATGAAACAGGAGACTTTGGCTTTTGCCGGCGAATAGTGCACTGTCTAGGCGCATAATCACAGCCATCAATTTGACCAAGTGAGCTCATATAGTTAAGCACGTCTTCTACAGAATTGCCATTGTAAATTCGGCGTAGTTTGTCGTTATAATAGGTTTCCATTGTTAGTATTTGGTAAGTATTGGCGGATGATAAATGTGTTGATACTGTATAATACTAATTAAAAATAGCAAAAACAATTTTTTTATAATCTAATATAACTATAATATCTATTCAAATATCTGTTCCAATATGGCAGCGGCGGGCGCACAACCACATGTATTCGACATGACAGCCGATGAGGCTCTAGCCATGTCAGCGACTATTAAACCCGGAGTTACTAATTTCTCACACTTTTACATGCCTGTAAATTTAGATGATTCTAATGGTGTCTATGACCTACCAGATGGTACTGAGCTCTATGCATTCGGTGATGTTCATGGTGATTTCGACCTGGTCGTTAACTTACTTACCAAAGTCGCTAAAGTCGCTGTACAAAATCCGGATGGTACCTTCAGCTGGTCCAGGCCTAACTGCTGGGTTATACTTGTAGGTGATATGGTTGATAGGTTTAGAATCGGACATACTCTAGCCGAACCAATTATTGTACATGACCCCATTGCCAATAGGGATATCCGTACACAACGTGGTCTAGGCGAAAATGTGGATGATGTTGGCCAAATACAAGATTTGCTTAATAGTCTAACAATCCAGGCACATTTTGGTGGCCAAAACAATAAACTAATTAAGTTATTGGGCAACCATGACGTAATTATTACTTCCGAAACTGCAAATAGCGCTTATTACAGACAGCAATATACTTCACCTTATGCTACACCAGCATATAAACTATTTCGACAGGGATTACCTGATGCTGAAAGAGATACCTATTCCGCGACCTATACAGATTACATAAAATTTGAACTGGCGCGTAAACTAATTAGTGGAAATTCACATGTAATGTGCAAAATAGGCAAATGGTTCTTTGTCCATGGTGGTATGAATACATTTGTACAAGCTGCCCTAGAAGCTAACTGTATAAATGGTGCAGTACCACAAAGCGAATATGTACCACATGTTAACCAAATATTCCATGCACTTCTAAATAATCAAAAAACTGACGCAAATGTCGCCGATAATTCTGCAAACACATGTATGACATATATAACTACTAATAGGAATGATTCTCCCCTTTTAAATAGGAATGCTGGTATGGCTGGAGACCCACACGAAGCTTACCAAGTGTGGTCAACAATTGATGTCTGTAACGTAACTGAACCCGCACTCAGTGCATTATTAAACAATGCGGGTGGGCAAGGTAACCATCTTGTGGTTGCACACTGTGTACAAAACCAGAATGACTATACTAATTCAGTGGGTAAAGTATATGAATTCCGCCGTACACCATCATTAACAGCAAGTGACGCTGACCGCTTGATTTTACCATCACCCGGTATATTAAATGAAGCAAAAGAATATATGCATGGTATAAATTATGTTTGCCCGGCTACTCCTGATTCCAAAGAAGGTGGTAAAATTTGGCGTCTTGACTGTGGCATGTCCCGTGCATTCCTAATAGATAAACCCAGACATCCTACATTTTCCGCTGATGCACACTCATGTTATACTTATTCTAGGAGTTGTCGACCTCAATGTCTTATGATTCAGAATGACCACTTTAACCCTGGTCAATATGTAACATATGTATTACTTGGTAAAGAATCACTTAATATCGACTATGGTCTTACTCGATATGGTAAACTTGGTAATTTGCCCCTACTTAGCCATGATGATGCATATGAGCTGAATACTACGCAGGTTGATGACCCCATATTTGGTATTCCGCCACCCGCACCCGCTCAACCACCCGCCCCTGTACAACAACAACAACCATCTGGTGCCGCCACAGCAGCATCAGCTGCTAGCAGGGGACCTACAAGGCGTCAGCGCTCTAAGAAAAATAAGGGCGCTTCTACACAATCCGGTGCAGCAGCCGCTGCATCTGCCCCAGTACAAGCATCTGCTTCCACGGCATCCGCCGGACAACCATCAGGTGCCAAACATAAACGCTATCGACCTGGTAGAAAATCTAAAAAGGGGAAACAAGCACAAGGAGCTTCCGGACCTTAATCAGCTTCATCAGCTGATTCCCGTGCATCATCTGGTTCATCGGGAATTAAATCTAGGTTAGAAGTGTCACCATTTATTACTTCTTCTTGTTTTGTTATGCTTGCTTGTATTAATTTAGTAAATGTTAGTAGATGAGGTAATACTTTGCGGGTAGCAGGGTCAGGAGTAAGTGCATAATTCCCGTTATTAGGACATGATACACGACCACCTATTCCATACTCTATCATATTCGGGTCATGTGCATAAGGGCCGCCTTGTGCATTTTGCGGGTGTTTAGTATTATATGTCTCTTTAACAGATGGCTGCCATTCTAATCCATCCATAGAAGCCCATCCGTTCCCAACTGCGACTTTTCGTACATAGAGATGTCCATTACTAGTACTGGGGTTTTCCAAGAATCCACCAATAGACGACCCATTATTACCACCGCCTAATGTACAACGGCAAAACCGCCGGACTTTTCCAATAAACCGCCATTCTGCAGTTTCCGCTGGGCTAGATAGGTCAATAAACCAGCTAGAATAATCACTGGCACCATTAGGTAATTCGGCGCTAACTGGTTGTAATTCAAGTCGCATCATATATCCATAGCGTTGCCCTTCTTTAACAATATAAGGCAGGCTGAACTGGGTACCACTACCTTCGTGGTCATAAGTCTTGGTCTTGACACCTTCACCGGTTTCAAGTATGATATTAGGTTTACCGTTTGGCGCATTCCAAATAGACATACCGGTTGATTTGCCAACTACAATCCCGACATATCCACCGTTAAATGCAATTGTGGTAAACGTATTTGGTCGCCATTGTGTGGGTATGAATTCCCTATATATGAATTGTGGACGTGTAAGGGTAAAGAAAGACCGGGAATATGCTGCTGCCGCATGGTGTGCAATACGTGTAACCGGTTGTGATTTTAGGGCAAATATACTGACTTTGCTGGCATCTTGTATTTGGCTAGTGACTGAAATAGAATTAACTATCAGTAAGCGGCCGGACGATTTGGTTATCCTAATAAACACTGGATGTGTTCCGGCAGCCGGAATTTCCAGAGTCCCTAAACACACTTTTACTGGTTTGGATGCAGGGAATACATATCCTGGCTTATTTGCCGAAACGCCCATAATGCGATTTTCACCGGGTAACATAAAACCAAATTCTAGGCCGGTTTGGCCAACAAATTGGGCTGTTAAGTGTAGGGAGTACGTTCCGGCTTCTTGGAATATAAGGTCCCAGTAGATTGTCGAGCCGACCCCTGCTATTTTATTGGGTGCTACCGAACCAATTGATTTGTTTTTGTTGGGTTCATATGCGTTGACTGTTGTAAATTCCTGACTGGATGCAGACATAGTGTGCGCTTGGCTAGAGGGTGTGTGTTTGAATAACTAGTTTGGAAGTTATACTTATTTATGTGTGATATTTTTATTTAATTTAATTTTTTATTAGGCAAAAAACAAAACAAAACAAAACAAAAATAAAATCAGGCATTACTTAACTGGAGTCCTCTTTCCACATATCCGGATTGCTCCAGGTTTTATATGTCGCGTATTCCTGTTTAGTGCTATTTTCGATAACTGGTTGTGTCTGTGCTGTCTGGATGGTGTTTTGTTGCGTTACCTGTTTGCTTAATTCGCTATCCATTATGATTATGTATTTTGGCTTTAGTGTCTTTATTGGCTTTTAGCATATAATTAGATTCTAAACTGAAAAAAACATTTTTCCGGCGGATGAATTATTTAATTTAAAGCCGGTCGGCATTAAGCTCGTTAATTCACTGCCAAATGAATACCGATTGCTGTGTGTCCAAATCAATAAGCAGCTTGGTAAACCTGCTAACATTCACAGGGACAGACATCGGAACTTCGCTCTTGGAAACACAAGTGACATCCGTAGTTTCAGGATGCCCGGGAAACAGGGGCTCTGCGACTGAATACTCATATAGGGCGATTTGCAGCTTACGGTCCCTGTTCGGTGACCCATATGTAACCGCAAAATACGTGTTACCTTCTTGTCCGCGTGGTGGGTTAGTATTCTTCACCACATTTAGTGCGATTGGGTACAAACCGGTTGACCTGTCAATCGTGTGATTAACACTAACCGGCTCGAGTACCATCCCTGTTGACTTGTTAGTAAATGTAAACGTATGGTCACAATCAAAGTGAATCAGATACTTATCATCCTGGTCAGATGTAAGGCTAGAGGGTCTAGCCGCTGGATACTCATACTCGATTGGTGGGTGTGTCTGGTACTCCTCTAGTACTTGAATGTTGTCCCAAATTGTTGCCAACTTTTCATCAAGCCCAGTCAGTTGCCGCGGGTTCTTGCTCATCACAAAGTGCCACTTCTGCATCTTCTTGAGATTTGTGGATTCTACATTAGTAAGTGGAGTGCTCCGGCGGATAAGTGCATTGATTTGTGACTGCAGGCTATCAAGTGCCTCCTGTAGACGGTGTGGTGCATTCCGACGAACAGTCTTATAGAAGTCCTGAAATGGGATACCCTGTCTTACTTGACTAACCAGACCAGAGATACCACCAGCTGAGTCAATTTGATGCTGTACAGTGCTCATCTGGCGAGCGAGCTCCATTTGCCGGCGCTCTTCCTCTGCCCGCTCTCTGGCTAGCCGCTCTTGCTCAAGCCGGATTCGCTCTTGCTCAAGCCGGATTCGCTCTAGCCGTTCACGCTCAATTCGTTCTTGACGCTCGCGCTCATATCGCGCCATACGTTCATTGTATTCCCGTTGTTCCCTTGCTCGGCGTTCAGTTTCCGCAGTTTCGTAACGCTCACGTCCGACTGCAATAATACTATTTAGCTCAAGTTTCAGATGTTCACGTCTTTCAATCTCAGCAGGTGTAAGATATGGTTCGTATAGCCACATCGAATAAGAATCATTTAAAATCTGTGCAGTGTTCACAACAGTAATCCACTTTTGAATGTCGGAAATATCCGTTCGGCAACATGGTGCTCGACGCTCCTTCCGCTTGGTGATGTACTCATATGTGCATCCAAAACACAACTTGCCGCCATTACAACATGGGAGTTCTAGGAACCCACGTTGCACACGCAGGTCATCCAAGCAAATAGAGCATCGCATGTTATCTTCGGAAAATCGCTCTAGCGAATCAATTAACTTAGGCGATGCCATGTTTAATTTTTAATTTGTTGATTGAATTGGTAAATTTATCAATTGGAACACTATGTTTGAGTGTATGTAAAACCATATATACATAATAAAAAAACAATTTTGCATTGCGAATCACAAAAACGTTGGATTATGCACTCGATTCTTCGCAAATTTCCAATTTAACCTCATCCGGGACGGTGGTGATAGGCACCTCAGTAACTATCGGCATAGGTAGTTGCTGTTGGCTAAGAGGCTGATAATAACAGCCACATGTATCATTACATGTTTGCGTGAATGTCCGTGCACACCATGCATATGCGTCATGTCTTGTTTCTGCGCTAAATAGCAGATTTAGCAAGTAACCGAGAGTGTTTTTAATTAGTGCAAATACACCCCATATGATTAATATACTTGCAAATGTACTCAATACGATAAGATATAAGCCATGTACACTCACAAAAGCTAAGGTATATAGCGTGGTATCGCATCCATGTGGATTAAATGACGTATATAGCGGCCCTGTTGCAATAATCATAAATACCGTTGTCCAGGCACCGAATGCTCCATATCCGAATATATAGCCAGCCATCACATTATCTATTTCATTATTTGTCGAGTCTGTCGCGCTTAATAGGGTTAACCGACCTGCACCCATGGATTTAATTAGAATAGGTCTGGCATTAAATAGCATCCCATGTGCGAATATTAGCCCCCATATTATATTAATAATACCAATGGCTAGACCCGACTTATACATTTCCTTATGTAGCGTACAAGTATCATAGCTCACCGTTCTAGCCAAGTGTATGATATAAGAGCCATAGCCGATATTACAGAGGGCTATTAGAAATATTAAGTCAACTACAAGGAGCGACGGTGAATAAATACATTTGAATCTACAGAGATTTATCATATGGTTATGTGAGTATGTG
>JACCEB010408253.1_pt1 | contig 13911 bp, 16 predicted proteins | sample 7454761 | NCBI WGS metagenome assembly JACCEB01 (sample SAMN15323454, study PRJNA562643) | freshwater metagenome | isolation source: river surface water | place: USA:Blue River Watershed | collected 2017-08-18 | reverse complement strand
CAATTTTTTTGTAAATTTTATGAATGAATCTATTTCGATGCTTACAAAAATTGGTTAAGGGAATTAGTTGATGACCAGTTTCAATTTTAGCAGGGTAAGCTGTTTGGCCGCTTTGAATAGTTTTAGCACCCATTTTGTATGACCAATTAACGCATTCAATCCATAATCGAAAATAAATAAACCAATCTCGAGGGGCTTCATAATCGATCCCTATAAATTTATTAATTACATGATCGTTTAGATGAAAACATAACATAAATGCAATTATTTCATGTGAGGATTGATGTCTTAGAATAATAAAGTACGCTTCTTTTTCACGAGAGATAAACTCAAAAAATTCTGGTGTTAGCTCTTCGAATTTAGTTTTACCTTTTAAATAAGTTTTTGAAAATAAGCGATAAAGTTGATGAAGCGTCTGATTGTCTGGTAGATGAATTACGCTGACATCGAGAGGTGCCGCGAGGCCTTTTTTTAATTTTTTTCTGAGTTGGTACCTTCGTGATGCTTTAAGTGATGCAAAGTAATCTTCTGCTTTATTTCCTTCAAGTTTTAGAAGTGCTGAAGGAAAACTCACAAGCGGGAATAGATTCTTAGACTTAGCAATTTTTGAAAGTGTTTGATGAAATGCTTCCGGAAAATCTTTCCATACCAACATAGACGTATTATATTTTTTTGCTTGTTTTTCTGCGGCTTCTTGAATGCACAGAAAAATATCATCTTGAGTGACCGTATTATTTTTCAAAAAATGCGGATCAATTCCAATATGCCCCTCATCAGAACATGCACTTCCTATAAAAAAAGTACGCTGATACAAAAACGATGGGATGAGCTTACCGATTAACTTGATGACAGGAAGAACTAGGGGAGGCATTACAAGTTCGATCGGGACATCCATCACAAATGCAGGTGTTATGCCGATGGGTTCGCCATTATAAGAAATTAGCCCGTACGTAAAAGTGAATTGTTTTTCAAGATGAGAGCATTCAAGCGATCGATACCACCATTGACCTTCGTATGGAGCCGGAAAGCAATTATCCCAGAGAGTCTGAGGGATTTGCGATTCAGAATTAAGCCATTCCAGAGTGAGCTGTTGTATCATTTATGAGAATTATACTTAAAACCTTGAAATCTTGAGTCATGCTGAAATTTTTATTTTTTTTAACCGCACTTTTTTTTAGCAGCTTACTTTTTGCAGTACATTCAGATTACTGCGTGACTTGTGAGCGCGACAAACATGGAAAAATTAAAAGAAGCCTTGAAGCTAAGAAGGCTTTTAAAAAAATACAGCCATGCCCATCAACAGGTAAATCTTTTGGAGCTTGTCCCGGTTATATTATCGACCACATTGTCCCTTTAAAGCGAGGTGGCTTGGATGCACCATCAAATATGCAATGGCAGACTATAGAAGAGTCAAAAGAAAAAGATAAATGGGAATAACTTATTTTATAAAAGGTAATTTCAAGTAATATAATCCGTATTATGAAACGACAAATATTTTATATCGATTATCCGCAAGAACACCAAGGCGATGCGTTGCATGCTTATCAATGTAAGTTTTGTAAAATTGATACAGTTAAAATTAATGGCTTGCTTGAAAATCATTTGCCAGATTGTCACTATAGAATTGAAAAAGAAAAAACGATTACTGAGTAAGTCCTCGACCAATTAATGCGGCGCCAATCACGCCTGCTGAGTCACCTAATTGATTCCTAACAATCGGCGTTGTCGGCGTATCATTAAAAATACGCGCATAAACTTCCTCAACACCTTCTTTATACAAACTTTTTTCATTGGAAAGTCCGCCACCTAAAACTACAATATCAGGATCCAAGATATTAATAAGATTAGCTAGGGCTTGGCCAAAATGCGCATAGAAATCCTGCTTGATCTTTTTTAAGGACTCGTCTTTTAATGGCATGTTGAAAAAATCAATCGCCGACAGGGCCCCACCTGTTTTATCTTTAATTCTTTTTTCTAGGCCACTACCCGATATAAAACTTTCTACGCAGCCATTTGCACCGCAATAGCAGGAGGATCCATGAGGATCAATGACCATATGACCCCACTCACCAGCAATATTTTGTGGCCCCTGTCTAATTTTTCCATCAAATACAATACCTCCCCCACAACCTGTTCCCATAATGACACCAAACACGGAAGCGCATCCTTTGCCTGCTCCCATTAATGCCTCTGCGAGAGCAAAACAATTAGCATCATTTTCAACAACGATGTCATGCACTAATTTATCTTCAAGAAGAGATTGGAGAGGTAAGCCATTCAGACAAAGGGTATTAGAATTTTTAAGTAAATGCGTTTTTTTTGAAATGGATCCCGGTGTCCCTAAGCCGAGTGTATGCGATTGATTTTGTATCGACTTGACTGCTTTTGAATAGAGCATATGGATTTGGTTAAAAATATGCTCGCTTCCTAAATGAGCTTCTGTGAGTAATCTTTCTCTAAAGAGGATCTTATCCTGGCTATCTAATAGAGCGACCTCAATCTTAGTGCCACCCAAATCAATACCAATATGATAATTGGATGCCATTTAATTATTTTGGAAATGACGTCTGACATACCAGACGATGAAGATTACAGCACCACCTATAATTACATTATGAAATTCATGAAAGTAAACTTTTAACGTATCCCATTGCTCACCAAAGATCATTCCAACGTATGCGAGCGCCCAACACCAGATAAATGAGCCTATAAAGGTATAGACTATGAATTTCGTCATATTCATGCGCGCAATACCTGCAGGGAGCGCTATAAAAGTCCTTACTGCAGGTAGGAGACGGCCTATAAAAATAATAATCTCACCGTAATTTTTAAACCAATCATCCGCCATCTTTAAATCTTTTTTAGAGATAAGTACGAAGCGACCATATTTTTCAGCTAGATTTCTCCCACCTGTTTTGCCAACATAGTAAGCAGGTATAGAACCCAATACACATCCGAGTGCACCCATGAAAGCTACGATCCAAAGCACCATTTCACCTTTAAAGACAAGGTATCCTGCAAAAGGCATAATAATTTCTGAGGGTAATGGAATGCAAGCTGATTCGATTGCCATCAATAAGACGATACCCCCATATCCCATGGTGGATATGACACTCATAATCCAAACAGCCAATAATCCGATTAATTTTTCCAGCATTACATATGGCCCAATAAAAGTTGATAATGAATTCTAACGTATGTTACATAAAGCTTTAATGAATCAGCAAATTTTTACTATAATGAATTATCCAATTTTAAAAAAATATATATGAAACAAATGACAGTTTTATTTCTATTTGCCTCACTCTCAAGTTGCAGCATGATGACTTATACAAATCAAGGTAAACTATCAAATACAAGTCAAACTTATATTATCAACTGTGCCTTTTGGGATGCTTGTTATGCAAAAGCAGAGAAGCTATGTTCAAAGGGCTATAGTCTTGTGGATAAATCAACAAGCCTGCCTTACAGTTTAGAAATTTCTTGTAAGTAACTTTTAGTTACCAAATGATCAAATCCATTATGCACAGCATGCATAATTTCTAAAAGAGAATTAAATGCAAATACAATTTTTAGGTGCAGCGGGCGAAGTTACGGGATCAAAATATTTAATTCATACAAAGCTCGAAGAGTTGTCGTGTAAGTTCATGGTGGATTACGGCATGTTTCAGGGTGCGCGTGAAGCTGATGAAAAAAATCAAAAATCATTACCCCTTCATCCAGAAGAAATTTCTTTTCTTGTTCTCACGCATGCACATATAGATCATTGCGGGCTCATTCCTCGTTTATGTGCTGAGGGATTCAAAGGGCCGATTTATTGTACGAACACAACTGCAAAATTACTTGAAATTATGTTGCTAGATAGTGCGCATATTCAAGTTTCTGATTTTGAGAGGGCAGAGAGAAAAAATAAGTTAGGTAAATGGCGCGGCGATATGCCGATTCTTTTATATAACACCAAGCAAGCCATCGAGTCACTCAATCAAGTTAAAGCAATTCCTTATACTAAAAAGTTTTCACCTATACAGGGAATTGAGCTGACTTTCGAAGATGCAGGTCACATTCTAGGATCTTCCATTGCGGTTATCGATGTTAAAGAAAAAAATGAATCATCAAAGCGCTTAGTTTTTTCAGGCGACTTAGGGATGTTTGAAAAACCTATCTTCCGTCAGCCCTCTCTAATCGAATCTGCAGATGTATTACTTGTTGAATCCACATATGGAGATCGACTTCATCGAAGCATCAAAGAAACAGAAAATGAGTTAGTTGAGATTGTTACGCAGACATTAGACAGAGGCGGAAATGTGATCATGCCAGCTTTCGCAGTAGGAAGAACACAAGAGATACTATTTATCTTAGCCGACCTCATTAGACGAGAGCGTTTACCACATTTAAATGTGTGGGTCGATTCACCTATGGCCACAAAAGTCACTGAGCTCACAACCGCTTGTATGGATGAGCTTGATGATGATGCAAAATTACTTTATCAATGGCTTCTTGATCATAAGAATAAAATTGATGTGCGATTTGTAGCTGACGTAGAAGAATCAAAATCATTAAACCGATTAAAAAGTGGTGCCATTATTATTTCTTCGAGCGGTATGTGCCAGGCAGGAAGAATTCTTCATCATCTGATGAATAATTTGCCTTTTGAAAAAAATGCTATTGTGATCACAGGATTTCAGGCGCTGAGAACATTAGGCCGACGACTTGTCGATGATGCTGCTTCAGTAAAAATTATGGGTGAGTATGTGGATGTCAAAGCATCTATTCATACATTAGGAGGTTTATCAGCACATGCTGATCGAGATAATTTATTAAAATGGTTAAAGGGATTTAAACAAAAACCGAAACACGTTTTTGTGGTTCATGGCGAACCATCAGCTTCGGTTAATTTTGTGCAATCAATTCGAGAAACTCTAAATTGGCATGATGTCATTATTCCAACTCTTCAAAGTACCTTTGATATCAGCTAATCGCCAGACCTTTTTCGTCAAACATACCTTCAAAAAGTGCAGAACTTAAATAACGTTCAGCAGTATCAGGTAAAATCACAACAATAATTTTTCCCTCATATTGAGGAAGCTTTGCAAGTCTTACAGCCACCGCAGCAGCAGCTCCGCAAGAGATACCTGCTAAAATGCCTTCTTCACGCGCTAATCGCCTCGCAAAAGCGATAGCGTCTTCATTGCTAATTTGTTCCACCTTATCAATAAGAGATAAGTCTAAGTTACCCGGAATAAATCCTGCTCCAATGCCTTGAATTTTATGAGGTGATGGCTTAATTTCTTCGCCATTTAATTTTTGTGTGATGACAGGACTTAAAGAAGGCTCAACTGCGACAGATTCAATATTTTTTTGTTTGGTATGTTTGAGATATCGTGTCACACCTGTAATAGTTCCACCAGTCCCAACACCCGAAACAAATACATCGATATTGCCATTCGTATCATTCCATATTTCAGGGCCTGTTGTTTTTTCGTGGATAGATGGATTCGATGGATTATTGAATTGTTGCAGCAAAATATATTTAGGGTCAGTCGCTGCAATTTCAGAAGCTTTTGCGACAGCACCATTCATACCCTTAGACCCTTCAGTTAAGATAATTTTAGCACCTAGAGCGGTTAATAGTTTTCTCCGTTCCATGCTCATGGTTTCAGGCATGGTGAGTGTAATGGGTATACCTTTAGCAGCAGCCACAAAGGCTAGAGCAATTCCTGTATTCCCACTTGTAGGCTCAATGATTTCTTTTCCAGGCCCAAGTAATTTTTTTTCAATAGCATCATTAATCATAGCGACACCAATACGACATTTCACAGAGTAAGCTGGATTTCTTCCTTCAATTTTAGCGAGCACAGTTGCTTTAGCACCGTCTGTCACGCGATTTAATTTGACAAGCGGTGTATTGCCTATAGTTTGCGAATTGTCTTCAAAGTAAGCCATGATGATTCCTTAAGATTTAATTAACCAAAGTGATAATGTTTCTTCAGCGCTTTTTTAACATGCCAAGTGCAAGACAGCCCTTCTTTAAAAGTCACAAGATCTCCCTTACCAAAATTAACAGGCTCCCCACCATCAGGAGTCACTGTCACTTCACCCTCTAGAATATATGCAATTTCTTGTTCTGAATAACTCCAAGGAAAAATGGATGGCTCTTTTGACCATGTAGGACAAGATTTTATGCCTAAAGCATTAAGCCTCTCTTCACTTGGATTTTTTTCAACAATAATTTTTGACATCACCCTCTCCCATATGATCAATGGATAATTCATTATAATAAGAATATTAAAATATTAGTAAATCATCATGCTCAATCTAGACCAAATGTATTTTTTCCAAGACTCATTCGATGAGTAAGCAACAGATAGAAAAAGTAGGTTGGCATTTTGACCATAGCTATATAAAGCTTCCTAAAGATTTTTTTGTTCAGCAATCTCCAATAGCAGTATCAAATCCTAAACTTATTTTATTAAACGAAACTTTATTAAAATCTTTAGGATTAAATAAAGAAAATTTGAATCCAGAAGCGTGGAGTAATATTTTTTCTGGCAATGAAATTCCTGAAAAAGCATATCCTGTAGCTCAAGCCTACGCAGGACATCAATTTGGCCACTTCACTTTATTGGGAGATGGAAGAGCGGTCCTATTGGGGGAACAGATTAATCCGGATGGCGAACGTTTTGATATTCAATTTAAAGGTTCAGGACAAACGCCTTATTCTAGACGTGGTGATGGCCGTGCTGCATTAGGCCCCATGCTTCGTGAATACATTATTAGTGAAGCGATGCATGCACTAAATATACCAACGACAAGAAGCTTAGCAGTGGTTGCCACTGGAGATAGCGTCATACGAGATGAAGAATTACCTGGTGCAATACTTACAAGAGTTGCGAAAAGTCATATTCGTGTAGGTACTTTTCAATTCGCGTCCACATTGAATGATGTTAATAAATTAAAAATACTTGCTGATTACACCATTGATCGTCACTACCCAGCGTGTAAAGAACAAGCCAATCCCTACCTTGCTTTTTTAAAAGCAGTGATTGAAAGACAAGCATCACTCGTCAGCCAATGGATGCATGTAGGTTTTATTCACGGCGTCATGAATACAGACAATATGTCGATAAGTGGCGAAACGATTGATTATGGCCCTTGTGCATTTATGGACCACTATCATCCCGAAACCGTATTTAGTTCAATCGATCGCCAGGGTCGCTATGCATATGCCAATCAAGCGCCGATCGCAAAGTGGAACTTGGCAAGATTTGCAGAGACATTACTTCCACTCATAGATCAAGATATTGATAAATCGATTCAATTGGCATCTCAATCAGTGAATCATTTTTCAGATCAATTTCAGAAGGCATGGTTACAAGGCATGCGAAAAAAAATAGGTTTATTTCATGAAGAGACAAATGATATCGATTTGATAAATGAATTATTAGTACTCATGCAAAAAAATAAAGCCGACTTCACGCTCACATTCAGACATCTTTCTTCAGATGCAATCTTAAAGGATACTATTTTTGAAGATGTATCATTTAATGCTTGGTACAAAAAATGGCTACATCGGATTCAAAAACAAAAAGAAGGCGAGGAAGCATCAAGGCTAATGATGTTAAAACATAATCCAGCCATTATTCCTCGTAATTATTTAGTGGAAAAAGCTTTGTCGATTGCTGTGAATGATCAAGATTATAGGTTTTTAAATGATTTTATTGCAGCGCTTCAAAAGCCTTATGAGGATTCGAAGCTGTTTAGCGAGCCACCTTTAGTGGAAGATAGGTCGTATCAAACTTTTTGCGGGACTTAAAAAATCACACATAAGATGAATACACCTTATGTGTGATCATTGAAATTATTTATTTTTTAGCTTTAGGAGCTTCTTTTGCTTTCGCAGGCTTAACAGATTTTGCAAGTTGAGCTTTGAGTTCTTCAAGATCTTTGCTTTGAGCTGTTACTTTGGCTTCTAAGTCAGCCACAATTGCTTTCTTTTGAGCATCAGCCTTTTCATAGTCAGTCACTTTTTGATTAAGCGTTGCAATTTGACCATTTAAATTCTTAATTTCTGCAGTTTGAGCACTTAATTGGTCCTCAGCGTTATAAGCGCTATATGAAAAATAACCTGCTACTGCGATTAAGATTGCAATGATGATATTTTTAAAAGTGCCAGAGTTTTCCATCTATGTTTCCTTTTTAATGATTTTGAATTTTAAAAGTATTCTTACACACATACTTTCTTAGGTAGGCATGATATAAGAAAGTTCAACAATCTCAAAGTAACTGAGTATCTTTAGAGAAATAAAAAAACCCGCATTGAGCGGGTTTTTTAATCAATGATTAACTATTTTAAAGCAATCACTTTTGCAGCTTTTGAACAAAGCTCATTACTTGATTTATTTAGCATGCCTACAATATCTTCTGAGCGAAGATTAGCTTGTGTAAGCGCTTTTTCAGCCTCAGTTTGTGCTTTGCAAGCAAGTGCAAAATCGTTATTTTTAATAGCGATCACGCTTAAATTTTGTAAGCGCGCTGCACGCTCTAATTCGTGAAGTTTTTCATTGCTTTGAATAAATGTGGACGCAGCCACTGTAGTTGAAATTGCTGCAACAGCACCGACAATAGTGAGACTTAAACGTACTGACTTTTTCATTTCTTTTCCTTTTGGGTTGTATTAATAATGTGCACTTTTGATGCACATGATTATCTTAGACGAGAATTGTTAACAGATTATGACAGTGACAAAGCTTTTGCTTTGTTTGCATTGATTGAATTCAAGTGCGTTTATTTTTTTGATAGATTATTGAGTTATAAAAAAAGCCAGCAATAGCTGGCTTTTTTTATGAATCTAAATTATTTTGATTGGGACTGCTGAGCTTTAGCACAGAGCTCTTGATTGCTCTTGTGGATCATGCCAAGTAAGTCTTCAGCTTTTGAATGAACTTTACCTAGATATTCTTCTGCTTCACTTTGTGATTTACATGCGAGAACATAATCTTTATTGCCAATAGCTATTAAAGTTAAATTTTGCAAGCGAGAAACAGCTTCTAACTCTTTAATTTTGACTCTTGCATTAACATATTTGAATGTTACAGCTGCTGTTGCAACTAAACCAATTAATGCAACTGCTATTGTTACTTTTGTATTTTTTTTCATTGCTTTCCTTAGATCGTGCTTAAAATTTGAATGGTGGCCAGGGGCAGAATCGAACTGCCGACACGCGGATTTTCAATCCGCTGCTCTACCGACTGAGCTACCTGGCCAGATAAAATCTCACGATAAAAACCGTGAAGAAGCGGAATTATAGCAAAAATGCTGACTTTTACCGAGTTTTACGACCATTTAGTCAGTGGTCTGGGGTTCTAGATTAGGTAGGTATTTTGCAGTCTAATCGAGCAGCGGATTAGGAGTCCGCTGGTTTAGTTAAGCGTTTCGAAATTAAATAGCTAGATCTTAGGCTATCTTTTAAAGGAAAATTTAATTTTTAAAACTTAATTACTGTAGATTTTAGGTATTAGCTTTCCACTGAATAACTCTATTTCTTCCTTTTTCTTTCGCAATATACATAGCATCATCAGCTCGCTTTACATATTTCATGAAAGTAGCATGAGCATTTACACTTTTGTCTTTTGTTGGATTAAAAATAGAAGTTCCAGCGCTAATATGAATTTTAATTTTTTTATTTAAATAACTAAAAACAGTTTTTTCAACTTTCACCCTCAATCTTTGAGCTGTTTTTAGAAGTGATTGGTTATTTGTGCCAGGCAAGATTACTAAAAATTCTTCGCCTCCAAAGCGGGAGAATGTATCTATATTTCTTATCTCTTGTTTACAGACTTTTGTGAGTTTTTTTAGGACAACATCTCCAGCTAAATGTCCATATCGATCATTTACGTGCTTGAAATAATCAAGATCAATCATGACGAATCCAATAGATTCTTTATTCCTACGAGATCTAAAGATATCATCTTTTCCCCTGTGATATCCCTCATCATGACTAAAGGCGCCTGTCAGTTTATCAATCTTTGATTTATCTTTGAGCGCTCTATTTTTATTTTCTAAATCTAAAACAATTTTCTTAAGCCCAATCACACCAAAAAAAATAAACAAAGAAATCACAAGCGCAGCAATTGCATCAGTAAGAATCACAATATGAGTTTTATAAATATAAATGAGAGGCGATATTCTTCGATAAATCATTATGAATAGCGCTATTGAAAGAAAAATCCATCCTGTCTGATATTTGTCTAGATGTTTAAATAGATATGCAGCTATACATGCAGAAATAAATTGAAGGATGAGTGAAATGAGATAACAGGCAACCGAAAAATAAAGCATAAATTTTAAACTTCCATGTAGTCAGAAGAAACGTCAGGTTATTTCATCTAAAACATGCATTTACACTCTAGATTCGGGCATACTATCATTTGTAAACTATAGACATCAAGATTTTTTCTATAATCTGTCAGCAAAGACTGTGGCATTTAATATGAAATCATTAGGCCGTTAAAGCCTATTGAGTATTTATGAAAGTGCTACATGACTCAATTAAACGACCACTATATTTCGGTCAAAAAGAAATTCACGCTTTCAATCTTAATAGCATCCTTATGGGCAATCTTTTCCTTATGGGTAGCAAAATATTGGTTCAATGATTTATCCGGTCTTATAGGAGGCATGCTTGCTGGCTATCTCATTCTTTTTATTGCGATAGTTCCAGGTTTTATTAATGCCTTTATGTTTGCAAGCCTTCTTCTAGATAGACGACCCAAAAGAATTCACCTAAAAAAGTATCCTGGCCTAACGATCTTAGTGGCTTGTTACAACGAAGATCAAAGTATTAAAGGAACTTTAGCTAGTATTAATAAGCAAAAATATCCTGGACCTTTAGAAGTAATTGTTATTAATGACGGATCTACCGATCAAACTTTAAGCATTGTTAAAAAAATTGCTAAAAAATTTTCTTGGATAAAGGTTATTAATGTTAGGACAAATCAAGGCAAGGCCTTGTGTCTTAATCAAGGACTAGCCCAAGCAAAACATAATCTTATTGTGACCCTTGATGGCGATTCTTTTTTATTTAAAGAAGCTTTAATACGTATCGTAGAAAGATATAAAAATGATCCTCCTCATACCAAAGCGGTTGCAGGCACGGTGATGGTAAGAAACTCACGTGAAAACTGGATCACCCAATCACAAGAATGGGATTACTTCCATGGCATTGCAACAGTCAAACGAGTTCAGTCTTTATATCAAGGAACACTTGTAGCGCAAGGCGCTTTTTCACTCTTCGACAAGAAGGCCATAGAAGAAGTAAAGGGTTGGCCTGACACTATCGGAGAGGATATTGTGCTCACCTGGGCCTTATTAGAAAAGGACTATAGAGTAGGTTACTGTGAGGACGGTATTGTGTTTACAGACGTGCCAAATAACTTTTTTGGATTTGTAAGACAAAGAGAGCGCTGGGCAAGAGGGATGTTTGAAGCATTTCAATATCACCCAAAAATTCTATATAAAAAGAAATTACATACTTTTTTTATATGGTGGGATTTATTTTTCCCATTTATGGATATCGCTTTTACCTTTGGTTTTATACCAGGACTTATTGCTGCATGTTTTGGCCATTATTGGATTGTCGGCCCTATGACCTTGAGTCTGTTTCCAATAGCTTTATTTGTGAATTGGATTATGTATCGCATTGAAGGAAAAATGTTTCATCTTCAAAAACTAATAGTAAGAAGAAATGTTCTAGGATTTTTAATCTATATATTCCCTTATAGCATTATTCTCCAACCCGCAGCTGTAGTTGGGTATTTTTATCAAATTGTGGGTGCAAAGAAAGTCTGGGGCACAAAGTGAGAGTTTTTTTTATACTACTTTGCGCGTCATTTTCAGTTTTTGCTGAGGAATCTCAACCATCTTTCGCTATAGAAATACCAAGCTTTCTAATTTCACATGACAGTGAAAACTTTGATGTGAAGAAGATCACATTGAGCGCAATACCTTTATATCAAGATGCTCTCCATTATCAAGGCATACAAGCATCTAATTTTTTATATTCAAATAATGATTGGTCAAAATCATCATCTCAAGTTAACTATATTAATAAATCAATCAATAAAAAAGATTACTTAGGATACACAGTGAATGTGGGCATTAAAAATTTAGGACAGCATAATCTAGCAACTGCAGATATAAATTATGGAGTAAAAATAACTGAATCAACTGCCGCAGAAATTTTCTTTAATCGAGATTATGTTGAGACAGTAAACTCATTAAATGCCGGTATTTATTACAATTACTATGGCGCATCGATTCAACAAGAATTTTTAAATCGTTTCACTCTGATAGGTTTAGCATCCCAACATCAGTTCTCTGATGACAATACAAGGACACACTTAAGAGTCAAATTGATATACAACATATTTCCAGAATATGGAATCAATTTGCAGCTCCGACATAGGCGATTTACTAATAGTGACGAACCTAAAGGTAATTACTTTAATCCAGATCAATATTTTGAGGACATGTTAGCCTTGGGCTTCAGGCAGCGCATTGAAGGATGGATGTTTTCTTCAGTTATAGGTGTTGGCAAACAAAAAATAAATGGGGATCAAATGACGGACACGATGTTAGTAGAGGCAGAAGTTTCAAGCCCACTCGTGAATCGATTTTATTTGAATTCTAAAGTTGGATATACCGAGAGTGCAGGATTCAATGGCCCTGACTATAGATATCAATACATACAAGCCAATTTAATTTATAACTTTTAATTTGAAGAGCCTATATGTCAATCAAGAAAAATAAGATGACCCTTTTAGAATCAGAACTTCGCTATAGAAGATTATTTGAGGCTGCTCAAGACGGTATTCTCATTCTAGATTTTGATACCGGTCAAATACAGGATGCAAACCCTTTTGTTTTAAGCCTATTAGGATTTTCTCGTGAGGAGCTTATTGGTAAGGAGATATGGGAAATCAGCTCAGTCTTAGATAAAACAATAGCACTTAAAGCCTTCGAAATTATTAAAGATAAAGGCTATGTTCGTTATGAGAATATGCCATTAAAAACTAAAGATGGTGAGCTAATTCAGGTTGAATTCGTAAGTAACGCTTACCATATTAATGGAGATAAAGTAATTCAATGCAATATACGCGATATCAGTAACAGAAAAAAACTTGAAGAAGAGAACTTAAAGTTTCAACATTCTATATCCATTTCATTACATGAAATGATCGAAACTTTAGCTAATGTGATTGTTGCAAGAGACTCATATACCGCAGGCCATCAAAGAAGAGTGGCGAATTTAGCATCCGCCATTGCCGCTAAACTTAATTTACCGCTTCATACCATAGAGGGGATTCATCTTTCAGCGCTCATTCATGATATTGGGAAAATTGCGATCCCCGCAGAAATTCTCACAAAACCCAAAGCCTTAACTAACTTTGAATTAGCGATGCTCCGAAACCATGTGCAGACGGGATATGATATTTTAAAAAACATACACTTTCCATGGAACGTTGCACAGATTGTATTGCAACATCATGAACGTATAGATGGAAGTGGTTACCCAAACGGATTGAAAGGTGACTCAATTTGTGAAGAGGCAAAGATTATTGCTGTAGCAGATGTCGTAGAAGCGCTTTCTTCTGATAGACCTTATAGAAAGACTAAAGGTATAGAAGCTGCACTCAATGAAATTAAAATTAACAGAGGAAAATTATATGACAGTAATGTTGTAGATGCTTGCTTTGAGGTATTTGAAAATGATCATTTTGCATTTACAGAAATTTAAAGTTAAATCACCGTCAAAACTTTTGACACTCGTCACCCCAACCTTGAATGTCTTTTTAAATGACATTTAACTATCCAGCGTCCCTTAACTAGACGCTATCAATCTAAAAATTTATT
>JACCEB010281585.1_pt1 | contig 13920 bp, 9 predicted proteins | sample 7454761 | NCBI WGS metagenome assembly JACCEB01 (sample SAMN15323454, study PRJNA562643) | freshwater metagenome | isolation source: river surface water | place: USA:Blue River Watershed | collected 2017-08-18 | reverse complement strand
TTTTTTTTATTTAATTCATCAAGTTTCTTTTTTTTAGTTAATTTATCTAATCTATTTTTTTTATTCATTGGATCAAATAAATCTTGTGTTTTTTTATTAATATTTAAAGTATCACCTAATAAAACATCATCATCAGATTCGTCATCAGATTCGTCATCTGATTCTGTATTATCATTTGTATTATCAGTATTAATACCGTCAATTTTATATGTATCTAAATCACCATCATTTAATTTAGATAAATTTTCTAATTTATATTTTAAAGTATCGCATATAAATTCTTCTATCGTACCTTCACAAAAAACAATTTTTTGAATAGAATCAGATTTCGCTCCTGCTCTATGAATACGTCCTATTGATTGAATAAAATCTTGTGCACTCCATGTTGGACTAATAATTGAAACTCGTTGATGTGAACCATGAAGGTCATGAAGACTAATTCCAGCAGAACCTGCTTTAATATTTAATATAATAGTAGTTTTTTTATTAAGTTGAAAATCTTTAATATTTTGATTTCTTTCTTCAATATTTTGTTCTCCATGTACTAAACAATTAACATTTAATTCATTTGCAATTGTTCTTAATGTTTCATTATAATTTACAAATACAACAGAAGATTTACCATTAACAATATTTTCTTGTATTAATTGAATAAATGTTGGTACTTTTAATAATTCAATAGCTTGTCTTGCACGAATAATTAAAGGTAATAAATATTGACATGATTCAGCTTTTTCTTTAATATCATGATATGCATCTTCAATAATTTTATATTGTTCAGCAATTTTATCAGCATTATTCATTTTATAACATTTTGCTCTGATATCATTTTTTGGAAACATATCACCTAAATCTTTAATTTTCATACGACCACCATAATATGGAAATAATTTTTTATTTAATGTAAGTGAATCATCTTCTGATTTTTGTTCTTTCATAAGTTTTTTAATCCAAAAAGTAAATTTAGAAGGGTCTGTATAAAAATTCATAATATAACCAAAATTTTTAAATAATTTAATTTTATCAGCTAATGTTGCACTTAACATAATTACTTTATTTTTTACACCCCTTAAACTATTTAATAATTTAGAATGTAATGTATTACCATTTTTACATCTATGAACTTCATCTAATATAACAATATGATAAGGTTGTAATATCCATTCATATGTTTTTTCATCTTTATTAAAAATGACAAAAGGATATGTTTCTTCATTTTTTGTAAAAAAGCTAGCATTAATAACTTTTTCATAATTAATAATTGTTTCTGGTTCAATATCAAAATATTCAGAAACTTCTTTCCAATTTTGTATTACACTTTTTGGACAAACAATAATTGGTTTTAATCCAAATTGTTTACATATAGCTAATGAACAATATGTTTTTCCTGTACCTGTATCAGATGCATCAATAATTATATTTGAGTTTTCAAAAGCAAATATTAAACTTAAACAATGTGGTATTTGATAATTTAATAATTTAGAAATAATATCTTTATTCATACTATTTATAAATTATATATTTACTAATAAATAATTCAATTTTTACAGTCAATTATTTATTATAATAAAAAATGAAAATTAATAATATTTATAATAAATTATTAGTATTTATGAACATTAATGAACTTGATGCTAAATGTACAATTGAATTTTTACCTAATGATTATGTAAATGATAATACTTTAATGGAATCATCTTGTATTAAAAATTCAAATAATATGATTTGGAAAATTGATAATTTTTTATTAGAAAATGAATGTCAATTAATTATTGATAGTGCAGAAAAAGTTGGTTTTGAATATTTAAAATATAGAAACTCATCAAGATTAATTGGATTTGAAAATTCAGGTAATTTAACTAAACTTATTGAAGATAGATTAAAAACTGAATGTTTATTAAATAAAATTAATAATAAAAAATTACAATCAACACCATATGGATTTGGTTCTAATTATATTAAATGGAATAAATTAGAACCACTAATAAATAAATGTTATAGAATTAATAAATATACAAATAATCAAGAATTTAAATTTCATCGTGATGCACAATATACACAATCAGATAATGTTAAATCTTCACATACACTATTAATATATTTAAATGATGATTTTGATGGTGGTAACACTGTTTTTAGAATTTCTAAAAAAGAATATATTAATATTGGATATACAATTAGTGAAGAATTAGATGTTATTGGAAATGATTATATTGATATTGTAATTAAACCCGAAAAAGGTATGGCATTATTATTTGACCAAAGATTATTACATGCCGGACAAATTTTAAATAATGGTACTAAATATGTTTTAAGAACTGATTTAATCAGAGAGGGATTAAAAGATACTTATAAATTAACTGAATTAGAAAATAAAATTTATAATTTATCAAAATCAATATTTAGACAAGCCCAATTATTAGAATTAAAAGATAAACCAACTGTTGAACTATATGAAATTTGTATTGGTCTTAGACAACATCCACATCTAATTAAAACTTATCCAGAACATTTAGAAAAATTACTAGTTAATACTTTAGATGAAAAAGTAGAATTAAATAAATATAATATAAATTTAATAAAAAGAACAGGATTAAAGTATGTATATAAATATAAATTAAATGATGAACATACTTTAATTGATATTCTTAAATTTGCATATGGTATGTCAATTTATATGTCATGTAAAGACTTTCATAAAAATACTAAAAATAATATTATTAAAACATTAGACAAACTTTTTAATTTGAATATTAAAGATGAAGATGATGATAATAATGATGATGACGATGAAGATGATGATAATAATGATGATGACAAATATGATGATGATGATGATGAATATGATGAAGATGATAAAAATAAAGTAACTAAAAATGATGATAATAAAGAGGATGAATTTGAAGATGATGTTGAAAATATGTATTTTGAAGATTCATATACTTTACAAGAACTAATTGAAAATGAAGAAGTATACGATGATGGTTCTGAAGTATTTAATCAGTTGAATAAAATGTTAAATATTGACTTAAATCCACATAGTTTTGTAACTGAATCTTTATTAAATATTGAACCATTAAACTTAAAATGTTCTGTAAAAGCATTGGAATCAGGAGAAAGATGTGAACGAAATTGTATGTTATGTGATGAGTCATGTTATGAACCTGCTGATTATGATAACACATTTTTTAATCCCAGCGTTAAATTACATGATAGTCCAAACTTTAGTTTGGAATTTTCTAAATTAGATATTAATAATAAATATATTAATGGTACTATGTGTATTTCTGCATTTACATCATCATTTAATCATGCATCATGTCAATGTTCTACTGTTATTGAATTTGGTGAAGAATTAACATTTTATAAAAAAGTTAAAATAAATTCTGATTTTAGTTTTAACACTAAAAAACAAGAACTAACAATTGAACTAGTTCCATTAATTATTATGTAATTTAATATAAAATATTTATTTTATTTTTTTATTAATTAATTTTGATATATTTATTGATTTATTTTTTATATAATTATATCTCATAACATATTCAGAAGAATATTCTTTAATTATTGATGATTTAATATTACCTAATGATTCAACAATAACACCATTATTAATTACAAGATGGTCTGTTAAATAATTTTCTAATTTAATATGATAATATTTTATTAAATCTTGTGATTTATCTAATGGAAAATAAGTACCAGGATGTATCCATATATTATTATATTTTATCATATGATTTCTTGATATTGTAAATGTTTCTGATGGATAATTTTTATTAATACTATTTTTATGAATAATACATGGATATGTTCTTTTATTACCTTCTACAATTGAATAAAATATATATTTTATTTGTACATTTCTATTATCACTTGTTGTAACATAATCGCCAATATTTAATTTATTAATATCCATATATCCATTTGGTGTTAATACTTTTGTATCTTCAGTTAAACAAGGAATTGGAAAATTATTTTGTATAGTTAATGTCATTTGATTAATACTATAACCATTACTTTCATTATTACGTATATAAATTGTATAAATACCAGGTTCAGATTCATTTGTTGCTGAAATTTGTCCAGTAGTTGAATTAATAGTTACATTATTTAATAGATCAGCTTGAATACTATTTTTAATTTTATATAATATTGTATATGATTTACCATTAACAATTGCATTATTAGTTGAATTATTAATATTAATAGTATTTGAATAATTTGTAACTAATGCAGGTGAAGGTGATAAAGTTATATTATTAATTGTATATTGATTATAACCCATAAATAATTCATAAGGTTGATTTATATTAGATGATATCCATACTGTTCCAATTACTGGGTTAGGATATTGTTGTAAAACGGTGTTAGCATTTGTATCAGACCAACCAGAACCACTATTTTTAGATTCAGAATAACAATTTGTTGGAATGTTTTGGTCATTACCAACTATATATCCTTTATTACCAGTTGTTGTTCCAACAGTATAACAATTAACAATAGTTGTGTCACTAGTACCATTAATATCTTTAACACCATAAATACCACCTGAATTACCAGAACCATTAATAGTTCCAGTTGAGTAACAATTACTAATAGTTGCAATACAATTAAATATATTAATATCATCAACTCCTCCAACTATACCACCTGAATTATTACCAGTAATATTTCCTTTAGAATAACAATTTGTTATTTGTGAATCTGATTGAAGTCCATCAGCAGGTGATGTACCTAATAAATGACCAGCAATTCCTCCAGCATTATTTCCACTAATTACACCTGTACTATAACAATTAAGTACTCTTACTACAGCAGTTAAACCACTTGCACCACTAATCCATCCACATTGATGTCCAATAATTCCACCAGACCCATTACCTGAAATCACTCCAGTACTCCAACAAGATATACAACTAAGATTTGATCCTCGATTTGCACCACAAAATCCACCTAAAATTCCTCCACTATTGTTTCCTGATATATTTCCAGTGCTTGAACAACCAATTACTTTTAAATTTGATTGATTCGTATCATTTGCACAACCTGATCCACCACCAAGTATACCACCGCATTCATTTCCACTAATAACACCATTAGAACTACAATTAATAACATAATTATTAGTTGCACCATAACAATAGCTATTTTGACCAATCCATCCACAATTATTTTCTAATGTTGAATTTATTGAATTTACAAATAAATTAAATACATAAATATAACTGTAACTTATTTCAGAATCATCATTATAATTTTTTATTAATCCAAGATAATTATTAACTGTATCTATAGTTATAATTGGTTTTGAACCATCGTTTTTTAATGATTCTGAACCAAATTGTATTTTATTACTATTACAAATAAAATAACTATTTGTACTGTTTAAAGTTATATCAGTATCAAAAACAATTTTTAAAAAACCACTATTTGTATTTGTATTAGTTATTGTACATGGCCATGATATATTAGTCCAGTTTGTTTGATTTAAACTGTATTGAATATTTGAACCACTTTGTCTAATATGAACAACATTACCACCACTTGATGAAATACTACTCATTGTATTATTAATACATATATAAAAATAATTTCTTTATTTAAATAAATAATTTCTGTATATAAAGAATTATAATTTAAAGTATTTAGTGTCTGATTTATCTATTGATTAATAAATAAAAGAGCGAAAATTGTAAGAAAAATAATTGAATATAATACACTTAAAGAATAATAACATTGTATTATGTTTACAAATCAAGAATGGATTAAAAATGAGTATAAATCATTAAAAAACCCAATAATGAAAAGCACTGATAATAGTTATCAAGGTATATTAAATGATAATTTTGATTTCAAAAATCAAAAAAAAAATTTTGAAGCAATAAAAAAATCACTTGAACCTTTTGGTATTATTCCACAAGAAATTTATTATTCAGAACTTTATAAAAAATCAGTATTTGTTGTAACATGGTCTGATCCTAATTTATTTTGGAGAAAAAATGAATCTAAATCAATAGGTTCATGTCAAAATTATATTTACTATAAAGATAAAGAAATAAAAACAACTGAATGGTTAAAATCAACACAAGAAATTAAGAAAACTTTGTTTTCTTAATTAATTCTCAAATAAAAATTCTATGAATTTTTATTTAACAAGAAGAACTAAATGAAATTTTACAAAAATAAATCATATTTAATAAACAAAAAAATTATCAACTGTACCTTTATTAATATTATTAAAAGTATAATTATCATCATTATATTCAATATAATTTATACTTTCAGTAAAAATTTGTAGCTTAAAATTTTGAAATGGTATATTTAATCCATCAAATTCTATTATTTTTTTTTATCTGTTTCATCACCTTTAACTGGAGAAGGATTTAATGCCAAAACAATAGTTGGTATTATATTTTCTGCAATTGATATTGGCCATATAAAAGAATCCCATAAACGCTTAAAAGTATTATTTTGTGCTCCAAATTTTACTGCATCCCATTCTGATTTAATTTCATTTTCACCATTATTTTTTAACATACTTATTTCTCCAGAACGATATTTATTCAAATAATGTTTTGCATCAACATATGCTCCACTAACATTATAACAAAATAAACAAGAAATATAAGCAATTGTTGACCAACGAATTGGTCGTGATAAATTTTTAAATGTAACAAGTAGATTAACCATGATAATTTATATTATTATTTAATCTTTAAGTTAAATTAAGCAAATTAACTAAAAAAGTGTAATTATAAATTAACAATTTCTTTATATATTATAAATTTTTAATTTTAATATTTACATTTAAAAAAGTAATCATAATATATATTATGAGTTTATCAAACTTAATCAGTACATTGAATTTAAATGTAGAATCAAGAGATAAAATGTATGATAATATTAAAATTATCTCTAATTATATTGATTTTGAGACATCATTATCAAAGTTAAAAAAGAATGAATTATCTGAATTAGTTACTGGATTAAAAAATTATTTAACAAAAGAAAATGAGATTGAATTAGACGAAAATCAAAAAGCTATTGTTGAATCAAATATTAATGAAAATCAACGTATTATTGCAGGAGCTGGTTCAGGAAAGACAACAACTATTTTATATAGAATTAAATATTTATTAGATAATTATATTACACCGGATAGAGTATTAATTTTAACATTTAATAGAGATTCAGCACAAAATATTAGAAATAGAGTAAAATCAGTTTTTGGTTTTAATATATATATTCAAATTTATACAATTGATGCATTCTGTTGTAAAATTTATAATAAATATAAAACTAATAATAATTTATGTTCATTAACTGAATATTGTAATTTAGGATATAAAATTATGAAAGAATATGGTAAAGAAATTAGTAGTAATTATAAATATATATTTTTTGATGAATTTCAAGATGTTAATGATACCCAATTTAATTTACTAAAAATATTTGTTGATAATGGTTGTTATTTATCTGTTATTGGTGATGATTGTCAAAATATTTATCAATTTAGAGGAACTAATAATTATTATATGATTAATTATGATAGAATTATTCCAAATACTAAAACATATTTTTTAGAAATTAATTATAGATGTTCTAAAAATATTATTAATTTAGCTAATAAATCTATTTCTCATAATCAACATAAAGTTGATAAAACAATGAGACCTGTTAATAAAAACAATGTGATTCAAGAGAGACCACAACTAGTTATAAATGAAAATGAAGATGATACATATAAATATATTATTGATAAAATTAAATATTATATTAATAAAGGATATAAATATGATGATATTTGTATTTTATCAAGAAATACATATCCATTAAAAATGATGGAAACTGAATTAACAAAAAATGATATTTCACATATTGCTTTAATTACTGATAAAAATGCAGAGGATACTAAAAAACTAATTGAACCAAATAAAGTTGTTGTAACATCAATTCATAAATCTAAAGGTTTAGAATGGTCAATTGTGTTTATTATTGGTTTAAGTCATCAACATTTTCCAGAACATTTAAATAATAATATTAAAAATATTGAAGAAGAAAGAAGATTATTTTATGTTGGAACAACCCGTGCAAAAACACATTTAGAATTTGTTGCTAATTTAACAGAATTACCATTATCTATCTTTATTAAAGAGTGTCAAGAATATATTGATATTAAAAATAATACTAAACAAATATTAAATGATTTTTTAGGTGGTTCAGATGTTGATAATTATACAAAAAAAATATATGGTGTTAATGAATTAATCGGAATGTTAAATGAATACGATTTAGATAGTTTAAGAAATAATCAATTTAATACATTACCAAATGTACATCCAGAAATTGAAATTACATATGAAAATTCATTATTATTTACTGAAACAATTAAAAAAAATGCATTTGAACCAGATGTAGGTGAATTTTGTGATAGATATATTACAAGAGGTATTATAAATAATTTAAATACTGAATTTATTGATGTTGATACAGAAGAAATTATTGAACTACCAAATTCAAAGCGTTTACAGCGTAAATTATTAGACCTTACTAAACCATTTAAATATCCAGATAATGTTATTAATCAAATTAAAAAATCTTATAAAAATATTAAATCAGCTTCTTATACTAATTATGATATTTATTGGATTTCATTATGTAGAAATTTTAAATCAGAAAGAAGAAGACTAGTATATCGTGACATTTTTAATCTTATTGAGAAAAATGTATTAATGTGCGATGCAAAAGATGAATCAGATAATATAAAAAATCGAATGGATTATTATGTTAATTATTTTTCAAATAAAATTAATGTTAAATGTAAAGTCAATGTTTGTCATGAATTTAAAAATTATAGAAATGAAAAATGTTATATTTTTGGTGAAATTGATTTAATTTCTAATGATACTATTGTTGATTTTAAATGTTCAGAAAGTGATTTTAAATTAGAATGGTTATTACAACTATTACTATATTATACATTATTAGATGAAGATGTTAAACAAAAAATTAATAAAGTTCAAATAATAAATATTATGAATGGTCGAGAATATACTTTTAATATTCCTGATGATTACAATGAACCTGAGAAAAAAGATTTTTTTATTAAATTTTTAGAAACAAAAATTAATAATGACCAACAAAGTATTAGAAATAGTCCATCTATTGATTATAGTATTTTAAATAATAATTCAAGTTATAATAATCAATATGAAAAACATGAACTACAATTTAATAAACAAAATAATTCAAATAATTTAAATAATTTTATGGTATTAGATACTGAAACAGCAGATTTAAACGGTGATATCATTCAATTATCATATATTGTTGTCGATAATGATATGAATATAGTAAAAAAAGTAAATAAATATATTATAGATAGAATTCCCTCATCAGAAACAGTATCTATTCATAATATTACTATAAATAAATTAAGAACAAAAGGTAAAGAATTCAATAAAGTTATTAATACATTTATTAAGGATTTAGAAAATGTTGATTATATTGTTGGACATAATGTTGGTTATGATTTAAGAGTGATTGTTAATAATTTAAGAAAATATGAAATAACAATTATAACTGATAATAAAGTTAATAATAACATTTTTTCAAATATTCCAATTAAAGATACATATCAAATGTCAAAAAAATCATTAGAAGAATTACATCAAGAACTTTTTAATGAACCAGTTTATGGTGCACATAATGCAATTAATGATGTGTTAGCAACATTTGAATGTTATAAAAAATTAGTATAAATTAAATAGCTTAAATAACTTAAATAAATTAAAAAAATTTAATAATATCACAAATAGATTTATCAGTTAATTTAAATCCAGATGCTTTCATATGACCACCACCACCAAAATGTCCTGCAATTAATGATAAATCAGGACTATCATCATGACCTCTTAAACTACAATGCCATTCATTAAATTTAGGATTATAATACCATACAAAACCAAAATCTACTTTTTTATCATTAAATATTTTATTAGCTAATTTATTACCAAATAAAGATACATATTTAGTAATTGTACCAACAGCTACTACATATGTTTTATCATTAATTATCATTTCACCAAAATTACAATATGCTGCTTCATTAGTTACTAGCTTATCAATAAATTCATTAATAAAACTACCATGTTGAACTAAATTATAAATTTGTTCTAAATTATAATTTTTTAATTCATTCATTTTTTCTAAATTATCTTCATCAATAAAGTTATTATAATCTAAACTTGCATTTATTTCTTTTGAGTTATCTAAACTGAATTTCCATAAATCCATATCACCAATATAATTAATAAACCATGGTCTTTCTTCTAATGGAAACAAATAATCCCATGCAATTTGACATCCTGATTTATTATCATTTAATACAAAATCAACATTTTCAAGAGTTTCAAAAAATTCTTTATTTTTTTCATACATTGTTATTGCTGATTTATGATGGTCTAAAATTTTAATACTATTTGCTAATTTGGATTGAACTAATATAAAATTTAAACTAGGACAAACATCAATAAATAATAAATTTTTATCTTGACAATCTAATATTTCTGGGTCAACTCCTGCTCTCATTGGTACTTTTTCACATTTATTATTATAATTATGTGCAACCCATAATCCACAAACACCATCGTAACATTTTGTATGATAAATAACGTAATCAAAATTCATAATTATTAATACATTATTGTTTATATGTATTGTCTTCAATTTTTTTATTTATATAAGTAAATTAATTTATTTATATAAGTAATTTTTAAATAAAAATTTTATAATTAATATTGATCATCATCGTCTTCATCATCATCATTATCATCATCATTATCATCGTTATCATCATCATCATTATCATCGTTATCATCATCATCGTTATCATCATCATCATTATCATCATTATCATCATCATTATCATCATTATCATCATCATCATCCAATTCATTATTATTTGGTTGAATATCATGATAATATTCATCATAATTTTCATCATCATTAATTAAAAAATTATCTGAATTTTTATCAGATAATGATTCATTAATATCAAAATCATATAATAAACCATCATAAGTAATATAGTATCTTGATGCATTAATATCCCAAGTATTTGATACCATTTTTAATATTAATCTATTAAAATATATAACATATACCATATTTTTTGTTAAATGTTTAAAACCATATTCATTCATAATTTCTTTAATAGCATCAATATAACCATCACTACAACTTTTATATCCAGTTGAATTAATATATACAACTACAGACCCATCACCATCTCTCCAACCATTATATTCAGCACCGATACTCATAGTAGTTCTACCATTATTTAATTCAATACATGTTTCAAGATCTACATGTTCACATGCATTACTATATGAATTAGTATAAAATATTTTTTTAACACGAGGCATAAAAAATACAAATGGTTTATAAACATTTTTACTACAACAAATTTCTTCAATATCTTCTTTAATACTTAATCCTGCTTTATTACTTAATTGTTTTAATTTTAATTTTGTTGTTTGAATTAGTTTTTTATCAGGTATATTAACATTTAAATAATTAAAAAATGATTTAAAATCATCATAATTTTTTAATATTTTTTCAATAATTTTAACATCAGGAATATAATTATTATTATTGTTAATATTATCATTATTTAAAGTATTTAAATAATTTTTTAATCTTATACATAATTGAGCTTGTACATTTTGTCTATATTCTTCAAGTTTTTTATTACATAAATCTAATTCTTCTTGATTTTCAATTTTATATATATTATTATTAATAAATTCAACAATTTCATCACCAATGTTATAACTAAAATTAAAATCATTATCATGTTTATATTTACGTAACCATATATCTATTTTATTTAATTCTTCACAACTTAAATCATCAATATAAAAACTTTCTACAAATTGTTTTTCAAAACTCTTTAAAACTACATATCCTTTCATTTTTAAATTATATTCTAAATCATCTGTCATAAAAATATAACATTATATATAAATATATAATTATTTCAATTTTTATATAAAAAACATAAGTAAAAAATTGAAACAATTATTTAATATTATAATCGAGGTCACATGAATTATATATTTTATTAACTAAATTATAATCATCAATAAATAATATGATATTTAATTTTAATATTATATTATTCAATTTTATTAAAGTAAATTTGTTTAATTATTATTTTTTTCAAGTGTTTTATTAATTCTATCTAATGTAATTTTATGATTATTATTAATTAAATTTGATAAATATATTGTTGATAATATAATAGATGTAACTACTTTAAATGTTGTTGAAAACATATTATAATCTTCACTTCTATAATATGAATTTGATATTTTACGATTAAATGTTTTATTTACATAATTAGTTACTGGATAAGACAATGGTCTAATAATTTGTTTAGTGAATAGCATATTAGTATTAAATTTTAAGCATTTAAGATTATTTTTTTCATATTTTTTCCCATTTTATATTAAGATTATTTTTAATTGTTTCATACATACATCTTATAAATACAGAACTTTGATTACTATCCGGTTTATATGATGAATTTAATTCATTTAATAAAAATGACATAGATTCACCTTTACCACATGCAAATGGTTCTATTTCTAATAATCCTAATTCTTTATAATCTTTATTATCAGGAAACATTAAATCAATTCTCATATAATAATCTAAATAATCATCAGAATTTATTTTTAATTTAAACATTTCTTTAATATCTTGCGGTTTTAATTTAATAAAATTAATATATTCATTATATAATTTTATTTTGTTTTCATCTTTTAATTCTTTTTTTATTAGTTCTTTTATTTTATTAATTTTTAAATTATTAAAAAAAGAATAAAATATATGCTTTTGAAGTTTTAAAGGTATAATATATGTTTTTAATTCATAATTTAATTTATGTTTCATTATTAACAAAAACTCATTCATTAAATTATATATTTTTAAACATATATTATTTATTTCTTCTTTGTATTTTTGTAGTATAATAGTTGTTTTATTTATATATTCTAAAGTTGATTTTTTATATTCTGGATTAATAATATATTCTAATGATTTATTCAAACTTAATGTAATATCTTCAATAAAATTATTATTTTTTATATTTGCATATAAAATTTTCCCTTGAAATGTATGTATTTTAACTTCAATATATTTTAATGAATAATTTATTTTTGAAACTATAACACCTTCATTAATAAAACATTCTTTTCTTATTGGTTTATTTGTTTTTATACAAAAACTAGCAGAACTATATGGTGCTTTTATAATATATTCATTTGAATATTTATTTATTTCTGTTAATGATAATAAACTAATTTTTGTATTTTTAATAAAACCTAAATCAATAAAATATTGATGATATAATATTTTATTAGATGTTAATACATTTAACCAAACAGATGACATTATTTGTTTAACATTATATATTTTATATGATAAATCTAAATATTGTTGTTTTATTATTTGATTTATATTTGTAAATTTTTTATTTTTTGCAAAAACATATGTATCTTCAGTTTTTAGTAAAAAATTTGTTATATATATTGGTTCTTTATAAAAAATAAATTCTAAATTAATATTATTAATTTCTGTCCATAATATTAAATAATAATTTTTATTATAACTAAAATAACTTATTATTTTTATATTTTCATTTTTTATTTTAAAATCATATTTTGATTTTAACATATACATATAACAATATTTCATTTCATAACTATTTATATTTGAACTATTTTCACATGTTTTAATTATCATTATAATATATTATATTATATATAATAAAATAATAAAATAATAAATTAAATGTTATACTTTAATACAAATATAAACTCCTAAAGATTGAATTTGAATACGATTAACTGA
>JACCEB010201236.1_pt1 | contig 13923 bp, 6 predicted proteins | sample 7454761 | NCBI WGS metagenome assembly JACCEB01 (sample SAMN15323454, study PRJNA562643) | freshwater metagenome | isolation source: river surface water | place: USA:Blue River Watershed | collected 2017-08-18 | reverse complement strand
TGGTGATAATTTATTGGTATAATAAACATAACCTTTATTAATAAAATTTTGATATGTTAAAGTCATAATAGAAAATCCAGCTAAATCTTCCATAGTAACACCTTTTTTGTAGCCATTTTTACATTGTACAAAAGATAATTTATCATCATCTATTTGAATAACATCAACACCAGTATCAATTAATGGGTTATCTTTATTACTTTTTCTTTTAATTCTAGCTTCATTATGAGAACCAATAATGTTATGTTCTAATAATAAAGTTTCAGGTATTTCTGACCATAAATAAGCCGGTTTATTTAATTTATTTATAATATGATCTCTAATTTGTATTTCATATAATAAGCCTTTTGTTTGTGAATCCATAATAATTACATATTATAATAAAACTTATTTAAGTCAATTTTTTTTATTAAACAATAATATCTTTTTATTCAGTTTCACTAGTAGTTAACAATAAAGATATATCGTTTATAATTTTATCTTGGTTGTTGTATAATATTAATTTTATTTCATTTATCTTGTAATTTTTATATGTTTCATGAATATGCCCTTCTTCATCTGTATATTTTGATTTATCGTCATTTAATTTATTTATAAATTTTTCAATAATATCTTTTGTTTTATCATCTAATTTATTCTTTTCCAATAATTCGTCATAAATAGTTTCATTGGAAAAAATACATTTTTTCCAAAGTAATCTTATCTTTTTAGAAAAAAGATAATGTTTCCAGATCATACATTCTATTATCAATTAAACATTTAATAGTTTCGTCTTTAGTTGCTAAAACAAACTGACTTTTTGATTCATCAAATCTATACATGTAATTATCTTTTATATTAGTAACTATAATATTTTTGAATTTATCATATTTACCACAATGGACAATTTCAATAAACTTCTCCAAACATTTATATCGTGAATCAATAATTAATTTTTTTTCTTTATTGGTTAATGTTTCAACAATATCTTCTTCTTTACCAAAACCAATAAGTTGAATATTATTAACAATATTTTGTACATTGCTTCCATTATAAATAGTTCCATTATTATTAATGTAATTTTGATACTCTTCTTTTCTTTCTAATAACAGTTTATTTAATTGTTTCAATGTAACTACATCAGCTTTTTTAGATCTTTCTAATTTTAATTTAAGTTTTAATATTTCTTTTTCTTGTTCTTTTATTTTAAGTAATAATTCTTGGTCTTGTTTTTGTTTCTCTAAATCATAAATTTTTTTACATGTTTGTTCATGCTTCCATTTTGATTGCTGAATATTATAAACTTTATTACAATATTTACATGAATGTATTTTAGATGTATTACCAACACTAATAGTAGTAGTTAATAAGTTATTATTAGTTATTGATAAGTTGTTATTAGTTGTTGTTGAGTTGTTATTTGTTGTTAAACAGTTGTTAATTTCACTATGAAATTTTTTGTTGTGATTACATAAGCTATTTGCACTTGCGTATAGTTTGTCACATAGTTTACATCTATATTCACTTTTATGATTCACTTTTTCATCCATATATAGTATCATATAAAATTATATCCTTATATATTTTTTATAAAAGTGAAAAAAATGAATTCACTTTTTAAATATGCGGGAGGGAGAGAGCCATAAAATAAAGTGTTTAAAATAAAATTATTATTTTTTATAATATTTTATAAAAACAACCAGTTTTATTAATTACACCTTTTTAACTTAACATCTTAAATGTATCTTTAAAGGCGTACAACTACTTGACAACTTAATTTTAAGAGGTTAGATGCTTTTATAAAAAGAAAACTTAATTTGGGAATTTTCCAATTGAGGTGTTAAAATTAGGTTATAAATCTTAAATTTAGTAAGGGTTGATGGTTCCATAAACAAATGTTATCCAACATTTAGTTAAGTAATCATCGTCATATTTAATTATTTATATGATTTTTAGCTGTCCCATTTTTCAGTGAAAAAGGTGTAACAGTGTTTTTATTATTTGAATTAATTTGTTTATTATTTGAACTAATTCTTTTATTTCGTACTATTTGATTTTCTCTTGTATAACCAGCAAAAGTTTCAACTACTAAACCACCATTAATTACTAAATTATCAAATTCATACTCAGATGTTTCTATATGATAATAACTGATAACATCATTCGTTTTATCTTGTTCAAATTTACGTGATTTTTTAGGATGAATCCATGTATTTTTATTTTTTATTAAATGTTCACCAGATAATAATGTTTTTTCAGGAGGATAATTTGGACTGATGGATGATTCATTAATAATGTATGGATATGTATTTTTATTTCCTTTAACTAATCTACAAATTATATTAACAATTGGAACAATTCTATTATCAGATGTTAAAACTAAATCATCTTTTTTTAATTCAGTAATTTTAACATAGCCATTAGGTGTTAATACAGTTGTATCTTTAGTAAAACATGGTATTGGTCCACCACTTGTTACTGTTAAAACAACACTACTTATGTAATAACTACCTGTATTTCTAATATAAATAGTATAAACACCTGATGCAGTAGATGGTGTAGTTGAAATAACACCAGTTGTTGAATTTATTGTTATTGTATTATATGAACCAGAATCACCGCCATCAATTTGTAAAATTGTATAATTTCGACCACTTATAAGAGCACTTATAGTCATATCTCCAGCATTAATAGTTGCATTATATTCAGTAAGAAAATTTCCTTCTAAAAAAATAATTGGACTATATGGTGTATAACCAATATTTTTTAATTCATAAGGCTGATTTAATACAGATGCAACCCATGTAGTACCTATTATTGATGTAGGAATAGGAAAACCAGTTAAAACTGCATTAGCTGCAGTTGTTGACCAGGAACCATTTGCGGAATAACAATTAACTTCAGTAAAATTTAATTTTGAACTTCCATAAATACCATTACTAGCTGTTGTAATTATTCCAACTGAATAACAATTAGTAGCTTGTGTACTACCACCAGTAAATCCAGAATTACCACCAAATATTCCACCACCACTAATATCAATATTACCTAAACTATAACAATTAGTTGCAGTTGCACTTGCATTAGTACCTCTACCTGCAAAACGACCATAAATTCCACCTCCAATTGTTCCAATATTACCAGTTGAATAACATGATATGGCACTTGCAGTTGAATAATCACCGCCATATTCACCAAAAATACCCCCAGCGCCACTGCTTGAATTCATATTACCAGTGCTCCAACATGATACACATATAACTGTACCACCTTGTGTTGCATTACCATTATTTCCACCATATGTTCCAACTATACCGCCTGAATTAATTCCAATAATACCACTACTAGAACACCCAATAATTGTTAGTAATGAATCAGTACCTGATGCACTATAACTTCCAACAATACCACCACCTTCTGAACTATTAGAACCGATAGGACCATTAGAAGAACAATTAAAAATTATATTATTTCCAGCATTTTTACAAAATATCTGTTGACAAAACCATCCTGCTTTATCTGCTAATGTACTACCATTAATAGCACGTATTTCTAAATTAATTATGCCAAAATAACTAATACCATTTGTTGAATTGGTACCATTTTGTACAAGACCAGGATAATTAGTTACACCATCAATAGTAATTATTGGTCTTAATCCATCATTATTTAAATATATGTTACCCACAATAATAAAAGCATTATTAACTATAAAATAATGATTAGTAGTTGTTATAGTTATATTTGTTATAAATTGAATATTTGTATTGATTATATAAGGCCATGATGTTATAGTTGTCCAATTTTGTTGATCAGTACTTTCTTGTATATCAGGTCCACTTTGTCTAATAAATGTAGTTATATTTGTTGGTCCTCCTACTGATAAAGCATGCTCATTCATTGGACCCAATAACAATCTTGGTTCTAAACCAGTATCTATAGTTTCGTGTTTCAACCCTTCATTGAAAACATATGCAGAACCTTCAGTTATAGGATATGATTTATTATTAATAATTAATTCGCCATCACTATTTGTTAAATAAATTAAATATGTTTTTTCAAATGAACTTATACTAGTATCAATATGAGGTTGAGTATCACCTTTAATCCATCTCATTGGAATTATATTTTTATTAGATAAATCTAAACTAATTTTTTCTTTTAATTTTATTTTAATTGATTCTGGTAATACTACTGAAAAATAAACAGATCCATAATCTTTTTTATCAATTTGTAATTTTGCATTCATAACATTTGGATCATTTAGTAAATAATTTATGTCTTCTTTAGATAATAAACTTGAATATTGTAAAATATCCATTACTAATATTTAACAAAATATTTCAGGAGTGGGTAAAAAAAATCTAATATAAAACTTAATAAACAAAATACTAGTTTAACAATTTTTTTCTTTCAAAATATCATAAATTACTAGTGTTTTACCATCAAGAGGTGATGTAATAATATCAAATCTATAATTTTCAGAAATTTTATGATATGCAATTGTATGTTGAATAACATTTGATTCTGGTTCTGGTTTTATTATTAAATTCTTTTTGTTTTCAGATAATGTACAACAAATGCAATTATAAATAATATGATGTGTTTTTTCAATTTTTTTAAATAACAAAGTTGATTATTTATTTGATTATCCAATATTTAAAAAGTATAGAAGAAACATATCATATAAATTATTCAGAAGGAACAACAAGTTTAACCGATAATGGTTATAAAACAAATTTTATTCTTGATAATATTATCAAGAATAAAGAAAGTATAAATAAATTAACAAATAATAATTTTAATGAAATTATAAAAATGATTGAACATTGTCAAAATAAATTTGATAATGTTGATTGTATATGTATATGTAATCAAAAATTAGATTTGTGTCTTGTTAAAAAATCTCTTTTACAAAAAGACATATAACTATATTGAATATTTATCATATCCAAATAATAAACCATTACGTGTTTTTTATAATAATTTATAATTTTTGAATTCTTCTTTCAAATTAGAGCTGGGATAAAATCCAATAACAGTTAATGAATTTTCAGGAATTTGTGTTCGACCTAAATCTAGTATATACATTGTTTCAGGTTTATTCATATAACTTTTAATTTGTGCTTCAGTAGCTTTTAATATTATTTTAGCACAACCATTATTTTTCCATTCTACATATCTATTATAAACATCATTATTATGTTTTTTATAATGTTCTGTAATAATTTTTTCAGTGATTGAACCAACAACATGTCCAACTTGACCCGCAATTTTTCCTTTACCCATTTTTAAATCATCATTAACTAAAATATACATATTCATAAATTTATTTATTATAAATTAAACAATAAATAAATCAATTTTTTATGATATATTAATATAAATATTTGTAGTAGTAATTAATTTATTAATATGATAATTAATAATAATATTATAAAAGCCAATATCACAATATTCTTTTTGATTTAATGTAATAGTACCATTTTTTGAATTTAATATAACACCTTTTGGTAAATTTTTAGAGAAAAAAGCACCACCAACATGACTGGTTATTGGTTGTTCAATAGTATATAAAGTTTTATATTTAATATTAATAACTGATAAATTATAAATAATATATGGATTAATATTAATGTTAATAGTAGTTTTAAGTATAGTCTTTTTAAATTTATAAAATACATTAATATTATAATTTCCAATATTTAAATTGTTTGTTTCAATTATACCATTATCTTGATTAATTGTTAGTTGTTGATTACTAATATCAATATAAAATATACCACCTGTTGGATAATATTTAGGTGAGTTAATATAATTTTGTAATTTATCTTTATTATAAATAAGTGTATAATTTTTTTCATCATAATATAAATATGGTTCAATTGTTAATGTTATAAAATCTTTTATAATAAAGTTATTAATTAAATAAGATATTTCTAAATTATAATTGCCAATATCTAAATTATTATTTAATTGTATACTACCATCATTAAAAATTATTAATTTATCATTATTAATACTAAATATTCCATTATTGTGTGATAATTGTGGTGGATTAATTACTAATTGTTCACCATAAGTCATTTTATAAATTTTATTAAAATAATTAATAGTTGGTTTAATACATAAATTAATAACTAATGTTGTTGTAATATCATTACATATATAATTAATATTAATATTATGTGTGCCGATATTTAAATCTTGTAAACTATTAAAAATTATTTCATTTTTATTATAATTTGTTATTGGTATTGATGATGTAAAATGACCAAAATATGGATAACAATTAAAATCAGTTATTATTAATGGTTCATTATAATTTATAGTATATATATATTTTTTCATGGTAAATGATGGTTTACAACAAATAGTTAAATTATCATATGATGTAATATTATTAACAGTATATTGAACAGTGATATTATAAATATTAGGAATGACATTAAAAGAATTAATAGTACCATAATAATTAATACCAATATTTTTAATATATTGTTTAATTGTTAATTTACCATTATCAGGTTGCATAATAGGTAATTCCATACTATTTCCCATATAAGCATCAATTTCAAAATATTTATTTTCATAATAAAATTTTGGATAAATAGTTATTTTAATATTTTGATTAAAAGTTAAATTATTTATTTTATAATTTATTGTAAAAAAATATATTCCTATTTCCAAATTTATAATATTTAAATTTAAATTATCAATTATTAAATTTTTTGGTTTATCATCAGATGAAATATTACCAGATTTAACATATGAATTAATAATTGTATCTACTGTATAAATACAATTAATATCTGAATCAAATACTTTTATTGGTTTTGATAAATATTGAAGTAATATTTTTTTTTCAACATTATTGACTTTATATGTTAATTGTAATTGTATATCATCATAAATATTTTTATAAATAATATTGTTATCTTTTATTTCTAAATATCTGTTATCATAATTTAATTCACCATGATTTGGATATAAATAAACAGTATTATCAGTAAAAATAACAATTGGTACTATTTGACATAAAAAATAAGTTTGATATGTAGTATTTTGATATTTATAATTTACAAAAATTTTATATGTACCTATATTTAAACAATTAAAATTAGTAATTTTACCATCAGAAAATAAAATTAAATCATAATTATCAATTGAAAAATCATAAAAACCTTGATTTGAAATTAAATAAAATGGTTCTATAATTAAAGTATTATTTTGAAATTCAATTATTACATTATCATAAAATATATATGGATGAATATTTATGGTTATTTTAGAATTATATTCTATTTTATTATATTCATATAATACTAATATATCATATGTTCCTACATCAAGTTCACTGTTAATAGTAATAATTCCATTATTATTAATTGTAATATATTTACTATCATTAATTAATGAAAATTTTCCATTATCAGGATTAACAATAGGTTTTTCTATTTTATTTTCAATTCCATAATAAAAAGTATAATTATATGAATTATATGTAACAACTGGTATGATATCAAATATTATATTATTTGTAACTTGTTGGTTATTATATATATAATTAATTTCAATGTTATATTTACCTATATTTTTATTATTAATTGTAATATTACCATTATTCTCATCAATATAAACACTATTTGAACTAGTAAAAAATTTGCCACCTATTGGATTTACAGTTGGTACAATAATTGGTAAATCAGTATTATATTTTATTAACAAATTATTATTATTATATTTAAAAACTGGTTTAATAGTAAAATGTAATTTTGTATTAACTTCAATATCATTATATGAATAATAAATTACTATATTATAGACATCTGGTAATAGATTATGTACCTTAATAATTCCAGTATTTTCATCGATTATAATATTATTATAAAAATCTTTAAAATAAAATTTACCATTATTTTGTGAAATAGAAGGTATAAATGTTTTTAATGTCTTAAATTCTAAAATTACATTATTTTCATTATAAAAAAATATTGGTTTAATAATAATATTTAATAAAACTGTTTTAATATCATAGTTAACTTTTAAACTATAATTTCCAATATTTAATTTTTGTATAGTTATTTTACCATTTGAATCAATATTATAATTTGTTTTATTATTATCTAAACTAAATAATAAATTTTTTGGTAAATATTCGGTAGGATTAATAATTAATATTTCATTATGAAATCCTTCATATATATTCTTATCAAAGGTTAATAGTGGATTTATTTTTATTTGTAAATTAAATGTAGTTTTTATTTTATTAATTGCATATTCAACAATAATATTATATGTTGTAATAGATAATACTGTATTTTGTTTTTGTGTAATACATCCATATCTATCAATAATAAAATTATCATTAATTAACTTAAAATAACCATTATGTGGTGAATATGTAATTGGAGATATTAAAATTTTGTCACCAAAATTAAATTCAACTAATTTTTCATAAATTATATTTGGATAAATAATAATATTATAATCAAGATCATTTGAAATATTATTTATTTTGTAATTAATTTTTAATGAATATATATTAACATTTAAATTATAACCAAATAACTTGTTATCTTTAAAATAAAATTTTGTTTTATCTAATTTATTATTTAAACTATATAATATATTTAAATCATTCTGTAAATTTATTAATTCATTAATTCCATGATTTTGTTTTATTGTTTTTGTTTTTTCTTTAAACGGTTCTATAATAATATTAAATGATGTTTTAGTTTCAATATCATTAATATTATATTTTAATTCAATATAATAAATATCCGGAACACAATTATTTGTAATTTTAATAGATCCAGTATTTTCATCAAAAATTATATTTACTGGCATATTTACTGTTTTAATTACATGTTGTGGTGGATTTAAAATAATTGGATTAATTATAAAATCATTACCATAATATAATAAATATGTATTCTCGTATAATATTTTGGGTTTAATTAAAATATTAATATTAACAAATACTTTGATATTATTAACTATATAATTTATATTAAAATTATAATTACCTACATTAATATTATCAATTAATAAATTACCATTTTTATCAATATTTATTTCATTATTTTTATCAATATTAAATGTACCATTAATAGGTGATATTTTTGGATTTTCTATAATTATTTTATCACCATAATAAAATTCATATTTAGTAATATTATATTCTAATAGTGGTTTTATTACAATATTTATTTGTGTAGTTGCAATTACATCATTTAAAATATAGTTAATATTAATAATATAATCATTAACAATTAATTTATCAAAAATATAAATTTCGCCAGTAATTTTATCAATTGTAATACCTTTAATTTTGTTTGTAATTTCAAAATAACCATTATCATAATTTACAGTTGGTTTATTAATAATATAAGTTTTACCAAAATCAACAAAATATTGTTCTTTTTCATAATTAAAAGTTGGTAATATTTTAATAGTAAAATCAATAAAAAAATTTATATTTTTAAAAGTTGCATCTAAAGTAATATTAAAACATCCTATATTTTCTATTAAAAATTCAATTGTATTATTATAAATTTCATAATTTTTTATTAATAATTCATCGTAATAATTAATTAATTCTATATTATGTTTACCTAATTGTATTGTTTCAATATTATTAATATATGTATCTGGATAAACAGTAAATATCAATTCATTATAAGATATATATTCATTAAATTCATAAAATACAACAATTTTATAAATATTAATATTAGTATTAATATTACATGTTACTTCACCAGTGTTATAATTAATACTAAAAAAATCATAATTTTCAGGAAAATAAAATAACCCTCCTTCAGGATAAACTATAGGTGGTTTAGTTGTAAATGATTGTTTATATTTTTTATTAAAATTATTAGAGTCATATTTAAATAATGGTGTAATCAAAACTTGATAATTATATATTTTATTAATATTTAAAACATTATAATTAATATTAAAATTATAAATACCTAAATTATTATTTTTAAGTGTCATAACACCATTATCACCATTTATATTAATTATAGATTCAGAATTTTGAATAGTAAAATAACCTTTATTATAAAAATTCGGTTTACTAGTATTAATAACTTTATCACATTGATATATATCATTTAAACAATCAATATTAATTTCTTTATTTTTATAAAACCCAATAAAATAATTATTATATAATGATAAATCAATTATATTATAATAAAATTGTGGTAATATATTAATTTTAATTGTATTTGTTAAATTTATTTTATTAATTTTATATAGAACTGATAAATCATATATTCCAATTGGTAAATTTTTATCAATATTAATTATACCATTTTTTTGAATAGTTATTCCTATTGGTTGATTTACTATTGTAAAAATACCATCTTTTGGATAATAATTTGGTAAATCTGTAAAATATTCATTACCATGATCAATTGATATTTCTGAACATTTATATTCAAATAGTGGGTTGATTATTACTTTTAATGTACTTGTTGATTTCATATTGTTAATTTCATATATAATATCAAAATAATAAATATTTACATCAATATTTTCATTTATACTAAAACTACCATCTTCTTTTAAATTTATAATATTTGAATTTGTATAAAAAATACCGTTATCAGGATAAATAAAGGGAATATTTGATAAATATTTATCTCCATATTTTATATTTATCATAGTTTCTTCATATTTTATAACTGGTAATATATTTATTTTTATTGTTGTATTTAATAATTGTTCATTTGAAAAACAATTAATATTAAAATTATATGATCCAACTACTAACATATTAATATTTAAATCACCATTATCTTTATTAATATCAATACCATCAATTTTTGGTAAAATATAAAATTCAGAATTATGTAAATTTATATTTGTTTTAATATTTTGTTTATCTCCATAGTAAAATTCATATATTGATGAATTATAATTAAATGGTTGTAATACAATAATATTTATATTACAAGTAACAACATGTTCATTAATTGTGTATTCTATTTCTAAGTTATAATTTCCAATATTTATTTCTTTATTAATTGTAATAAATCCAGAAATTTCATCTATTTTAATATTTTTATAATTTTTAATCATTTTAAATTTACCACCTAAATAATTTACATTTGGTTTACATATTGTTTCAATACCTTTAACTATACTTATATTTTTTTCATATTCTAAAGTTAATTTTTTAAAAATAGTAGTTGTTTTATTAGTTGATATATTATTATATGTATAAATAATATCAATATTATGATTACCTAATGGTGTATTATCATCTAAACTAATTTTACCACAATTTTCATCAATACAAATATTATTTTTACAACAATTTAATTTAAATTTACCATTTTTTGGTTCAACATCAATATTAAATAACGAATTAATATTAACAAGTGGTAATATTGTTAAATTAACTGTTTTATTAATATTTATATCATCTAATTTATAATTAATATTTAAATTATATTTACCTACATTTACATCATTAAAATTTACTATAATACCACAATCATTAATATTAAAAATATCATTATAATTTAATAAAGTAAATATTCCCTTATTATAATTATTATTTGGACTAATTTTAATAGTATCTTTATAATTTAAAATTACATCGGTGTAATTAATATCTGGTTCAATATTAATTTTAATAATCTTATTAGTTTTTAATATATTTTCATATTCAATATTTAAATAATATGTTCCAACTAATTTTGTATTTAATAGTTTAATTTCACCATTATTATTTATTGTAAAGTTTTCATTATCTAGATTAAAAGTGCCATTTTTTGGATTTATTTTTTGTGGTTTAATTTTAAAATTATTATTTTTAAAATAAAATTCATCATTATAAATAATTGTTGGTAATATATTATAAACACAATTAAATTCTGTAAAAATATTATTATGTATATATTTAATTAAAATATTATAACTACCAACATCAATATTTTTAGAAAATATCAATACACCTGATTCATTATCAATTATAACATTTTTATTATAAATACATGTGAAAATACCTCCTGGTGGGCTATATTCTGGTTTGTCACTATAATATTTTTTATTATAATCAATATTAATTATATTATATTTTAAACATGGTGATACATTAATATTAAAATTTATTTTTTTTTGTGCTTTTTCTAATATATATATGACATTAAAATTAAAAATTCCTGATAATAATTTATTTGAAATAATTATTTCACCTGTTTTATTATTTATATTAAATTCTTTATTATTTATGTCAATACTAAATTCACCATTTTTATCATAAATAATAGGTTTATCAATAATTAATTCATTACCATATTTAATATTAAAATTAGTTTCATTATAAACAATTTCTGGTGATATGTGAATATTTATTGTTTTTATTGTTTTAATATTTGATATAATACAAATTATTTCTAATAAATAAAATCCAATATTAATATCTTTCGAAATAAAAATTTCTCCAAAATTATTTATAGTAAACATATTGTTAAATGAATTTACTATTTTAAAAATTATATTATTATGCGATAAACTATTTGGTTTAATTATATTGTTAATATTTTTATCAAAAAAAAATTCTTTATTATAATTTATATTTGGTATAACAGTAATATTTAATTGTACATTAGCAATAATATTATTAAATATATAATTTATAGATATATTATAATCTCCTATTGATAAATCTTTATCAAGAAATATAGATCCGTCATCATTTATTTGTATATATTTATTAAGTGACAATTTATCAATTGTAAATTTACCATTAATTGGGTTAACAATAGGTTTATTAATAATATTTTCAATACCAAAAGTAAAAATATAATCATCCTGATAAATTATAGTTGGTACTATTGTAAAATTAATAAATTTTTTATAATTAATATTATTAAAATTATAAATATAATTAATTAAATATTCTTTTATTTCTGGTTTATTTACTGTTATTATACCACTGTATTTATTAATTGTTACATCAGAACCGTCGTAAATAAAAAGTCCATTATTTATTTGTTCAATAGGTTCAATTATTATATTTTCTTCAATAGTATATTTATTTTTATTGTTATAAATAATTTTTGGTAGAATATTAATTTCAAATTCTTTTTTAATAGTATATGAATTTTTAATATAATATAAAATAAAATTATAATTACCCACATTTAATTTTTTATTATGTAATATTTCATTAGTAAAATCACAATTATTATAATCTTTAATAATAATTTCTCCAATATTTTTAAAATATTGAAAAGAAAAATTAATATTATCATCAAAAGAAAAATTAATAAATGGTAAAATAATAACTGGTAAGTGTAACTTAAAATTATATTCATCATATTTAACATTAATAATTAAATTATAATTTCCAGATTCAAAATTATTTAATGTAATAGTACCGTTTTTTTTATGAATTGACACATTTGGTGTACTAGTGCTAAAAAAAACTTTAGAACTAGAAGTAATAATAGGGTTTTTAATAATAATTTTATCATTTTCAATTAAATTATCAATAATATAATTAATATTTGGAATAATATTTATTTTAATTTTAATTTGAAATTGTAAATAATTAATTTTTAATTCATAAAATCTTGTTTTTAAATTTTTATTTTGATTAATAATAATTTCACCACTAATTTTATTTATAATAAAACCATTATTATAAGTATCATCTAATAAAAATTCACCTTTGTAATATTCTTTATTATTAATTATTGGTTTATCAATTATAAATATTTCATTATATTTTATTTCAAAAGTTGTGTTATTGTAACTAATAACTGGTTCAACAATTAGTTTAATTAATTTAGTATACAATATATTATTAATAAAATAATTTATAATAAATTCATAATTACCAACATTTAAACTTTGAACGGTAAATGAACCATTTAAAGTATTTATTTCAATAGGCAAATTATTAGAAACAATACT
>JACCEB011089041.1_pt1 | contig 13924 bp, 13 predicted proteins | sample 7454761 | NCBI WGS metagenome assembly JACCEB01 (sample SAMN15323454, study PRJNA562643) | freshwater metagenome | isolation source: river surface water | place: USA:Blue River Watershed | collected 2017-08-18 | reverse complement strand
TTTTCTGAGTTATAAAGTTGAGCGTAGACCGACCCACCAACACCATCCATAAAACTTTGGGAAATAGCTTGATCGTTTCCAGATATTAAATATATAAATGGAATTATGGCGCCAATACTAATAATTTCAGCTAGTGCCGCCATTAACATTAGCACCAAAACAAAGAAAAATTGTTTTTTTCGAATCGAGGGAAAATGTTGCCATAAAGAATAAACTTTCTCAGCAAGCGATAAGTTCCTAACCATCACCTACCTCATTACTCTTAAAAAATCAGCATAAGTAAGCTTAAGCCCTTCGTCCAAAGTCATTGACGGATTCCAACCTAATGAATTAATTTTTGTTGAATCAATTAATTTTCTAGGCGGTCCATCGGGCCTACTACTATCAAAGACAATCCCTCCCTTGTAACTCACCACATCTGCTACCGCATTCGCAAGTTCAGCAATACTAATGTCAGATCCAAATCCGACATTAACATGACTCACTGAGGGAGATGTTTGCTTTTGATATATCTTTATATCTAGATTCATCAGAAAAATACTAGCCGACGCCATGTCATCTACATATAAGAACTCGCGCCTTACCTTACCCGTCCCCCAAACTGAAACTGTTGGGCTATTAAGTATCTTTGCCTCATGGAATCTTCTAATTAATCCTGGTATTACATGACTATTTTCCGGATGATAGTTATCTCCTGGACCATATAAATTTGTGGGCATCACTGATCGATAATCAACGCCATGGCTAACCCCATACTGTCGGTTGTAACTTTCGCACAACTTAATGCCAGCAATTTTTGCAATTGCATATGGTTCATTAGTTGGCTCCAAAGGGCCTGTCAACAATGTATCCTCATGAATCGGCTGAATCGCCATTCTAGGATATATGCAACTGGACCCCAAAAATAATATTTTTTTAACCCCCCCGATAAAAGCCTCATGAATAATATTTGACTGAATCATTAAATTTTCATATATAAAGTTTGCAGGTAAAGTATTATTCGCGTGAATACCACCGACAATTGCAGCTGCAATGTATACCTGATTAGGTTTTTCAGTTGTAAAAAAATCTCTAACAGCCCGCTGATTCGTTAAATCTAATTCTTGACGTGTACGCACAACAATATCAGCATCTTGTCTAGCTTGAAGTTTCCTCAAAATTGCCGAACCCACCATGCCTCGGTGACCCGCAATAAAAATCTTAGATTTTTGCGTCATCAGTTTTCTTTTCCCACAGCGACACAATAACCATGCTGCCTTAATAAGGCGTGACGTTTGGCTTGATCCAAATCGTGATCCACCATTTCTTCAATCATTTCATCCAAAGTCACTTCTGGAACCCAACCTAATTTTTCTTTGGCTTTAGTCGGATCACCCAATAGGGTTTCCACTTCTGCGGGTCTAAAGTAACGCGGATCAATTTTGACAATCACATCGCCTACTTTTAAACCTGGCGCTTGATTGCCATCAATTGCCGAGACAATTCCACACTCATTCACACCCTCACCTTCAAAGCGAATTGACACTCCTAAATGCTTAGCAGACTTGGTGATAAAATCTCGCACACTGTACTGCACACCAGTAGCAATCACAAAATCTTCTGGGCTATCTTTTTGCAACATTAACCACTGCATACGTACATAATCTTTGGCATGCCCCCAATCGCGCAAGGCATCGATATTACCCATGTAAAGACAAGTGTCTAAACCTTGTGCAATATTGGCTAAACCACGCGTAACTTTTCGCGTCACAAATGTTTCACCACGCCTAGGACTCTCATGATTGAACAAAATGCCATTACAAGCATAGATGCCATAGGCTTCACGGTAGTTCACCACAATCCAATAAGCATACATCTTGGCAACAGCATAGGGGGATCTTGGGTAAAAAGGTGTGGTTTCTTTTTGAGGAATTTCTTGAACCAAGCCGTACAACTCAGAAGTTGATGCTTGATAGAAGCGCGTCTTCTTTTCCAAACCCAAAATTCTGATGGCTTCAAGCAATCTCAATGTACCCATTGCATCGACATCTGCCGTGTATTCCGGCGACTCAAAAGAAACCGCCACATGACTTTGCGCGCCCAGGTTATAAATTTCATCGGGTTGGATTTCTTGAATAATCCTCACCAAGTTCGAGGTATCAGTCAAATCACCATAATGTAATACAAGGTTGCGATGATCGACATGAGGGTCTTGGTAGATATGATCGATACGATCAGTATTAAACAAGGAAGTGCGACGCTTGATACCGTGCACGACATATCCTTTTGATAAAAGAAACTCGGCCAAATAAGAACCGTCTTGTCCCGTAATGCCTGTAATTAATGCAACTTTTTGTGGATTCATAATTTTAAAAATAATTAAGCTCTACCGTACGAGTCATCAAATCTAACAATGTCGTCTTCGCCCAAATAATTACCAGATTGAACTTCAATCATTTCCAAATCTACAGCACCCGGATTTTCAAGGCGATGTTTCACTTCTGGGGGAATGTAAGTTGACTGATTTTCTTTCAAAAAAAAAGTTTGGTCATGATTGGTAACCTTTGCCACCCCCTTCACCACGATCCAATGTTCAGCGCGATGATGATGCAATTGTAGACTTAAAGCTGCGCCAGGCTTAACTGAAATGCGTTTCACCTGAAAGCGCTCACCCGCATCAATAGAGTCATACCAGCCCCAAGGTCTTGGCACGCGCCTATGCATGATGGCTTGAGATGATCCTTGATCCTTTAATTGAATTACAACCTCTTTTACTTGCTCAACTTGATTGGCTGCAGCAACCAAGACCGCATCTGGCGTATCAATGATTAGCAAATTAAAAGTGCCAAGCGCCACCACCGGTCGATGAGGGGCATTGATATAGGTGTTCCTAGCATTCAACACCAGGCCTTGGCCATGAATGCGATTACCTGCCTCATCTGCAGAAGACAAAGCTGCCACAGCATTCCAGCTACCGACATCGCTCCAAGAACCTTGAAAAGGAATCACGGCCACTTTGTCAAAATGCTCCATGACGGCATAGTCAATCGACTCTGAACGACATGCTAAAAAACTATCGCGATGGGGTCTGACAAAATCACCATCGACTTGCGCTGACTGCATGGCGCTTTGGCTACTCGCTAAAATATCTGGGGCATGTTGGGCTAGCGCTTGCTTTAAAACACCAGCTTGGCACAAGAAAATCCCCGCATTCCACAAATACCCCCCCGCCAGTAACATCTGTTGAGCTAGATCGGGAGGCGGCTTCTCGATAAAACGCCTCACTGTGTATGCTACTTCAACAGACTGATTCGATAAAGTCGACCCTTGCTGAACGTACCCATAGGCAGTGCTTGGAAAACTTGGTTGCACTCCAAAAGTCACGATATGGCCCGCTTTAGCCGCAGCAACACCAGACTCCATGGTTTTAACGAAAGCCGACACATCCGGGACGAAATGATCCGCTGGTAAAAATAATAATAAATCAGTGTCACCAATATCTGGTATCAGGGACGCACAAGCCATCGCAGCAGCTGTATTGCGTCCAGCAGGCTCCAATAAGATGGATGGGGATTTTTTTGAATGGCTTGATGGGTTAGCGTTCAACAACTCTTGCACAAAAAATCGATGCTCTTCATTGGTCACACAAATCGGCGCACCCCAGGATTTGGTACGAGCAATTGTCAAGTCCATCAAACTTTGACCCTCAATTAAGGGAACAAATTGCTTAGGGAAACTTTCACGAGAAAGCGGCCACAAACGGGTGCCAGAACCCCCGCACAGAATGACTGGACGCATATTAGAAGACATGGTGCTATTTTATATTAAGAAGGATGTACTTTTCCTTAAAAAAACTGGTGTTTTGACAGCTTTGTGATGTATTTTATCGCGACAAACACACCTAATCACTTCTGAGGCAAATTATCAAAGATCAAACCCCAAAGAATCATTCAGGATGGGATAGTTCGTTTTGCAAACAACTATGCCACTCTTTGTAGCTACCATCATCAGTTGCATCATCACGCTGAACCACTTCATCTCAGACTTCCTGAGTAGCACCCCCAACTTTTAGACATATTATGAAATATGACGCCATTAACTGCTCACACTGATTAATCGCAGCCAAACTTACCAAACTCTTCATTACCATAGATGTTTACTCAAAGCTTATCAATAATAATTCCAATATCCAGACATGAGCTCAAGAAACTCTCCCGACTCGTGGATGACCTCACAATTTGCTGGATTGGACTATCAAGTAGAACGATCTAATCTTACCGATTGTGATCAAAGAATATTTTGAGGAAGTGAGAACTGATTACCAATACCAGTTGGAGCCAATGATTAATTTTTGTCCATCATTAACTTTAATTGCTTGCTCTAAGTTTCCAAATGATATGAATTTTCTAGGTTTAATCATTGATTTATGAAAAAGCCACTCAGTTAATAGTCCATTCGAGATAACTGATTTTGAGCGTGAGAATCTATAGGTGATTCCATATACCCCCTGAATAGTGTAGGGAAAACCTGCGATACATAAAACTGCCTCTAGCTACCGCATTAGGATATCGGAAACAAAAATTTTCGTTTGATTCACTGGCTCATATGGTTGCGCGAACCTTGTATGGGCATAATTTTGTTTTTATATTACTCGACAAGAAAGCAGGGCAAGCGCATTTCAATAAATGCAATATAGGGAAGCTTAATAAATTTTAATTTCACAATAAAGAGGTGCAATCTTTATGCCAGCTCACCAAATGCTTCTACCCCCATCAATCACAACATTCTGACCATTCATATAGCCTGATGCATCCGAACAAAGAAATTGCACCGCCGCGCGATACTCTTCACGCCTTGCCATACGCGCAAGAGGAATTAGATTTGACAGTCTTTTAACAAAGTCATCACCTTGCCCATTAAATACACCTCCCGGTGAAAGTGCGTTGCTGCGTATTCCTTTTTCAGCCCAGTAGGTTGCAAGGTAACGAGTCAGCCCAATCAGACCTGTTTTGATTACTGAATAAGTTACGGGTTTGACTGGCTGCATATCTTCCGGAGTGCCTTCTTTTCGGTAGAGTCGCTGATCAGGAGAAAACACTGATAAATCTGATGCAATATTTAAGATCACACCACCTACTCCTGATTTCGCCATAGCACTTCCAAACACCTGACTGCACAAGAAAGCCCCTGTTAAGCCTACAGCGATTTGTATATTCCACTGTTCCAAGGCAAAGTTTTCAAGGCGAGATGTTTCTAATACGCCCTGATCTCCCTTGACCTTGGGATCAATTGCAGCGTTGTTGACCAGAATGTCAATTCGGTGTCCACTCGATACCAGATTCGCTGCGACAGCTCGTATTGATTCCAGCCTAGAAACATCCATGACTTCACAATAAATATTTCTTGGATCAAAGTCTTTGGCAAGAACGGTCTTCGCAGATTGCAAAGCTACTTCATTGATGTCCGTGAGTACCACTTTGGCACCACATTCAAGAAGTGCGGCTGCATGTTCTATGCCCAACAAACCAGCAGCTCCCGTTACCAATGCCGTTTTACCGGTTAAATCAAATTTTTCGAGTGCCATTTATGTAACTTTTTATATCATTAACAATTAAGAGCGTATCTGACCACCATCCAGCGCCCAGATTTGCCCGGTGGCAAATGCACTACGTTCTGAGGCCAAATACGCAACCAAACCAACGATATCCTCAAGAGCCCCCAAACGTGCTAGAGAAACTTCTCTTTCCAACATATCCTCGACAACATCCGGCTCATCGGTAAGTTTTTTTGACCAAACCGAACCATCAAATAGAATGTTCCCCGGCGCTAAGGCATTGATTCGAACCCCATCCTTCCCAAAAGTGCGCGCTATGCCCCGTACATAAGCATGAAGCGCCGCCTTTGCCACTGAGTAAATGAGTGGCGCCCCCGGAATAACCTCCAAACCGCAAATCGACGAAATACAAACAATGCTACCCTTGCTTGCAATCATAGCCTGTTTCGCAGCTTCAATGGTATTGGTTGCACTCCATAGGTTAAGAGAGAACATACGCTGCCACTCTTCTTGGGTTTCTTGACCTGGAGGTACTGATCGCCCACTTCCAACATTACAAACCAGTATGTCGAGCCCACCGAACTTTCTAACCACCTCTTCGACTAACTTACGTGCCTCCGAAGCCTCCGTCATATCACCGACCATACCGGTAGCCCCATTAAGGTGCGACACAGCCAACTCGAGATCGCCAGCATTTCGGCCATTCAACACAACACGGCAGCCTTCTGCATGTAGGTTTTCTGCAATAGCACGTCCAATACCTTTGGAGGAGCCAGTGATTAGCGCAGTTTTTCCGGTCAGATCTAAATTCATAACGCCATTTTAGTCATACCGAATCAACTAACCCCGCCTGACGCATCCAATTCGCAGTCATATCGCGGTAGACACGAAGCGCACCAGCATGATCTTTGTCTGCGGCACGAGCAGTTTGCAGTATGAAATTACCTTTGTAGTTTATCTTAGCCAACTCAGCAAACACAACCTCAAATTTAGCTATTCCAGTTTTCAAGGGAACAGTCGTTCCGCCCAGTACCCGGTCTTTAACATGAACGTTAACTACACGCGAGCCGTAGGCTGCAAACTCCATAATCGGATCAAAGCCTAGAGCAGCACTGTTGCCAATATCGTAGTTGATGCCAAAAGTTTCCGCAGGCAGGCGTTTGATGAATCGACTCAATTCAGATGGGCTGTAATCCGATTCAAAAATTATCTGGATGCCTTGTTTTTCAAAGAACGCTTGTAGTGCAAGAAGATGGCTTACTAAATCGTCTTCTTGAGCAAGAGTCTCAAAGCTTCCATTATCAACCAAAGGAAGCACCAACATCCTGATACCAATATCAGCACATGCCTGACAGATAGAGAGAAAATCATCCTTTAACTGAGATTGCGCTTCTCCCTCTGTCTTCCAGAAAGGTGCCTGCATAAAGCAGTCCCCAGTCAGTGACGGAATAACGATTTGATATTGATTGCACAGACTCCGAATACGCGCTCGCCCCTCCGCCATCATCAAGGGATTTTCGTACAGACGATCCTGATCTAGCGTCCATTCCATTACCCGAATACCCAATGCCGCCGCCGTAGGGAACTCTTTTTCCCAGTCGCCCCAGGGAAAGGCCTGTATCTTCCCCTCGACTTGCGCGCAGAGGCGACCTTGCATGAAGCCTATTAGATGCTGTGTCTTAGCCATTATTGTTCTTTTTTTAGCACTCTTTCGGCTTTCTAGAACTGGATAGCAACATAATCTCTTTAGAAAACCGAACCCATTTACTCCTTCTCTTAAAGGTTACCGGAGTAAACAACCGAGTAATTTCAGCCAGCAAAGTTGCCACCCCCCTCGCCCCCTGCCACGTACTTGGAAGCTGACGGAAGAACTCAACCTCGACATTTTCAAAGCCATGAATAATCTGAATATCACGGAGCGACTCCAGCATAAAAGGGGTTCGATGTGAGAAATCTTCAAAGTAAATTCGGTAGTTATACTCCCAAGCAGGGCAAAGAGTTATTGCCAAACCACCGGGCTTCAGAACCCGAGACATCTCCTTGACCAGTCTTTCTGGATAGTGAAAGTGCTCAATAACGCTCTTTGAATACACAATATCGAAAAAATTATCCGGATAAGGTATCCCTTCATTTTCCAAATCTGAAATCCTTAACTCTGCCTCAGGACAATACTTCTTCGCAAGATCTGATTGATCAACGGCGTAACCTTTCACGCCACATCGAATAAAACCCTTGAGGAATTCGGCGCGCCCACACCCAATATCCAACAACTTATCATTCTCACGAAGACCGAATCGGTCAAACAAATAACTAGTCAGCTTTTCTGGATAATCGGTCAAAGGTCGATCGGCTTCGTTATATACAACCTCGACATAATCACGTTCGCTTATCTTCATAGGGTTATTCGCAATCAAGCGTTAATCTTTTCTACCAACTCTAAGAGCACGCCCTCTGGGCCCTGTGCATAAATCACCTTAACTTTGCCATCTGCCGAAAACTGTGGCTTTGCGGGGAATTTAACACCCTCTTGGGCTAGCTTTAAAACTAGTCGATCCAAGTCGTCTACCGTCAGAGCAATATGGGTAAAACCAGTCGAATAAGGTAAACCATTCCATCTAGGTTGGTCAGGATGGGAGTGGAAATACAATAACTCGATCAGGTTTCCATCAAGCGCCGCCAGTTTAGCAGTAGTCACTCGCACATCTTTCAAGCCCATCATAGCGTCGATATGCGACCCAGATTCCTCCATCTGCATAATCATCTTGAACCCGAGCACGTCACACCAGAAATGTAGCGCACGTTCAAGATCAGCTACAACCAAGCCGGTATGCCGAATTGCGCTAATCATTCCGCCGCCACTTCCGCGATTGATTCACCAATCACAGCAATACCTTCGAGCAACGCCTCATCAGTAATAGTCAAGGGCGGACCCAATTTGATCGATTCTCGACCTGTGTGGACAACCAGAACGCCTTTTTGCATACAACGTTCAGCAACCTTACTCGTAAAAGCGCCATCTGCCAAGCCTGTTTCCGGATCACTAAATAAAATTGCATAGATCATGCCGTTACCGAGAATCCAGGATAAGCGCTCTGGAAAACGCTTCTGCAACGCTTCAAGTGCATCACGGAAGACTTTACCCTTACGCTCAGCTTCAGAAATGAGATTGCGAGACTCCAACTCTTCCAACACAGCGAGTCCCGCTGCACAGACTAAAGGATTAGCAGAGTGAGTGCTGCTCATATTGCCAACCTGCGGAAGATCCATGATCTCCCCTCGACCGATCACGCCGGATAAGGGGACTCCGCCACCCATACCTTTACCACAGGCGATTAGATCAGGTGTAACGCCGTAGTGCTTGTAACCAAAAGATTTGCCAGTTCGGCCAAAACCAGCCTGCATTTCATCAAACGCCAACAGAATCCCGTACTGACAACAAATTTTTTCAATTGCCTGAACAAAATCGGTCGGGTAGAAGACAGCACCCCATCCTTGAAAGGATTCAAGCATAAAGCCACAAACATCAGTGCTAAGGTCAATTCCTTTGGCAGCGAGTTTTGCAAGCCCCTGTTGAAAAAACTCTTCGCCACTTTGACCATCTAACACCCAGGGATACGGGAATGGAATGTGATGAATATCTGCATCCTGATAACCAATCCACGCTCGTTGGCCTAGATTGCTGCTCATCATCTGCGCGCCTAGCGTCCGGCCATGCCAATTATTCTCGATACAAATAATGCCAAGCCGTCGCTTGCCATGGTTTTGTCCATGCATACGCATTAATTTTAAAACTGCCTCAGTCGCTTCAGTGCCAGCAGAAAGCAAAAAAGCCTTCTCAAAGGGAGCACCGGCAAACGCAATTAGCTTTTCCAGATATTGAGCACGGGTAGGATTCGCGTAGGCGTAACAGCTATAAAGCGGACGATCCAAAGTTGCTTGAATTGCATCAGCAACCCTGGCATTAGAATGTCCAACGTTCGCGACGAAAATAGTGGACGTAAAATCAATCCAGCGATTTCCAGCGATATCGTAAACACTAAAATCCATAGCTCTCTCCCAAACAAGTGGAAGTTGTCCATGCATTGAACGAGATTCAACTTTATCCAACCTAGCAAAAATCTCTGCGGTACCTTCCACAGGAATGGGCGTTTGTATTACTCGATGTTTTGTCTTCACCCGCGGTACGGGTTGCGGAGTGAGCGAAAAGATATGGCCGGCCATAAAAAACTCCTATTTGAAAACTCTTTGCGCAAATTCGGGATGCTTGAGCAACTCGAACTCAAGTAACTCAAAATCCTTTTCCGTATCAACTTCTGTCACTACTGGACTGATAAAAGGAAGAACACAATTTCCATGAATTAACGACGCAGCTCTCACGAAAGCGGTTGAGAGAACATCAACGTAACCATTTGCAATGTAAGTTGTAGGAAACTCTTGTCTTGCATTATTTGCTGCATCCAGTGACGTACTGTCCGAAGCAAGTCTTTTCAACTGGCCTTGTGCAGTTATTTCAAAGGTTTTGTAAGCCGACTCCGACATCTGATGTACAGACCGCAATGCTGTGGCTTGAGCGGTATTGATGAACAAATTGATAGCCTGATCAATCAGAGTTGGATCTCGAAACGGCGTAGTCGGTCGAATGTGCACAACATAATCTGGCTCTTTGTCATTTTTAGCCAACCAATCCAATGCATGCCTGATAAAATCATAGTCAGTTGATCTATCATCGGAAATCTCTGCAGGACGCAAGAATGGAACCTCTGCCCCCATCGACCGAGCTAGAGCCGCATACTCTTCTGAATCAGTGGACACAAGAACACGATCTATGATCTGAGTTGCTTTACACGCTGCTATGGACCATTCGATAAGCGGATGGTCACCAAGTTTACGGATATTTTTATGAGGAACTCCCTTGGATCCAGAACGAGCTGGAATTAGTGCCATAACTGAAGGCATATCAGCGACTCTCCTTGAAATATACTTTCTCAACCAATCCACAAATTATATGACCCAGCATGATGTGGCATTCCTGAATCCGCGCCGTTTCATTCGAAGGTATGCATGCGCACTCGCATAGCTGCTTTAGATCCCCACCACTTTCGCCAGTAAAAGCTAAAGTAGTGAGTCCTAATTCCTTGGCTTTTCGCGAGGCAGCCAAAATATTTGGGCTATTGCCACTTGTTGAAATTGGGATAAAGACATCACCTGCTTTGGCCAGAGCTTCCAGTTCCCGAGAAAATACCTGGTCGTAACCATAGTCGTTACCGATGGCGGTGATTGCAGAATTATTGGCACCAAGTACAACAGAGGCCAAAGGTGCACGATTAAACATAAAACGGGAGATAAACTCAGCGGATAGATGTTGCGCGTCTGCAAAGCTTCCGCCATTGCCGGCGAAAATAATCTTTCCACCCTGCCTTAGGCAGTGAACTATATTTCCGGCTAGGCGTTGCACTTTTTCCAGCAAAACTGTATCAGCCATCAATGCCTGCTTGGTAGCAATTGATGCAGCAATCTGATTCTGAATCGCCTTTAGACTCACAGGCAACCCTCCAATCGTTCAAGCGCAACCCAGAACCCTTCTCCACCATTTTTATGGCCTTGCCAAATCTCTGGAATGAAGGTGGCTTCGGGACAACCCTTTTTTAGCAGATCGCCAAGCCTTGCAAAATCCAGATCGCCCTCGCCAATCTGCAGGCCTTCTCCATTTAAACCTTTGGCATCACCCAAGTGCAGATGAGCGGTAAGAGGTGCGATCTTAGTGGAAAAGTCGTAGAAATCAACCCCGAAGTGATTGCAGGTCAAGCGGGAGTGAGAAATATCGAAACACATGCGCAAGTCAAGCCGGTTACACCACTCTAAGATTTCATCTATGTTGACAAACAGGTTTTGATAGCGTTGGCCACCAAAATGCCAGGGGAAAGGCGCCATGGTTTGAGGGATCAGTTCTATCCCTTCCATATCAAGTTGTTCCAAGCTTTGTGCAAAACGTTCGTAGTAGCCCTTGATCTCTCCTAAAGGCAATGGTGCGTCCATGGAGAACCCCCCAATGTTAGCCACGATACAGGGTCTTGCTGTATTAGGAAAGTATCGTTTCAGATTACGTGTAATGTCGATAACTCGCTGAGTTTCTCGAATTGAGTCATTGCGATAGTCATCATCGGATGCAGCAAGATCCATCAGTCGGCTCCCCGAAAACAGTTCGGGCGCATGCACAACTAGGCCTGCTGCATAGGGACCATCGAGATAATCAGCAGGATCCAAGTCCATGTCAGAGTACGACAGGTGAAATTCCCATAGATCGGGCTTAATGCGCGCTGCATATTCCCGGAAGTCGTGGTAGCGCACTGGAATACCCCAGGGCCGGGCAAAACAATAATCTCGCGGTTCGACACGCTTGTCTTGCAAATCTGAGGAAAAGAAGAAATCCTCTTCTGCCATGTCATGACTCAAAGTGCGACCAAGAAGCGCCTCATAGCATTGCGGGGATAAGCCTTGCCCCGGACTACGCACCTTGATGTGCTCGACCTTCAACACAGTTCCTGAAAGTAACGGCTTTGCAGCAACAAGACTTTTACCCAAGTTTTCGCGGTTAATCATTTCACCTTGAGAAAGGCTACGCACTCTACCATCACCCAGCGCCTGCTCTATTTCTCGAATTCCTTCAATCATGCGTGAAAATTCACCGGCAACTAAACTGGCGGCATGATCCGGACCTTCCATATTGCGGTTGAGCGTAAAGTGGCGTTCGATGATACAGGCATCTAAAGCAACCGCCGCTAGAGAAATGTTGATACCTCTTTCATGCCCCGAATAACCAACCAGCGAATGAATATTTCGCAATGCCTTCATCCACTTTAAGTTAATGTCGTGTAAGGGCGCTGGGTAGGTGCTGTTGCAATGGAGTAATACAAACTGGGCCCCATGGCGATTGAGAAAACTTACAGTAGTTTCCACTTCTTCTGTGCTACTCATCCCTGTGGATAGGATTAGCGGCTTGCCTGTCTGCACCAAACAATTCAACAATGGCAAATTGGTCAAATCTGCCGAGGCTACCTTGTACGCAGGAACGCCTAAGCTTTCTAAGACATCGACACTTTTACTATCCCATGGAGTGCATAGATAAAGAACACCGGATTCTTTACAATAACGAGAAAGCTTGCGATGCTCCTCTATGCTCAACTCAAATCGGTTAAGCAAGTCGATAACATATTCAGTACCGAGATCATCACCACCTTTGATAAGACTGCGTTTGCGATAGACCTGATCTAGATGTCGCATCTGAAACTTGACACAATCAGCACCGGCCAATTTTGCTTTATCGATCATCTCTACCGCGCGATCGAAACTACCATTGTGGTTATTCCCTATTTCTGCAATAACAAAGGTACGCCCAGCACCAATCTCATAATGTGCGATTTTTATAATCATAACGTATTAAATTCCTAAATATTTCTTGATTCGCGTACTGTCCATGATTGAAGACCTTGCGCCTCAAATCGGAATGGCCGAACCTTTAGGCCCGTTGAAACTAGGTGCGAAATTAATTCATATTTCTTGAATGGCGGCACGTAAAAAAGGAAAAAACCGCCACCACCTGCACCCAATAACTTGCCACCTACTGCGCCGTAAATCTTTGCATCGTTGTATATATGATCTAATTGTGGTGAGCTAATTTTTTTACTAAGCTGACGCTTCAGTTGCCATGCCTTATCTAACAGCTGACCAAATTCCAACAACCGACCGCGCAGTAAATTGTTTCGCATTTCATAGCTTACCCTAACATTAGACTCTACCAATTCCAGAATCTGGGTAGAAGCCATTTGCTTACGTTGATCTGAATGAATTTCGCCGGAATCATGAGCCGTTCCTGTATCGCACAGAATGAGGCTCTCCTCCAATTCAAGAAGAGTGTCGGGATGTATACGCAACGGATGTACAATATTCTGATCCATACGAAATTCCATGAAATTAAAACCACCAAATACTGTTGCGTATTGATCCTGCCACCCTCCCGCCACACCTAAATAATGACGCTCAGCTTGGTAGGCAATTTCTGATATCTCATAAGAGTCCCACTGGTCGCGACGAAACTGGTTAAAACAACCTAGCACCGCAGCTGAAACCACAGCGGAACCTCCAAGACCCGAATTCATTGGAAAATCTGAATGAAGAAATAATTCAAATCCAAAATCAGGGTTTATAGCTTTTAGCAAAGACTGAATCAACCCAAACCGCCCAACTGAAGACAGCGCCCCCTTCAAATCAGTAGCTTGTAGCGTTTCACCCAAATCGAGCGAGTTAACAATAATAGAACTATCACCACGCAATCGTAGTGTAGCGTGACTATAGAGAGACACGGTCGAATTAATCACCGCCCCACAATTATTT
>JACCEB012089360.1_pt1 | contig 13925 bp, 12 predicted proteins | sample 7454761 | NCBI WGS metagenome assembly JACCEB01 (sample SAMN15323454, study PRJNA562643) | freshwater metagenome | isolation source: river surface water | place: USA:Blue River Watershed | collected 2017-08-18 | reverse complement strand
GTACACCACCCAAATCGGCAGGTGCCCCTTCTTCCAAAAACCGTACACCATTCCCAAAATCGCCGAATGGCTCCAATCAATCGCCATCGCTGACCCCGCTCCCACCACCCCTAGCGCTGCGCTGCCCCACATCAGCCTCACCGCCACTCCGCACGTCACCGCCACTCCACACGTCACCGCCACTCCACACGTCACTGCCACTCCACACGTCACTGCCACTCCGCACGTCACCGCCACTCCACACGTCGCGCCGAATACTGTCCCGATGCCGCGAGTGGTGTCTTCCCCTTCCGGCAACGCGGCTCCGTCCGCCGTCCAAGCACAAGCGTCCATCCAAATCGCGATGCCAGCACTGGAGGGCACCAGCATCGGTGGCTACAACATCCATCACCGAATCCCCGACACCGAATGGGGCCCCACCTACCACGCGACGCAAGTCGCCCTGCAACGCCCCGTCTTTCTCACCCTGCTGGATCCAACCGCCGCAGCTTCACCCGCCCGCAGAGACGCGTTCCTCGAGGAAGCGCGGAACCGCGCACAAAGCCACCACCCCTCGGTCCTCACCGTCTACGAAACCGGTGAACAAAGCGGTTGGTACTTCTTCGCCTCAGAGCGCGTCGAAGGTCGCCCCATGAACATGCTGGCTCTCGCCGGGGTCAAACTGAGTGCCCCACAAGCCGCAGAAATCGGGAAGCATATCGCATCGGGCCTGGCGCATCTCAACCACCTCGGAACACCTCACGCCGGCCTCCGTATCAACGAAATCACCATCGGGTCTGACAATCTCCCCCGCATCTCAAACCGCACGATCCCCGGCGGTGATCAACAAGCCCTGAATAAGATCAACCTCGCTACCATTGGCGCAGCACTCCTCCCGATCCTCTCTCCCGCGGCGCCCACCGAGTTCGTTGCCCTTCTCAGCCGAACCCAACCCGGTCACAAAGTCCCCATTCATTCCATCGAGGAATTCATTGATGGCTGCGGGAAATTCCAAACCCAAGCCATCTTCCAAAACGTCGCAGCCGGAACACCCCTCGCAAACTTCCACTCCCTGGACGAAATCGCAAAAAAGCGTTCGCCCTTCGCCACCTTCCTCAAAGCCATGCTCCTCGCAGGACTCGGCGTCGGTGCCATCCTCCTCTACAACCGCACCGGCTTCCAACTCGACGTCCTCCTCGGACGAAAACCCGCCGTCGATGAAGTCCAAATCCCTGCCGGAACTTATACCCTCGCGAACGGCAAAACCATCGATGTCCCCGCATTCAGCATCGATCGCCACGAAGTCACCATCGGCGAATACCACCAGTTCGTGAAGTGGATCCTCGAAAACCCTCAGGACGAGTTCAAATTCAACCACCCCTCCACTCCGCGAGGTCTCTCAAACATTCCTGAAAACTGGAAAATCTACCAACCCCGCGCAGAACGCGGAATGCCCGTGCGTGGCGTAGCAACCTCGTACGATTCGCCCGTTGTCGAGATCAACTGGTACCAAGCCTACGCGTACGCCAAATGGCGCGGCCGCGCCCTTCCCTCCATCGAACAATGGGAAATCGCGGCCCGCGGAAAAGAAGGTCTCGCTTACCCATGGGGCAACGAGTGGGACCCCGCCATCGCGAATACCAACACCGACCACACCCCCACCCGTCCCGATGCCACCGGCAAAATCGACGGCTTCAACTACTGGGGCCCCGTGAAAAAGCAGCGCGATGTCTCCCCCTTCGGCGTGGTCGGCCTCGCAGGCAACGTCAGCGAATGGGTGGGCTCCGTCACCCCAGAAGGAAAAGCCCTCCTCAAAGGCGCTAACTACGCCTCCGCAGGACTCACCTCCGACCAAGCCTTCAAGCTGGAAGCCGCGACCTGGGCGTGGGAAACCGTCGGGTTCCGGACCGTCGCAGCTCCCGCAGACACCGCACAACCCGCCACTCAAACGCCAGAGCCAACGCCCGCTAAACCCTCTGAAACAAAGTCTTCCGACAAATGAAAAAACAGCCCGCCTCCCTCATCTCCCTCCGCACCCTGCTCGCCGCCGCACTCACGCTGCCGCTCGCATCCCTCACGTTCGCCGCAGATCCCGCAAAGCCGACCGTCGTCGCATGTGTCGGGGACAGTATCACCTTCGGAGCTGGGGTCGAAAAACGTGAGGAAAACCACTACCCAAAAGTGCTCGGCGAGCTCCTCGGCAAATCATTTGAAACAAAAAACTTCGGCCGGAGCGGCGCCACCCTCCTCAAGCAGGGCGACCTACCCTACTGGAAAACCAAAGAGTTCGAGAACGCCTCCGCGAGCAACCCGGACATCGTCGTCATCAAACTCGGCACCAATGATTCCAAACCCCAGAACTGGAAACATAAAGACCAGTTCATTTCCGATGCGAAAGCACTCGTCCTGCACTTCCGCAACCTTCCCTCAAAACCCGTGGTCCATGTCTGCCTCCCCGTCCCAGTGTACGAAACGCGGTGGGGAATCAATGAACCCGTGGTGCAATCCGAGGTGATCCCCGCCCTCAAGCAAGTGGCTCAAGAACTCCACACGCCCGTGATCGATCTCCACACAGCACTTGCGGACAAGCCCGCTCTGTTCCCCGACAAGATCCACCCCAACGCCGCAGGCGCAAAACTCATCGCCGAAGCCGTCGCCGCAGCCCTTCGCAAACCCTGACATGCCTCAACCTTCACCCCACCTCCTCCGCTCCATCGAGGCCATCGAGGTTCCTTCCGGAACCCCCGTGATGATTCCCGAAGGCACAGAAATCGTTGTGACACAAAGCCTCGGCGATTCGCACACCATCCACACGCCGGGGCCCGGTGGACTTTACCGTGTTCAGCCCGATGACGCTGACGCCCTCGGTTTTCCCAAGTTCATCCGCGCCGACCGCTCCCAACTCCCTTACACCGACGATCTCGTCTGGGAAGAGTTGCGGAACGTGTATGACCCCGAGATTCCCGTCAACATCGTCGATCTCGGCCTCATTTACGGAGTCTCCTCAAAAGACGCAAAAGACATCGCGGGAAAAGAGGTCCACGTCGCGATGACCCTCACCGCTCCCGGATGCGGAATGGGCCCCGTTCTCGCCGCAGAAGCTCGCCAACGCATCTCCCATCTCCCTGGCGTCGCGCGCGCCGAAGTCGAACTCGTGTGGGATCCGCCATGGAATCCCGAACGAATCTCCGGTGACGGCAAGCGGAAGCTCGGGATCGGCTGATCCATGAACGCCCCGGACACCGCCTTCGTGCTCGGCGCGGGCCTCGGCACGCGCCTGAAATCCCTGACCGCCCGACGCCCAAAACCGCTCATTCCAGTCGCTAATCAACCGCTGATCGCTCATGCGTTCCAGCACCTTGCCCTCCATGGCGTCCAGCGGTTCGTCATCAATACCCACTGGCGCGCAGAGGCCTACGCCACCGCTTTCCCAAAATCATGTTGGGAGGGCCGCCCGCTTGCGTGGAGCCACGAACATCCCGAAGTGCTAGAAACGGGGGGCGGACTGAAACACGCCGCGCACCTGCTTCCCTCATCCGCCTCCTTCTGGGTTTACAATGGGGACATCCTCTCGGATCTCCCCCTGCAACGAGCCATCGAGACGCACCAACAGCACAACCACCTCGTCACTCTCGTGCTGCGCTCCAACGCCGAACCGCGCCAGATCGCGTTCAATCCCGACACCCAGCGCATCACCGACATCGGCAACCGCATCTCCCGGGACTCCTCGAAGGACTACCTCTTCACCGGCATCTCCCTCATCAGCCCAAAGCTCTTCGACCACATACCCGCCCAGCAGAAGATCAGCATCATCCCCATTTATATCGATCTGATTAAACAGGGCCTACCTGTGGGTGGATGCGTCATCAACGAAGGCTCCTGGCACGACCTGGGGAATCGGGAAACCTACTTGGAAGCGCACCACCTTCTTGCATCACAAACCGGCTCCGGACCGTGGATCCACCCCACCGCTTCCATCGCGCCCACCGCGCGCATCACCGGCGCCTCCGCCGTCGGCGCCAACGCACTCATCGGAGAAAACTGCATCATCCACGACTCCATCGTCTGGGAAAATGCCCGCCTCCTTCCTGATGCCCACCTCCAACGCTGCGTCGTGACCGACGGCACGCAAATAGGAGGTCGCCACACCGACGCCGATCTCACCGAAGCACCATGACCGCTCTTTGTACTGCCGACGAAGCCTTGCGCCTCACCCGCACGAACCTTCCCACACTGCCGCTCGAATCGGCTTCGGCCGAACCCCTCCTCAAAGGCGGGTCCGATCGTGCATACTTCCGGATTGCCGGACCAAAAATACGCATGGTTCTTTGCGTGTACGGTACCACGCGCGCCGAAAACGCAGTGTATGCGGATCTCGCCAACTTCCTCTCGAACTGCGGGATCCGAGTCCCGAAAATCATCGCGCATCAACCGGAAAACCGACTCCTCTGGCTCGAAGACCTCGGCACTCTCGATCTCTGGCACTACCGAAACACAAGACCAGACATTCGCCACTCCCTGTACCAAGAAACCCTCGCAGCCATCGCCAAACTCCACGTCGGCGCCACCAAGGCATTCCACGCGCTTCCCGATCACCTACGCCCCCCGTTGCAAGTTCCGTTCGACACCACCCTCGACCTCTGGGAACAGGACTACTTCCGGACCCATTGCCTCGGACGTCATCTCGGCTGGTCGGAACCACAAATTGCGACACTCTTCCCGCACCAAATCGGCGAAGCGATTGCAGAACAGCTCGCAAGCATCCCTAGATCACTGGTGCACAGAGACTTTCAGAGCCAGAATGTCCTGATCGAAAATGGGGCCCCTGCCTTCATCGACTTCCAAGGCATGCGCATGGGACTCCCTCAATATGACGTCGCCTCCCTGCTGCTCGACCCGTACGTCGATCTGCCCGTTGCAGAAATCGAAGCAGGAATCCGGTTCTACAAATATTCCGCACTCGCCTGCGGAGGAACCATTCCTGACGATTTTGATCAAGTGTTCACCCTCGCCGCGATGCAACGCCTGATGCAGGCCCTCGGCGCCTACGGGTTTCTCGGATACCAACGCGAACGGCCCGATTTCCTCACCCACTTCCCAGCGGCGATCCCCCGCCTCATTAATGTCCTCCGTCAGATCCCTCACCTCCAGCCCCTCGCCGAAGCACTCGCCCAAACCTCTTCCCCGCTCGCACCGTGACCATCCCTCCCACCAATCACCTCGTTCGTAACTGCGCCATCGGCGGCCTCATCCTTGCCGAAATTTACATGGTCTTCACGGTCGCAGGACCGCGCATGAAAGATCCCGACATCCCGTTGGACGCCCTCCTCACCCGACTCGGCGTCCTCGCCGTTTTCTTCGGTCCGTTCGGCCTCGCCGCTGGCACCGGCGTCGGACTCCTCATCAATGCCCTCCGCAAAAAAAGCTGAGCACGCACTCGGTGGAACCAACAGATCCACAACCATCTCAGCCCACGATGAATCGCCCACTCCGCGCCCTGTTCATCGAACATGATCCCGTCAGCCCAGGCGGCCAGGTCTGGCACCGTTTCCAACAACGCGGTTACGAAATCGTCCGCTTCAATATCGTGCCTCCCGATCGGTTTCACTCTCCCAATGTGTCCGTCCAGTTCCCGGACCTGAACACATTCGATGCGCTCATCCCGATGGGCGCGCCGTGGGGCGTTTGGGAGGATCACATCATCGGGAACTGGCTCCTGCCCGAAATCGAACTTCTCCAAGCAGCGCACAACGCAGGGGTGCCCATCTTCGGCATCTGTTTCGGCGGTCAACTCATGGCCCGCGTGCTCGGAGGAAGCGTGGCCCCCGGCCCGCAACCAGAGCTCGGATGGACGGATGTCGAGACCCTCACCGACGACGGTTTTCCGCCGGGCCCATGGTTCGAGAGTCATAATGACCGCTGGCAACTCCCGCCCGATGCCCGCGAACTCGCCACCACCTCGCTCGCCTCCCAAGCCTTCTCCCTCCATCGAACCCTCGCGGTCCAATTCCATCCTGAGATCGACCCCGAAACCCTCGATGTCTGGCTGCGCAACGGTGACGACATCAAACTCGCAGCACATGGCGTGGATGTCGCTCGTCTCGTTGAAGATACCAAAACACTTCACGTCTCCGCCGCAGCCCGCACTAGCGCCTTAGTCGACTACTTCCTCGATCAGGTCGCAAACCGACCGGTTCCTTGCCCGACTTCCTGAACCGTAAACATCCCCGCACCATGCAAACCATCCGTCGCTTCGGAACCCACCCTCGTTGGTCCGACGTTGTGATCCACCAACATACCGCCCGATGGGTCGAGGTTGCCTCTGACCTCAATGCGGACTCCCACTCCCAGATCAGCCAAATTCTCGCACAGATTGACGACACCCTCGCCGCACTTCACTCAGAACGCGCCGACCTGCTCGAAGTCATCATCCACCTCGCGTCTCTCGAAGACGTCCAAACCCTCAATCAGCTCTGGGACCAATGGATTCCCGCCGGCCACGCACCCGTCCGCGCCTGCCTGCAATCCGGCCTCGGAGCCCAGTGCCGCGCTGAGTTCATCGTCCATGCTGCAACCGACCTCTGAACCCTGAAATGATGCGAAATCGCCCATCGGTTGGACTTCTCGTCGCTCTTCTGCTCGCCCTGCTTTCAGCGCAATCCGAAGCACTACCGACACCCGCAGAATCGGAGGGCGCCCATATCGAAATCTGGAGCCGATTCGTCGATCGAAACGGTATCCTTCTGGATTTCACCGGTCTGGATGGAAAAGTCCCACTTCCCACTCCCGCTGAATGCCGTGCCGGGAAACCCAACGCACTCGGATGGTTCCAACCCGCCGAGAACGGGGCCATGTTCACCGGCCTCTACCTTGACGCAGCCCTCAACCGCTGGCGCCTCACCCAATCCACTGAGGATGCCGAAAAAGCCCGGCGCCTCATGCGCGGACTCATCCGACTCAACTCCGTCAGCCGAGTGAAAGGATTCATCGCCCGCGGAATCAGCTCCGACGGACACTCACACTTCCCCATGGGCTCCAATGACCAAACGCTCCCGTGGCTTCTCGGCCTCTGGCAGTACCTGAACTCGGGTGTCGCTTCTTCGGACGAAAAGGTGGAAATCTCCGGCCGTCTCACCGACACCATCCAAGCCCTCATCACCAACCTCTGGCGCATGCCAGCCGAGGAGCCATTTGGATCGCGCGGAAGCTTTGCCGGACACCACTTTGACGACGTCACGCGCATGCTGCTCTCCTTGAAGATCCTCGCAGCACTCACCGGCAACTCGGAGTGGGAGAGCAACTATCGGGCGGAGCTCCGACGAACGGTCGGCCCGCAAGCACTCACGAAGCGCACAATCTGCCAGAACGGCATGTCGTTCTTTTACGCAAAAACCCACAACTGGACCTCTTGCGGTTCCGTGGCAGCCCTGCGCGCGCTTTGGGAAATGGAATCCGATGAGGATCTCCGCGCAGCCTATGCGGAGGGCTTGAGAAAAAGCGCCGAGCTTGCAGCCGAATCCATCGAGCTCTGCGACCGGTTCGATCCGGCCATCCCATCGCGTTTCAACGTCGATTGGCGTGCGTCGATGCTCCCCCTGTGGCATTCCCAATCCACCGAGCAAGAAGCCGTTGATCTCGCCCTCCTGCAACTGAAAGAGTTTGCGAAAACTTCGCCCGGACGAAACCGCGAGGCCGCCTTCATCCGGGAGGGCACATCCGCCGCGTGGATTGTCACCCTCGATCCCGATCCCGCACGCGTCGCTAAGCACGCAACCACCATTCGCCGCATCGCCGCCACCCTTCCCTACCCACAACTCCACTGCAGCACGTTCTTCTGGATCGAAGCCGCGTGCCTCCGCCTCGCAGTGACCACATCACCCGCCCAGTAGTTACAAAAAGCGTCTCCATCCGTGCGTGTTATGCCTCACGGAGCGAAACCCTCGCGTCATCCACGCTCAAGGTGGACCATCACCTCCATCGTCCGCTCGCCCCCACCTCGGAATGTTCCGTGAACCGGCGCAACATCCTGGTAATCACGTCCAACTGCGACCACCACATATCGCTCATCCACCAGACAGTTATTGGTCGGATCCATCCCGAACCATCCTCGACCGGGTACCCACACCTCACACCATGCGTGGGTTGCATGCGCTCCCCTCACCTCCCCACGCTTTGCATCATACAGGTAACCACTGACATAGCGAGCAGGCAGTTGCACTGCGCGACAAAGTGCCAACATCAGATGGGCGAAATCCTGACACACCCCGCGCCGCCCTTGTTGAAACTCCGCGCTATCCGTATTCACCGACGTGACGCCCGAAACATACTCGCAAGTCGTATGAAGGTGAAACATCACCGCACGGGCTAACTCAAACACTCCCGCAGCATCCGCACGAAGGTCCACCGCTTCACGCCACAGCGCCGGCGGAATCTGGACCATGCCATGCGGTTTCAGGAACGGTTCCAACGCTTCCTGCTCCGCCTCCAGCTTGAGGGTCTCCAAAGACACATCCAACGGTTCACCCTCTCCATACCGATCCCTCGTTTCCACAACACTCTGAACATCGATCAGTAACGCCGTATGCGGTTCCTCCACCTCAAAGTACGAAACCGTATTCCGATGAAAATCCACAAAGGTCCGAAGACGAGCGACCGGCATGATCCGGATCAGATTTTGAACCAACCGTTGCCAAGGCGAACGGATCGGCATGACCCGCAACTCATTGGCGTTGTTCGTCACGGACCCAGCGTACCGGTACCTCGTGTGATGCGTGATTTTCAGTCTCATCAGAAAAATCGAACACAGTGAAGCAGACCCACTCAGTCAGCCAACTCCGTTCGCGTGCCCTCACTCCCCGCGCAGGTTTACCCGATGTCTCTGCTGTTGCTGTTGCTGTTGCTGCTGCCTCTCGACCAGCGCCTGATATCCACTCGCATCAAATCCCGGCACACGCGCCAAGCGGTTCGCCTCCCGCGGCATCAACACATACTTCTCGAAAATCTCCTGCCCCGCGGCGTTAAAAGCGGTTTGCAGCTCGTCGATATACTGATGGACCCCCCAATCCAACACTTCGTGCACACCCGCAAAGTTCAGCTTTGCCAATAACGCCCCCATCACCTTCTCCGCACCATTCGAATACTGGCCCGTTGGCGTCCCAGAAATCTGGTGGAGAATGTCGTCCACCGTACGCACACAAAACCGCACTGATCGCGGAAACTCCATTGATAACAACAAGAACTCGAGGATGTTCGCATCCCCAAAGTCAGTCCCGTACATCCGACGGAATGCCGCCGCCGCGCTGCACGCGCGCAAAATGGTGCTCCCTTGAATCTGCTGCAACGCATCCAAATCCTCCACCGCTTGCGTCCGGATATCCAAGAACCGACTCGTCTTGTCGGCCCGCTCCAAATACCGCCCCAACTGCAAGAACTGCCAACCCTCCGTGCGCGACAATGTCGCCATCGTGATCCCGTCAAACAGCAACGAACTCTGGATCACCTTCTCATAAAACGCCTGAGGCGAACGCTCATGCATCTCGTTCCCCTCAGCCGAACCGATGAACAAGTGCAACGCGTTCAGCTCCGTCCACATCTCATCCGAGATCTGGTCCCGCACCGTGCGCGCGTTCTCACGGGCCTGACGAACACACGAAAGAATCGAGTCCGGATTCCGAGCATCCAGCGCGAAAAAGCGCGCCACATCCGCTGCTCCAGGCCGCGGATACAGCTCCGCAAACGCGCCCTCCATCGCCGTGGCAACAAGAATCGGCATCCAGTACTCACCCCGAGCACGCCGACCTATAGCGCTCGAGTCCAGTAACATCTCTGTCGAGACCAACATCAGCCGGGCAAGATTCTCCGCCCGCTCCATGTACCTCGACATCCAGTAAAGATTATCCGCGACGCGTGAAAGCATGTCCTTGTATCTCTTGAACGTTTCTCTCCTCAACTCAGGCTGCTGCCATCGTCCGATAACACCCACGTGTCCTTACTCCCACCACCCTGCGAAGAGTTCACGACCAATGACCCCCGCTTCAACGCCACGCGCGTCAATCCACCCGGCAAAACCTTAATCTGTTGTCCCCACAGGATGAACGGACGCAAATCCACATGCCGCCCCTCCATCCCACCATCCACCAAGGTGGGATGCTGTGAAAAATACACCACCGGTTGCGCAATGTAGTTCCTCGGATTCGCCACGATCCGTCCGCGGAACTCCGCAATCTCAGCAGCCGACGCCTTCGGCCCAATCAGCATCCCATACCCCCCGCTCTCATTCGCCGCCTTCACCACAAGCTCCGGAAGATGATCCAACACATACCGCAGATCATCCTCCCGCCATGGTAAATACGTCGGAACCTGATCAAGGATCGGGTCCTGTCCGAGATAGTAACGGATCATCTCAGGCACGAACGCATAGATCACCTTGTCGTCCGCTACCCCCGTCCCAATCGCGTTCGCTAACGCCACATTCCCCCGCCGAACCGCATCCACAAGCCCCGGCACACCCAACATCGAGTCCTTCCGGAAAACCTCGGGGTCCAAGAAGTCGTCATCCAATCGCCGATAAATCACGTCCACCTGCTGCAGGCCTCGGGTCGTCCGCATGTACACAAAACCGTCAATCACCGCTAAATCCCGTCCTTCCACAATCTCGATTCCCATCTGTCGCGCCAAGAACGAGTGCTCAAAGTACGCGCTATTGTAAACGCCAGGTGTCAACAGAACGACCGTGGGATGAGGATTTTCACGCGGCGCAACATACCTCAGACACGACAAAAGATCCGTTGGGTAGGTGTCCACCGATCGGACACCCGCAGAACCGAACATCTGCGGGAAAACCCGCTTCATCGCGGCCCGATTCTCCAGCACGTAAGACACCCCGGACGGGCATCTTCCGTTATCCTCTAAAACAAGATAACGGCCATCGCGGTCGCGAATCAGATCCGTCCCGCACACGTGGATGTAAACATCCTGAGGGACCTTCGCGCCAATGAACTCCGGCCGGAAGTGCGCCGCCCCGCGGACCAATTCCTCGGGCACCACGCCGTCCTTCATAATCTTCTGTTCGTGATAGACATCGTAGAGAAAGAGATTCAGCGCGGTGATGCGTTGCACCAATCCAGACTCAATCGTCTCCCACTCCGAAGCGGGAATCACCCGAGGGAACGGATCGAACGGGAACACCCGCTCCGTACCCTGCTGATCACCGTAGACCGTGAACGTCACCCCCTGCTTTAAGAACAGCAACTCAAGGCTTTTCACCTTCTGCTCCAGATCGCCGGAACTCATCCCAACGATCTGATCCGCCACCGCCCGATAATACGGACGGATCCGTCCCTCTGGATCCACCATCTCATCGAACACGTTGTTTGGTCGGTAATCCGCGATAGTCACGCGACCCCCTTTAGCAGAGGGCTTGCCACCTCGATTTTACAGAGAGACAGACCGATTTTCCATTCGCGACGCTGGCGGATTTTCGCCAGACGCGGCGTGCTGTGTCGAAAAATGGCCATCTCGGAACCGCGGATGCACACCGCGATTTGCGCCAAATGACAAGACCAGCCATTGTCACGGCAACCCGCTCTCCCAGTCATGTCTGCCGCTTCACCTCTCGCCTTCTTCGCCACCCTCGGCAACCGCGCTCTCGATGCGTGGAAAGCCGCCGACTTCAACCCCTCCGCATTCCCTGCCATCGCACAGGCCTCGCTGGAAGCACTCCCGCCCTCAACGCACGTCAGCCCCAGCGACCTCTTCGAACAGTTTCTGGTTAACGATGATGTCCCGCCACAGAGCACGTCAGGATTCGGACAACCCGAGTTGATCGTGTTCGAACACAGCCGGTTCTACATCCAGGTGCTCGTGTGGATGGACGGTTCGACAGACATCCATCAACACCTGTTCGACGGCGCTTTCCACGTGATGCACGGCTCGAGCATTCATTCCCGTTTTTCGTTCGATGACATGAGGGAGGTCTCGGCGCACCTGCGCACGGGCAATCTCCGCATGACATCCACCGAGCTTCTAGAGACCGGCCAGACAGTCCCGATCGTCTCCGGCACAGGATTCATCCACGCCCTCTTCCATCTCGATTCGCCATCGCTCACCGTCGTTCTTCGCACACACACGAGTCCTGGAGCCGGCCCTCAGTTCACGTACCTTGCGCCTCATCTTGCAGTTGATCCGTTCCTTTCGGACACACTCACCCTTCGACGAAAGCAGATCTTGGATACCTTGGAAGCGCTTCAAGATCCCGGGTACTGCGATGCCGTGGCAACTTGCCTCGAAGAGCTGGATTTCGAGCGGGGCTTTTTCATTCTTCAAAACTGCGCTGAAACGCTCCTGCTCCAAGGCGCTTGGCAGCGGGTATTTAAGGCTTTCCGTAAAAAGCACGGCCCAAAGGCCGACTTGATCCCGCCCACACTCGCCGGCATCCGCGAACGCGACCAACTCGTCGGCCTTCGAAGTGAAGTGACCGATCCCGAACTCCGGTTCTTCCTTGCGCTCAAACTGAATATTCCCTCCGAGGAAGAGCGGCTTCGCCTCGTTAAAAAGCGGTTCAAAGGCGATTCAAAAAAGCGCATCCAACGCTGGGAAAATGCGCTCGAAGAGCTCGCCTGAGTTTTCCAAACACCCCTCGAAGCCAGACCAGCGTCCGCTCATCCGACGCCCCACAACCCCGCACCGTCGTTCCCACAAGCGGGATTCCCCTCATCCCCAAATCCCCGCCCTTAGAACTCCACCCCAATCGAGACGTTCCCCGACCACGTCCGCATGGTCGACCGCAACTCGTACTCGCCACTCAACCGCAAGCTCAAGCGTTCGGTGAACCCAATCTCCATGGAGGTGCTGAACAAGAATGCGTCTCTCAACGCGGAAGCGCTCCGATTCGTGAACATCGACGCCGCATCCGGCGCTCCCGCGAGGCGACCCGTGAACTGCGAACGCAACCCGCTGTGATCCCGGAACCAATCCGCACGCGCACGGAACACCGTCCGCATCCCGCGATACTGACCACTCTTGCTGATCCCAATCCCGATCTTGCTCGTCACAGCGGTCGTCCGACGATTCGAGCCCACCAAACCGAGCCCTTCCGCACCGGTCTCCGAAATGCGCGAAGTGCTCGTTGACGACAACATCAACCGTGCGGTCGGCGTGATCTCCCATTTGCTCTCCACCGGAGCCATCTGAGCACCCACACCCAACTGCACCAACGCCTCGTCCCCATCGAAACGCGCCCGTGCCGATTTCGAAACACCATTCCCCAAGTGAATCTGCCGCGTCGATGTGCTGTCGGTCCGTCCGTACAGCATCATCGCATCAGCAAACCAAGGCTCCGTCGCCGTCGCGGAATACAACCCAACATGCCACGCCTCCGTGCGCACCGCGGTCATCGGCATCGCGAAGTTAAACCGGTCCGTGGATGACGAAGCCAACAAGCCCGACCGGAACCCGTTCGTCGGCAACTCAATCCCCATGATCGACCCCTGCGAGCTGTTGCTGTAGCCGCGGAACCCAGCGGCGCCGTCTGCATCCCGCTGCGTTTGCGTGCCGTACGACGCATTCCAGAGGCTCCAACGCTCCACCCCAGTACCAATCCCGGAATCCGTTCCCTTGGTGCGCGACCCGAACATCGCCAACGCGTTCAACCGTTGATCAATCGGATTCGCCAAATCCACCAAGCGTTTGCGCGCCACCTGATTCAACTCCGCATAAGCGGACCCATCCAACTGCGCCAACACCGCCGCAACTCCCACCGCCGTACCCAAATCATCCAGCAACGCCAACAAATCGTCGTTGTACTCCGCCGCGCTGTACCGATCGGCACGCGGCCCTGCGTTCACCGCATTCGACAACTTGATGACTCCCGCTCCGCCGTTGAACGCGACCTGCTTGTCGAGGTAGCGGCCAAGCGAAGCCGAATTCGCGCTCTTCGCAAACTCAGC
>JACCEB011415085.1_pt1 | contig 13929 bp, 13 predicted proteins | sample 7454761 | NCBI WGS metagenome assembly JACCEB01 (sample SAMN15323454, study PRJNA562643) | freshwater metagenome | isolation source: river surface water | place: USA:Blue River Watershed | collected 2017-08-18 | reverse complement strand
TTTTAAAGTCTGACCATCACTTGGATCAATCGCTGTAATCAAATCCGATTCTGTGAAGTCGATAAGTTTTACTTTTAAAGATGGTTCTACCAAAATATTATTTTCGTGTAAATCACCATGAACATACCCTAATTTAAATATAGCATTAGTCGCATTACATAACGATGAAACAACTTTAAGAATTTCTTCTGGACTATAATCACGAGTTGTAAGTGTGTTTATATATTGTTCAAGTGGTTGACCATTGATTTTTTCCATAGTTATCGCTATTTCACCAGGCAATTTATATACTGAATAAAATTTAGGTACATATTCTGGGATTTTTTCTGATAATTCAACTGTCATTTTTAATGCATTTTCGAGGTCATCATTTTCTAGTCGATAGGTATTTAAAACTTTAATAACATTATTGTCTGTCATAAATAATGAACCTTCATGTGATTCTTTAACAAGTTTAATGTTAGATTGTTGTTGTAAAAAGGTTATCATGTTATTAATCATTTTTATTAACTAATATGTTTTTGAAGAAAATTAGTTTAAAATCAATTTTTTATTTTTTTCCATCAAATCTCAAAAAAAAAATAAAATTTATGTATTAGAAAAGTTCTTTTATGAAAGTTTAAGGTAAATATTAAATCTACATCTCTAGAGAAGATTGATTATTTTCATTTTGATTTTCATTTTCATTTTCATTTTCATTTTCATTAATATGTTTTTTAATAATATTTTTCTTTCCAAAACATGGTTTGAAAGTAATTCTATGAAATTGTGTTACACCATGGTTTTTAATACCTTCCATATGTTTTGCTGAACCATATCCCATATTATTTTGTATATCATATTTTTCCAAATCTGGATACTCAGCAACAAGATCCTCAATATATTTATCATGATAAACTTTAGCTAGAATACTTGCAGCAGCAATTGAATAAAACTTATCGTCACCCTTTTCAAATGTATTATATGTATACGTATAATATGGGATAAAATAATTACCATCAACTAAAATATGATCAAAATCTATTTTTTTTCTAATTTTATCTAATGCTCTATGCATTGCTAATTGTGAAGCTGCTAAAATGTTCAATTTATCTATTTCTGATTCAGTCGCATATGCAACCGCAAAACCAATCGCATTAGACTCTATAAAATCTTTTAATTGTTCTCTTTTCTTTGGTGATAGTTTTTTGGAATCACGAACTGGAGGATAATAAGGACTATCGGGTGGTTCTTCATGTGGCCAAATCACGGCAGCCGCATAAACTCTACCAAATAAACAACCTCTGGCTACTTCATCAACACCAACTTCTAATAATTCTTTATTATAATATAATTCAAGTGGCATCAAATATTCAATATTTGTTATACAATATTTAAATATTAATTAAGTTATTTTATTTTTAAAGTTTAAAGATCAATTTTTTTAATTTATGATGTTTATTTTAGATTTTTTTTCAGATAAATATATTAAAATAGTAAATGTCACGTCAATATAATACAGAAAAAGGAAACCAAATTGAAGGTTTTAATATGGATAGAGAGCTTGCTTTGAGAAGTTTATTATTTACACTAGTATTTTACTTAATTGCTTCTCCTCAAACAGCAGAAATGTTTAATGGTTTATTACCTAGATCAATTGATATTTTAATTGTTCAATCAATACTGTTTTCATTAGTATTTTATTTAGTATCATCATATTTATAGACTATAGACTTAAAAATAAGAAACAAAAAAATAAAAAGAAACATAAAATTAAAATATTTTTCTAATATATTTTCCAATATTTTTTTCTAATATTTTTTATAAATATAAATATAATATCAAATAGTAAAAAAATGGCAGAAAAATCTAGTAAAAATAATTTCATTATAATAATATCAGGATTATTACTTTTAGTCGCGATATTTTTAATATGGAAATTTAATGAGTTCAAAGAATTGGCAATGGTATTTTTATTATTAATAATTGTAGCGATGATGTTATTAAGATATTATGATACCGCTTAGTAATTAAGTAATTAAGTAAAAGAAATTAAGAATATAAATTTGTTTAATCATATTTTAATTTTTTATAAAAAAATAAAATTGAATTTTTATTTAATTTGATTTAAGAAATATTCAAATTTATTATTTACAATAACAATCTAAATATTAATTTTTAAATTAAAATGTCGACTTCCCCAGTCCCTCCTTCTACACCCACTTCTGGTTTAGGTCAAAAATCTATTATTCCTGGAAAAAAGATGGATGTAATTTTTGAAACAATTAATGTCCCTCAAATCAAAAATCTTTTTGAAGCTTTGAAAGAAATTGTTGAAGATGCCACATTTGAATTTGATTCACAAGGACTTCGTATTTTTACTCTTGATAAAGGTCATGTCCTAGCTGTTCATGTTCGTATTAATGGTGATAAACTTGAAAAATATTATTGTAAAAAACCTATTGCTCTTGGTGTTAATATGAAGATTTTCTATCAACTTATTCGTATTATTGAAAAGGATGATATTCTTACCCTTACACACGAAGAAGATAGTAACCGTCTAGGTATTTTTATCACAAATGAAAAACGTAAGATTAAAACACGTTATTACCTCAATCTAATGGATGCTACCAAAGAAGTTCGTAAACTTCCTGATATTGAATATAAATCAGTTGTTATGATTCCATCTGACACATTCCATAAGATTTGTCGTTTTATGTCTGAATGGTCCGAAAATATTGAAATCAAATGCGTTGACTCTCAACTAACCCTTAGTTGCGATGGGGATACAGTTGATCAAGCTACAACAATTGGTCAAAGTACAGATGGACTTGTTTTTGAACGTAATGATAACCCTGAAAAGATTATTGAAGGCGTTTTTAGTCTTAAATATCTAATTCTTTTTACAAAATGTTCAAAACTTTGTGAAGTTATTCATGTACATCTTCAAAATGATCTTCCTCTTACAATTGTATACAAGATTGGTCTTATTGGAGATATCAAACTTTGCTTAGCTCCAAACCCTAAAGATGATTAAAATAAATGAAATCAAAATAAAAAAATAATTTATAATTTTAGAATTTTTAATTGCTATATGCGATATATTTTTTATCGATCCACATCCATACGTATTTGTGATGAGATGGTACATTCTCCTGTAATAATAACTTTAACATTTTCATAATAATATTTCTTTGAATGAATATTTTTACCACTAATATTAATAGCCATTGTAGGATATGGTTCAATATGAGTTTGGTCAATAATAATAATACTATTTGTTGTCATTGAAGGTAGAATAATTTCATTATTTTCTTTCGTTTTTGGAATAATAATTTGGTAAGTTACTAATTCTTGATTAATTGGTTCTAAAATAAGATAACGCAATGTATTGTATCCATAAGCTCCAGATTCATATCCAAATGTGTATTCCATTTTTATATTATATAATAATGATTGTAATAATATTTGAACTAAAAACTAAAATATATAATCAATTTTTTATGCCTTAATTGTTATATCAATTGTTTTATTTTTTAAATTACTATAATGATTTATAAAGAATGATTTTCTTGCAACATTTAAAAGATCATTTGATAACAAGTATTTAACAAGATCTTCACTAAATATCGAATAATCTTTTTCTTTGACTAAATTTTTCAATAATTGATAGAAATTATTTACTATAATATTTTCTGGATTTTTTTTATTCATTACCTTTTTTTGTAAATAAGTATCATTTATTAATGTATTAAAATTTCCAATTAGTATTTTTTTACATTTATTAATATCAAAACTATTACATACATTTTTAGTAATAAAAAATATATATGATTTAATTTTATTTATAAATTCTTCATTTTTATTATTTTCTTCAATATAGGGTTTTTTTAATTCATTAAGTAATAATTTCATTATTCTATAAATATCAAATTTAATTAAATATGTTATTGCCATTTTATTCTGTAATAAATAAGGAAATAATATTTCGTGGGAAAAGTATTCATCTATTCCATAACAAATAAATTCTTCACATCTTTTATCATACTCATTCGGAGAAATACTCCATGTTGAATATATTTTATTTGAATTCGGAACTTTTATTAAAAAATTTTCTAATATTTCAATTGGTATTTTTCTTATACCAACTATATAATTAAAAAAAACATATGGTGTAATGTATTTTTCATCAAAAAAATATTTATATTTATGATCAATATATTTAAAATTAATATCTTTCAATAAAATGCTTTGATTAAAGACATATAAACTATTAATCTCACTTTCTGAATAATTTTTAATTAACTTTTGATAATGATCAAAAATTTCAGATTTAAATCTTGGGTCATCTGAATCTACATCAATATCCGTTATTACTACTCTATTGGCATCATTATTTTCAAAATCAAATAAAGGAAATAAACGGGTGAATGTTCCAAAAGTACCTAAATGAAATTGTTCATTTCTAGCATAAGATTCACAACAGTATAATACTAATTCTATTTTTTCATTTTCTAATAAATAACTCATTATTTTTTTATCATTATAAATACTAGTATCTATAAAAACTCTTAAAGAAAAACCTGGCATTTCTTTTAACATAGTTTTATATAAAGTATGAATGCCATTATAATATTTACTAAAATCTTTATATCCACCTCTATTCATTTTAAAAAAACATGTTGAAACTATATTCTTTTTAATATTTGGATTAAAATCAAATAAAGGTATGAATCGACATATTTTATTTTTTAAATAATTAGAATTGAAATATTTCTCATTTAAAATACTTTGTGTGAAAACACACCCTCTTTTTTTCATTGATTTCATTGATTTCATTATTTTTTTTGATTTTGACAACAATTTAGATTTAAATATATTTCGATTATCTATATTGTATAGCTTAGAACTACCATTTTTTTTTAAAGTTTTTTTTTCTAAAATCATTTATATTTATTAATAGAAATAAATATCTAACAAAAAATTTACATACTAATGTGCTATTATATTAAATTAAACAATGAATTTACTTCATTATTTTTTTTCTAAATAACCTACAAATTTTTTTAATAATTCAGTATCATAATTTAAAATATATTTTTTTACATGACTTATTGTCCATTTAGGAGATATTGAAAATTCCTCAGGAATCCGGATTTTTTTATAATCATCATGATATAAATTTAAGTAAATATTAGGGTTTGGTTTAGAATTGAAATATGCACCTGCCATACTAAATGTGCTGCAGCTCAATACAATATTAGAAGCATTATAGAATAAATAAAATGAATCTAACCAATTTGCATTTATTAAAATAATATTTTCATTATTAAAAAGTTCTTGATCAGATTTAACTATAAATTCATTAACTAATTCAATAGAATCTGTTATTATTATGATTTTTTCTTTATTATTTATTGTTAATAATTTTTTAATCATATCAATATAATATTGAGGAGTATACATAATAAAAAAATCAAATTTTTCGGTACCTAAATAAGAATTAGTGATGTATATTTTATCTCCATATCTAATGTGAATTAATGAATAATGTTCTTTAGATAAATTAATTATTTCTTTATCTTTAATTAATGATTGATTAATTTTGAAAATATTTTTATCAAATTTATCAAAAGTTTTATACATTTTGTAAACTAAATTATATAATGGATGGACATAATAATTATCTGGTAATTTTTCATATGTCGGGAATGAATGTATTGAATTAGCAAACTTATGACGCATTGGTTTTGATTTAAGTATTGTTTCTTTGAAATCTTGATAGTTAACAGTTACATGATTAACTTTATAAGCTGAATCTGGGAAAATATCAATCATATCTAAATCATTTGAACTATCATGTTTAGACTTAAAAGATATATAATTAATATCACATTTACCATTATAAAAATTATATAAATATATAGCCATAATTAATGAAAAAATCTTATTACCAAATCCTTCTTGAACAAACACATATATTTGCTTTCTTAATTTATTACTTTTTGTTAAATGATATTTTCTAGTTTTTTTTAAAAGTTTAGAATTTTTAAAGTTTGAAATATGATTTTTTTTACTATAAAATATTTTATTATTGTTTTTCATATAAATTTATTTAGTAAATATAAATATTTTTATATTAAATAATAGAAAATAATAGAAAATAATAGAAAATAATAGAAAATAATAGAAAATAATAGAAAATAAAATAAAATAATAATTTACTCATTCACTGTTTGTTGTTTAGCTAGAGCATTTAATTTTTCTTCTTTTTCTTTTGTTTCCATATGTGATCGATACATTGATTCTTCATGTTTAATAAAGGGTAAATCATTTCTAAATTTTAATTGTTCGTGAACTTTATCATCTTTAACCCATAGTTTAAAAATAGAGAACGTTTTTTTAGGACTTATTGAAATACCTACTACTTCTTCATATAAAGAATTTTGATTTTTATCTGTTTCATTTTCAACAAAATTATTAGAAAGTAAATAAACAGATAATTTAGACCAAGCTTGAGCAATATCTTTTTTATCAATCTTATACGACCAAGACCCCCCTTCTAAATTATCTTCCCATGTTGGAAGAGTACCTTCAGTCATTAAAAATAACATTCCATTTTGTAATTGTGGTAATTTTAATTGGTAATAAAAATGCCAAAAAGTCTCGATTGTATCAATACAACCTAATTTAATATAGCTATCTAAAGTATAACAATTATTATTAGGGTCATGATACCATAGATCCCATTTACGGTCTAAATAATGTAAATCAGATGTATTTGTCATTTTAATATAATATATTATATGATAAAATAAATAGTTAGTTTAACCTTGTTTATTCTAATATATTTTTCTTTAAGTTTTATTCTTGAACAGGAAATTCAATTATTTTGAAATTTTCTTTTCTAGGTACAATTAAAACATTTTCATAATTTTTAAAATCACCTACATCATTTATTACGGATAAATGAAATTTTTTAATTTTATCTTTAGATAAAATATTATTCTTTGAAATACCTGTTTCATTTAATAATATATCAACCCAGAAATCATAGTATTCTACATGAACTGGTATATTATTATTTTCAATCCAAAATTTTTTTAATGATTCTGTAATATCATATTCTTTAATTTCATAATCAATTGTTAAAATCACTAAAGATACTGCTAACCATGGGGATTCTAGAATGTGTTCTTTCGTAAAATTATTATATTCATTATCTTTATTTTCAGATAAATCTGGATATAATACATAATATGTTTTTTCTTTGATATGTATACTTTTAAAATTTATATCATTGGTTAAGAATTTATGTAAAATATGGTCATGATGATCAAAATCGTATTTTTTAATAAAATCTAATATTTCAGTCCCTTCATAATTTTCTTTATTATTTTCTTTATTATCTTCTTCACGATTAACTTCTTTATTAATATTTTCTTCATCACTACCTTCATCACTACCTTCGTAACTTTCTTGAGTAATTTCTTCATAAGCTTCCGTTTCTTCAATAACATCTTCACTTGTATTAGACATATTTGGAGTGTTACTCATCGTAAGACTATCCAATAATTTATTTAAGAAAGGTTCGTGGATTTCTTTAATATTAATATGGTTTTTGTCAATATTATTTATTCTTATTTTTTCATCATACCATAATTTATGATATAAATCATAACAATAATCATATGTATCAAACATTTTTTGGATTACATTTCTTCTAAAGCTAGAATAATTATAAAAAGACCATGTAAATAAACTTATACCTATAATCCCAGAATATAAAGTCATTGATGGTATAATAGATGATTCTTCTCGATCATGTAAATTCAAATCCATTTTAATTTAAATAATTTATAGTTTATTATTATTATTTGTTATTTTAAATTTATATTTTTATTCAATTTTAATTTTTCTTTTAATTTTTCTTTTAATTTTTCTTTTAATTTTTCTTTTAATTTTTCTTTTTTATTTCAATATACATTTGTAAAAAAATCTTATTGTAATAATAAATAATAAATTATAAATATTTAACATCAAATGTACTGCATTTTAGGTTTATTTTTAATATTACTCGCAATTTATTTAGAATCAACTCGTAAAATGAACAACTTCTTCTATTTATTAGGAATGTTAGTTATTTTATTAGTTGGTTTAATGATGGCAGATTCAAAGGAAGGCTTTCTAGGATATGCTCCAACAACATATAGTATGGGGTCATGTGGTGGTAAGATGCTTAAACCAGAAGATAGTATCGTCAGAAACCAAATGGTTTCATGGGAAGGTGCTACATATAAAAAAACTGAAGATGAACCAAACCGCCAACACCAATGGAGAAAACCACCAACTAACTTACCACTTGTAAAAGATACTTACATTACATCACCAATTGGTGAAGATATTTTATTAGGTGATGATTTATTATCAGCATATTATCCATCAGTTGATGGCAATCCTGACTCTCAAAAACGCATGTTTATGTTCGCTCAAAATCAATGTCGTCCAGAATGTTGTCCAGGAACATATTCATGTGATAGAGGTTGTGTATGTACAACTGAACAACAGCGTAATTTAATTGCGGGGCGTGGTGGTAATGCTTCCAAAGGTAATGATATCTAGAACAAAAAATTTTTGTAAAGTTAAAATTTATTCATTATTTTATTAATTATTTTATTCGTTTTTTACAATAATAAATTTTAAATATCTAATATTTATTCAAAAGATAACACATAATAATTAGCATGGGATTCTATCCAATAATTAGTTTAATCAATACATTACATACATTATATTTTAAAAATAAAAATTATAATTATAATTATAATTATAATAAAGAAAATTACATATTTAGTTTATTTATTATTCTTATATTAACATCATCAATTGAGTATATACATGGTCATTTATTTATTCTTGCTTTAATTTTAATATTTAATTGTATTAATTATGATACTAAAGAAAAAAAATTAGAAAATAGTAATGTTTATTTTACCAATGGAACTACAATAAGTTTTTTTAGTGCTGTAGCTTTAGGTGGAATAATTTTATTATCAAATAATATATTTACAAGAATATTAATTATATTTTTTATAACATTAATATATTTCATATTTCAATACATAAAAGACAATACTAATCATAATAATAAATATGATTTGATAAAAGAGTATCAACACTACTATTTAGTAGGAACTATTATTACAATTATAATATTATTATGGGCTGAATACGAAAAAAAACCAAATATTAAATATATTAAACTTTTCTGTAGAAAATAAAATTTTTCTAATAGAAAAATAAAAACATATAACATATAAAATACACAATTCAAAAAATGAAATCAACTAGAAAAAATAAAACTAGACGTGTTACTAATAATGGTAATAAGAAGAATAAAACAAAACATTTAAAATTAAATAAAAATACTAAAAGATTTACACAAAAAAAAAATCACAGAGGAGGATGTGATTGGGGATGGTTTAATACTGATGATGTTTGGGAACGTTTAAATGGTATTAAATCTGGGAGAATTTACAATGTTATGCAATTCTATAAAATGATAGATAGAACAACATGTACCCAAATGGAATCATTAGGTAATAAATTAAAATCAAAACCATCAAATTCTACAATTCCTAGCTTATCTACTATTACAGAAGGAGCTTTAACAAAAAATTTTAGTTATTATACATTATATGATAATACTAGAGAGATAGTAAATACCAAAGGAACTAGAATAGATTCTTATTCATTTATAATTGGATTAGTAAAAATAGAAAAAGACCAAATTATATTTTATCAAGCCGAGAAAGATAAAAAAGAAGATGAAGCTTTACAGTTTTCAATTACTTTAAATAACAGTGTAAATGTAATTATTGATACAGAAAAAAAAGAAATCTTTTTCTTCAAACCAAAAGATGCTGAATGGAAAATATTAAGATCTGGATTAATGCTTCCTTCAAATTATATTAAAAAAATGAAGAGTGATGCTAGATCAGCTAGAACTAAAACAGAAGAACAACAAATGGAATTGACACAACAACAAAGAAGAGAACAAAAAGTTCAAGCTGGTGAAAGCATTTAAAAAAATAAAATTATTTATAAAAATTTTATAATTATATCAACTTTTATTTATTTTTCATATTTTGTCTAAAGACTATAGATACATATGATGAAATGATGTATCTACTTTTGGTTTAATCAATAGATTTTCAACCATATCCCTTGTAATCTTCATTGGGAGTGTAATTTTAGACATTTTTTTAGCTTCAAAAGGTAATTTAGCAATAAATTTATCTTTTTCAGTCTCATCGCCATCTTGTACTAAACGAAGCATATTAATACGATTAACAAGTGTTTCCATACAACGTCCCAAATTACGAACACCGTCTTCTTTATCAGCATATGAATTAATCATATAATTGATTACATCTTCGTCAATGATCAAATCACTCTCTTTAAATCCAACATCTTTACAGAATCGTGGAAACATATATTCAGTAGCAATTTTACATTTCTCTGATGGTGTATATCCTTTAATACGAACAACTTGTAAACGATCTTTAAGAATAGGTGGGACATTTTCATCATGATTGTATGAAAATACAAAGAATACCTTTGATAAATCTATATCAATATTACCAAAGTACTTATCATGAAATTTATCATTTTGTTGTGTATCAGTAATATGAATTAAAAGATTAGCAATTTCCTCACCTCGATGAGATTTACTAATTTTATCTAATTCATCAAAGTAAATGATTGGATTCATACATTTAGAACGTTGGACAACTTCTACAATTTGTCCAGGAATAGAACCTTCATATGTGAAACTATGCCCTTCTAGGAATGAAGCATCTGTAGCACCACCAAGTGAAACAAAATTAAATGGACGGCCTAATGCTGGTGCTAAACCTTCTTTAACTAGAGTTGTTTTACCAACACCCATTGGTCCCTGAAGAGCTAGACAATTACCTACCGCAGAAGGGTTTGTAATCCATTTACCAATAATTTGCATAATATGACATTTAGTTTCATTGTGTCCATAAACAGCCATATCCATACGATTATAAATCGATGTCATATACTCTCCAATTTTATTTGGTGGATCTGAAATAGTAATTGGCATTGGATAATATGTAGACCATGGAACACGCATAATGTTATCAATCCAATCACTTAACTTAGAATTACTTCCAAAACCACACTTAGATGAAGCCATTTTCCGAATAATTTCACCTTTGATTTGAGGTGGCAGAGAAGAATTAATAACTTTAAATCGCATAGGTTGTTCATTCCAAGATAATTCTTTTACTTTTTTTTCTTCTTCAATAATCTTCTTTTTGGTATCATAATCTAGTTCACAAAAATATTCATAAGTATCTTTTTCTTTATGGGATAAAAATGCCTTATATTCACGATCCATACTTGACATTTTTTGTCTTTTAAGATCATTAGTTGCGGATGCTGTAGATTGGCGTTTTTTATCAGATGAAGATGATGCTGGATCATTATTTTGTTCATCTGATTGATTTGGAAAAAGAACAAACATTTGACTAAAATCAGATGCTGGTACAAAACCGGTATATCCTTTCGACAAACCATTTTGTCCCATTAAAATATTTGTTAAGACGGAAGCTAAACCACTAGTTAATTGGGTTTTCTTATAATCACCGTCTTCTTTGCTATTTTCATCTCCTTCTTCGTCTTCACCTTCATTACTTTCATCTTCATCCTCACAATTTTCACCATCACATTCACCATCATCCGTATCTTCATCTGGATTATAATCCGGATCTTCTTCACTTGGAGTACTTAAATTAGATTCTTCAGAGCTATTTTTATTTTCAATAATTTGAATATCAATGTTTTGTTTTTGTTGTTCTGACTTTTTATCATTAATATTATCATTATTAATAACATTATTAATAACATTATTATTATCATTATTAATAACATTATCAATATTATATGGATTAACTGGTTGATATTTTTTTTCAAGTTTATCTAAAAATTCAAGCCATACCTCTTGACGAGATTTAATTTTAGGAGTTTCAGTTTTTAACTTTTCATCCTTATCATTTTTAATATCTTTTTTGCCTTTATCTTTCTTGTCTTTAACATCTTTCTTAACATCTTTCTTATCATCTTTCTTATCATCTTTCTTATCATCTTTAGGAGGAGGATTATTAGGAGGTGTAGGAGGTGTAGTATCTAAATTTGACATTATGTTTTAAATTAAACTTTAATTATTATTAATTGAATAAATCAAATATCTAAGTTTAAGTTATTTTTATATTTAAAATTCAATTTTTATTTAATAAAAAAATAAAAAATATAAAAAAATTGAATATTAAAAGTAAAGAGTATAAAATTTATTTATATTATTAAAGGTATCAAAAAAAACCTCACAGTATAATAATAAGATTAAAATGTCAATTTATCGTGAACTTGATTATACACCGAAGATTCGTGCTATTAAGCGTGTTGAATTCGGTATTTTGAGCCCAGAAGAAATTATTAAACGTTCTGTAACTCATGTCCATAAGACTACTCTTTATGAAAACAATGGCGAACCAACAACTGGAGGCTTATTTGACCCTCGTATGGGTGTAATTGATCGTGGAAAATTATGTAAAACATGTCATCTTGATCGTACTTTTTGTCCTGGTCATCCTGGACATATTGAACTAGTAAAACCAGTATTTCAATTTCAATATATGTATATTATTCTTCGTCTATTAAAATCTGTTTGTCTATTCTGTAATAAATCTTTGATTGATATTAATCATCCTCAAGTCAAAGCAATTATTCGTAATTGTGGTGAGGATCATCAACAACTTTTCATGGAAATGACTGAACTCTCTTCTAAACGTAAAATGTGTGGTCGTGAAGGTGATAATGACACTCTAGGTAACCCTAAAGGTTGTGGCATGCTTCAACCTTCAAAATATCAAAAACTAGAATTCAAGATTTTTGCTGAATGGAAAGTTGGTAAAGGTGATAAAAAAGAAAAAGAAGAACGAAAGATTAATCTTACACCTGAAATGTTAATCAATCTTTTTGCTGAAATTCCTCGTGAAGATTGTTATGCATATGGCTTTTCTGAAAATTGGTGCTTACCTCATTGGCTAATTACCAATACACTACCAGTTTCACCTCCTGCTGTTCGTCCTTCTGTTCGTCAATATAACAATCAACGTATGGAAGACGATTTAACCCAAAAATACATTGATATTATTAAATATAATAATATTCTTAAGAAGAAGCTTCATAGTGGAAGTTCGAAAGATACAATTGGTTATTACTTTATGTGTCTCCAATTCCATGTGATGACTTTGATTGACAATGAATCTCAAAGTAAAACCGCTGTTACTCGTGCTAGTAATCGTCCACTTCGTACATACAAACAACGTCTTCATAGCAAAGAAGGTCGTGTTCGTGGTAACCTTATGGGTAAACGTGTAGACTTTTCAGCTCGTAGTGTTATTACACCAGATCCTAATATTAGTATTGATCAACTTGGAGTTCCTCTGAAGATTGCCACTAATCTTTCGTTCCCTGAAAAGGTTAATCAATTTAATTATCATAAGTTATATAAATTAATTCTTAATGGTGCTAATAACTATCCAGGTGTTAAAAAGATTAAGAAGAAGACTGATGGTAAAACATTTAGTCTTGAATTTCATAATCCTAACATGTTGAAAGAAGTTGCTGATAATCTTGAAGAAGGTGATATTGTTCATCGTCATTTAATGACAGACGACCCAGTTCTTTTTAACCGTCAACCATCTCTTCACAAGATGAGTATGATGGCACACAAAGTAGTTGTAATGGATCATTCAACATTCCGTCTTAACGTTACAGTTACGACACCATACAATGCTGATTTCGATAAACATCACTGTCGAAAACAGGGAGGGTTAAAAGCCTGTTACTCCCTAGTCT
>JACCEB010346445.1_pt1 | contig 13930 bp, 12 predicted proteins | sample 7454761 | NCBI WGS metagenome assembly JACCEB01 (sample SAMN15323454, study PRJNA562643) | freshwater metagenome | isolation source: river surface water | place: USA:Blue River Watershed | collected 2017-08-18 | reverse complement strand
GTTGCCTTGGATAACAATGAACCAAGGCGCTTCTGTTACACAAATTGCACATCACTTTTCTCTCTCTGAAAAAGAAGTTCTTGATCTTTTGCAACTAGCTGTATTGACTGGTCCGGGTCAGTTTGGTGGGGAACTCGTAGATATTGATTTTGAAGACGCAGACAGTATTTATGTCAGTGATGCGAAGGGTCTCACCAGACCAATCACATTTTCCGCAACACAAAGTTTACAGATCATCAGTGGCTTGCATTATTTAGCTCAAATACCTGGCGTGATCGACAATCGAGTTCTGGCATCCTTGCAAATGAAGTTTATGAATGCCCTGGGAGTGGATCAAACGCCAATAGAAGTCTTTCAGTCTCAAGAAGTTGCAAATGTGATGAAAGCTATTGGTCAAGCAATTAGTGAAAATCGCGTTATGCGTATTGAGTATGTTGCTGCTAATCAGGGAAAAATAGCGAAACGATTAATTGATCCAAAAAAAATATTTGTTGATAACAATGTCAACTACGTTATTGCCTGGTGTCATGCTGCTTTAGCTGTTCGATTGTTTAGAGTTGATCGAATTAAAAGTTACGAGTTGACTACCGTTTTTCAAGAAGAACACGTTAGCGAAACTATAAATTCACTAGATGGTTCAAATTCGATTACAGTTGAAATTAGCGCAACCAAAGAGGCCTACCTTGAATTAGACCCAGAATTTGTTCTCGAGTCCAAACTTATTTCTGACACTGAATACTCGGTTACTTATGCCGTACATAATCTAAATTGGATGGCGCGCGAAATTTTGGCTAGTGCCGGCCAGTTAAGAGCGATAGCCCCCACGGAATTAGTTGAATTAGTTGCTGAAAAAAAAGCAAAATGGCGTCAGTTGAACCACATCGATTAAAGTGAAGTTAATTAATTTATAGGAGAAGCCAATGCGAGCCCTTTTTGATTCACCAGCCGCCATCATACTTTTACTTTTAGTAATCGTGCTTTTTGGCGCTAAGCGGCTTCCCGATGCAGCCCGAAGTGTTGGACGTTCGATTCGAATCTTCAAATCTGAAATGGATTCAGAAGGAAAAAAGAAGTCTGACGAAAAATCTGGTGACATTTAAAGAATGAATGACGGTTCAGGAGCTATGACGCTTGCTGAGCATCTTCGTGAACTCCGAAATCGCCTGGCAAAAAGCGCGTTAGCGGTCTTAGTTGGATCCGTTGTTGTTTGGAGTGAGTTCAGTTTCATCTTTGGTGTGATTCGAGGTCCATTCGACGAAGTAGCCGGTGACAATGCCCAACTAGCTTTGACTGGTGTAACTAGCGGATTCTCGTTACAGTTGCGACTGTCTCTATATGCAGGTTTATTACTAACTTCACCGATTTGGTTGTATCAACTTTGGCGTTTTATTTCGCCTGGCTTACATCGCAACGAAAAGAAATGGGCATACATTTTTGCTGGGCTCGCAACGCCACTTTTCTTAGCTGGAGTTTCCTTGGCTTACTACGTTATGCCAAGGATGCTTAAAGTGCTTTTTGACTTTACTCCAGCAGAAGTTACCAACGTAACAAGCGTGGATCTGTATCTTTCGTTTTTCTTGCAACTCACTTTGTTTTTTGGAATAGGTTTCCTACTTCCGCTTATCCTTGTTGCATTAAACTTCGCGGGAATTCTTACTGGCGCCAAAATTGCAGCTGCCTGGCGTTGGATTATTTTGGGAAGTTTTGTTTTTGGGGCAGTAGCCACACCAAATGGAGATCCGGTCGGGATGACTATCGTGGCTATTCCAATGATTCTGCTATCGGCTTTGGCTCTTGGTGTCGCGCTTCTAAATGATCGACGACGTGCTCGGATTGCCAAAAGAATTGGCACCGATCAGTGGTCAGATGACCAACAATCGCCACTGTAATTCACTAAAGTTTTAAACAAATGTTTGCATTATTGATCAAACCTGTAGCGATGCGTAAGCCAAAATATCGCCAAATAATTCTGCAATTAAAGAATAACGGCGCATATCAAGTTACTGGGCATGATGTGCAATCGATCCGTGCCGAAATAGAAATGCTAAGTAAAGATCATCAAGATATAACCTTGGTTGCCTGTGGCGGTGATGGCACAGTGAATTTAGGTTTGAATTCAATTATTGATCTTCCAGTAAAACTCGCAGTGTTACCTATGGGAACTGGCAATGACTTCGCTAGACACGTCGGTTTAAAAAATCTGGAACGTGCTTTAGCAACCCTTAATGATGGATTGTCTGAAATTATCGATGTCGGACAAATAACTTTTCCTGATGGAGAACGAAAATATTATGCAGCTGTAGCTTCATGCGGTTTTGATGCCCTTGTTAATGAACGTGCTAACAAAATCTCTGGTCCTGATGGCCCACTTAAATATCTCGCGTCAGTTTTCGGCGAACTTAAAGATCTAGCCCCGACAAAATTAACTTTGAGATTTAATGATCAAGAATTGACTGGAAGATTTACTCTCATCGCTGTTGGCAACACTTCCTCGTACGGTGGCGGAATGAAAATAACACCTTCTGCAGATTTGAAAGATGGCCTTTTTGCATTAACGATTGTTGACCAAGCAAACAGAAAAACTCTAGTAAAAGTCTTACCAACAGTTTTTTCTGGACGGCATGTTTATCATCCGAAAGTTAGTGTCGAGCAGACAAGCACTATTGAAATTACTGGCGAGCGCTATCCGATCTACGCTGACGGTGAACGCATGGGTTTTGGTCCAGCCACATTCAGTGTTTTACCTAACCACATCCAACTTTTAGTCCCTAAAACAAATAATGTTTAGGTATGACCGAATCTCCTGCGCAGCTTTTTGCCGCAGCGAAAGCAAGGTCCGCACTTAAGAAGACACTATTTGGACAATTTCAATCAGATCGGCCATATGACCTTGATCAATTTCAAATTGATGCCTGCATTCATCTGCAAAACAATAAAAGTGTTTTAGTTGCCGCGCCGACAAGCGCTGGCAAAACTGTTGTTGGCGTGTTTGCTGTTTACTTGGCGCTAAGTAAACAGACCAGGTGTTTTTACACGACTCCAATAAAGGCATTATCGAATCAAAAATTTTCTGAATTTGTCGCCGAATTTGGCGAAGAAAATGTTGGATTATTAACTGGCGACAACAGCATCAATGGTGACGCATCGATAGTTGTCATGACTACAGAAGTTCTGCGTAACATGCTTTACGAAGGACGTAATTTAAGTGATCTATCTCATGTAGTGATGGATGAAGTTCACTACTTAGCAGACCGATCCCGCGGTGCGGTTTGGGAAGAAGTAATCATCCACCTTCCGTCCCACGTGAAAGTAGTGGCCCTTTCAGCAACAGTAAGTAATGCAGAAGAATTTGGGGATTGGTTAGCCACGGTTCGGGGAGAAACCGAAATAGTAGTTGAGGAACATCGCCCAACTCCATTGCATCAACATGTGATGGTCAAAGACGGTTTGATCGAACTATTTCAAAATGGAGAAATCAACCGTGAGCTTTTGCGCATTTGGCAAAATGAAAAGTCGGCTGAGAAATTTGGTCGTGGAAAACAAAGATTTTATAGTCGATTAACTCCAAGCCGAATTGTGGTAATCGACGAATTAGATCGACAAGGTTTATTACCCTCAATTACTTTCGTTTTTTCACGAAGTGGATGCAACGAAGCTGTGAACGAGTGTTTATCGGCTGGCTTAAGACTTACCAGTAAAGAAGAGCAACTTGAAATTCGTGGAATAGTAGATCAAGTATTCGCAGATGCACAGATTGAAGAACTTCAAGCACTTGGTTATGCATCTTGGCGTGAGGGATTAGAACGAGGTGTAGCAGCACACCATGCTGGAATGTTGCCAGCATTCAAAGAAGTAGTTGAGCAACTGTTTGCGCAAGGATTAGTAAAAGTTGTCTTTGCTACTGAAACTTTGGCATTGGGAATAAACATGCCAGCTCGAAGTGTCGTTTTAGAAAAATTAGTTAAATGGAACGGAAGTGTCCATGCACCGATAACTCCAGGTGAATACACCCAATTAACGGGTAGAGCAGGCCGACGCGGGATAGACATAGAAGGTCATGCAATTGTTATTTGGCATAAGGAATTAGAACCTGGGAATTTAGCTGGTTTAGCCAGTACCCGAACTTATCCATTGAAGTCAAGTTTCAGACCGAGTTACAACATGGCGGTCAATTTAATTTCACAATTTGGATTTACCAAATCTAAAGAGCTCTTAGAATCAAGTTTTGCTCAATTTCAAGCAGACCGTTCTGTTGTTGGGTTAGCTTCACAAATAAAACGAAATCAAGAGGCCATCTCTGGATATAACGAATCTAAAGAGTGTCACTTAGGTGATTTTGATAGCTACATGCAGATTCGTCGACGCATCTCTGATTTGGAAAAAGAAAATTCCAGGAAACAAAGTCGGGATCGTAAAATTCTTGCAGTTGATTTTTTACTTGAATTAAAGCGGGGAGATGTAATTGCGTTCGACGATGGGAGACGAAAAAGTGTTCCATATTTAGTCTTGGATGAGGCAAGAGATTTCGATGATCCAAGACCGCGAGTAATGAGTGCAAATGGTCAAGTTCGCCGAATCTCAGTTGTTGATTATTCTGCAAATACAGCTCTATTAGGTGCTGTTGTTATCCCAGGTAAATTTGATACCCGCAATGTTAAATCTAAAAAATGGGCAAGCGAACGATTGGCAAAATTTGCTAAGGAAATTCCTAGTCATAAGAGTTTCAAGGAATCAACAGTTTCACAGGATGTTGAAATCAACCGGCTCCGAAAAGCCTTACGTGCTCATCCCTGCCATGGTTGCAACGAAAGAGAAATACATGCCAGATGGTATGACCGCGAGTTTGTAAGTAAAAAGGAAATCCATAAATTAGAAGACCAAATTTCGGCAAAAACTTCCTCAATTTCAAAAGAATTTGATCGGATTTGTGAAGTCTTGGCAAAACTCGAATATTTAGTGCCGGCCAACGACGGGTATGAAGTTACTGAATCTGGTGCGATGCTCGGACGGATTTACTCAGAGCTAGATTTACTTGCAGCCGAATGTTTAAAGAATGGTCTATTTTCTGAGTTAACTCCGGTCCAGTTAGCCAGTGCCGTAAGTATTTTGGTTTTTGAGTCTCGAAAAGATGAGACAGAGCCACCAATCTTGCCAGAGGGCGAATTAGGAATGGTAATTGATCAAATGTTTGATTTATGGGGAGAAATAAAAGACGTGGAAAGTAGTTTCCGACTCAATTACCTACGAGAGGCTGATGCTGGATTTATTTGGCCGACTTTGAAATGGGCTAAAGGACAGCAATTAAACAAAGTTTTACGTAATTCAGATCTTGAACCTGGCGACTTTGTCCGATGGACTAAACAAGTAATCGACATGTTGGGTCAACTTGCGAGTGCATCAAGTGATTCAAAGTTAGTTACGAAATGTCACGAAGCAAAAGCACTTGTTGCAAGGGGAGTCGTAGCATGGTAGCCAATGGGCTTTATTTCGATACAGCCACTATGTATTACAGATCATTTTTTGCAGTACCAGAATCAGTAACAGCACCAGATGGAACTCCATCAGGAGCAATTCGTGGTTTTCTTGAAATGACCAGTACATTTATTGAAAAATTTCCGGCGAAAAGAATTGCATTTGCTTGGGATACCGATTGGCGTCCGCAGTGGCGAGTTGATTTAGTTCCCTCATATAAAACACATCGGATCGATGAACAAAGTAGTGAAGATGGATTTGAATTAATTCCCGATAATCTTTCTCCGCAGATTTCTGCCATCGCTCAAATCATTGATGCAATTGGTATCGCCAGAATTGGCCAAGTAGATTTTGAAGCTGACGACATACTTGGCACTTTAGTAGCCAATACGAAAACCAATACATTTGTAGTAACAGGTGATCGAGATTTGTTTCAGTTAGTTAATGACAAGAGCAAAAATTATGTAATCTCGATGAATAAAGGAATGAAGAATCTTGAGGTAATCACCGACGAATATCTGTTGGAAAAATTTGGTATCCGAGGTAGTCAATATGCTACTTTTTCGGCGCTGCGGGGCGATCCTTCTGATGGTTTACCTGGCGTAAAGGGAATAGGGGAAAAAACAGCTGCCGACCTAGTTGCAAAATTTGGCAGTATGAACAAAATTATTGCTGCTGCCAAAGCGGATCATGATTCTATTAAGAAGTCTGCCAAAGAAAATATTTTAAGTTCGCAGGACTATTTAGCTGCAGCGATGAAAGTCGTCTCGGTTCGCACTGATGGTAAGTTGCCGAAGTCCCTAGAGATTCCAACTAAAATTAAAAATCATAAGGAACTGGAATTTATTGTGAATGATTGGGGAGTTTCCAAACAAGTTAATAGACTTTTAAAAAGTCTTAAATTGCCTATTTTGGTTCAAAAATAGATTTGTGAAAATTGCCAAATGCGTACCTTAATCAAAGCAAAGCACGTCTATGCTCCGGCAGTTCCGTTTGCCGACTGTCTATTAATTGATAAGCAAATAATTTCCTGGGTGGGTCAGCAAGATGCGGTCGCTAACTTGGACCTCGACTTTGATCACGTCCTAGATTTATCCGATTTTTTCGTATCCCCAGGATTTGTTGATTCGCATGTTCATCTTTCGGCAACTGGTGCCTCGCTCAGTGGGCTCGACTTATCGACTGCTAAAAGTGCACACGAAGCAATCGATTTGCTTCGTGTTTTTATAGAAAGAAACTCAGATAGTTTCGTAATTGGACATGGCTGGGAAGACACTAATTGGCTAGATGCACATTTATGGAACTATTCAGAAGTAGCCAGCATCGTTGGTCATCGACGCCTATATTTAAGCCGAATAGATGTTCATTCAGCGTTAGTCAATGTGCCAGGACATCAAGGAATTGTTAAGCAAGAACAGCATCATCAGGTTCGGCAGTATGTCCAAGAAAATTTACCTAACGAGCAAAGACAGAAGCACATACTTTCTTCATTGAATCATGCAGCAAGTAAAGGTGTTGTATGTGTGCACGAAAATGGTGGACCTTATGTATCGGGTGAAGCCGACTTTTTGGATGTTTTAAGTTTTGCAAATCGAAAGGATTTGCCAGAGATTTTTGCGTATTGGGGAACTACGGATTTAGCGCAAGTTAAGCGTCTGGGTGCCTTTGGGGCAGCTGGGGATTTAACCGTTGATGGCTCAATTGGATCTAAGACTGCCTGGCTTAATCAGCCATATGAAAATACAACTGAAAATGGTTCAACATTTCTCACTGCTAGGCAGATAGCAGATCATTTAATTGCCTGTACTAGAGAAGGAATCCAAGGTGGTTTTCATGCCATTGGTGATGCTGCATTAGATGCGGTCGTTCAAGGGATTAATTTGGCAGTTGACGAAGTTGGTATTTCGCAATTTAGGTTTGCCAAACATCGGATCGAACATGCTGAGATGCTTAAGAATTCTCATCTAGATTTTCTCGCTAAAACCGGTGTGGTCTTAAGTATGCAACCAGTATTCGACGAACTATGGGGAAATGTGGAAGGCTTATACGAACAAAGGTTAGGTAAGCAACGAGCACATCAAATGAACACTTTTAATTCAATTTGTAATGCAGGCATCCCATTGGCTTTTAGTTCCGATTCACCTGTTACTCCGATAGATCCTTGGCGGGCAGTAAAGGCAGCAACCGATCATCACACTGCCAACCATCGAATTAGTGCCAGGGCAGCGTTTAACGCCCACACGCGAGGAGGTTGGCGAGCATGTAGGGATGAAAATAATGGCGTTATTGCAGTGGGGTTACCGGCAAATTTAGCAGTTTGGGAAGTAGATGATTACACGATAAAAGTTCCTGACGAAAGAGTTCGTGCTTGGTCAACAGACGAACGCAGTGGTACACCGCCACTACCTGATTTAGTCTCGAGTATGCCAAGGTGCGTGGCCACAATAAGAAATGGTCAGGCTATCTACGATCCTGAAAAATTTTGGCCAATAAATGTTTAAGTTTTTACTCGCCCTACTTTCAGGCTATATGTGTGCGTTGGGTTTTGAAACTTCTAATTGGGTTTTAACAATACTTTCGCTTGCCATAGTGATTTGGCAACTTGATAAAAATCCTCGCAGAATCCGAATCTGGATACTTTTAATTTTTTCTTCAACATTTTTTCTTATTCATTTATCTTGGATGAAAGTAATCGGAATTGATGCCTGGTTGTTAATCACAGCTTTAGGCGTTATTCCCTGGATATTCCTGGGATTAGTTGAGGTTAATCGAAGGAAATTATCTTCGCTGCTCTTTTTTGCCTTTTGTGTTGTTGCTGTAGAGGTGCTAAGAAGCCACATTCCATTCGGCGGATTCCCATGGGGACTAATTGCATACAGCCAAGTAGATGGACCGCTCGTTCAACTTGCTCGAGTTGGCAGCAGTTCATTAGTTACTTTTGCCGCAGTTTTGGTCGCTGGACTTATTTTGCGGATCTTTAGTAAAAAATTTTTAAGTTCAATATTGCTATTAAGTTTTATTTTTATCTTCAGTTCACTGATTAATCCTGTTTCAACAAATGCGGACATATCATTAGTAGCAATTCAGGGAAATGTCCCCAGGATTGGTCTTGACCTAAGTGCACAACGAAAAGCTGTCTTGAATAATCATTTGTCAGTCACAGATGAATTTTTAGCAAAAAACACGAACTCCAGTCGTCCAGAACTAATTATTTGGCCAGAAAGTTCAACGGACATTGATCCGCTGCAAAATAGGGAAGTGGCGCAACAAATAACAACTTTGGTAAAAAAAGCAGACATCCCAATACTTGTTGGCGCAACAATACGAGGAACTAATCCAGATGGACCAAGAAACGTTGGAATTCTTTGGCAAAAATCGGGACCGACAGAAATTTACGCTAAAAATAATTTAGTACCGTTTGGTGAGTACATTCCGTTTCGTAATCTTTTGACAGATTACATTGATCGAATTCAACTAGTACCAAACGATTACATTCCAGGTAGTGAACTTGGGTTATTTAAATTGAATAGAGTGAAATCTGGCGATGCTAACTTTGATGAAGTTAATTTTGGCAATGTTATTTGTTTCGAGATTGCATTCGGAAATTTTGTTCGACAAGTTGTAAATAGTGGTGCAGAGTTTCTCACTGTGCAAACAAATAATGCAACTTATGGCTTGACTCAGCAACCAGAGCAGCAATTTACGATTACTAGATTCCGAGCAATCGAACACGAACGATCTATCGTCGTGGCGAGTACTTCAGGTATTTCCGGAGCAATAGATCCAAACGGCAAAGTATTGATTAAAACGGATCAGTTTGTCCCAGCAATAGTCGAAGTTCAATTACCGATTTCTTCAACTCGATCGATTAGTGACAGTTTCCCAGGTTGGATGTCTTTGTTAAGTTGCTTGATTGTAGGGCTTAATTTTTTGAGAATTGCTATGCGTAATCGGAAACCAGAAAAAACCTCGTAGGCTAAGCAAGTGGATATTTTCGTAGAGATAGTTGGCTGGTTTGGCGCAGCATGTTTGTTACTTGCATTTTATTTGAACAGCCGAAACATTTATCCGGCTACTTCAGTTATTTCTCTGGTAATTAACGTACTAGGTGCTGTTGGTTTGTTAATAAATGGTCTCTACCACGGTGCTTTACCAAGTGTTGGATTAAATGGAATCTGGATTTTTGTCGGCGCCACAGCTTTGTATAAGGCGCTTAGAGCTGCAAAATGAGTCAAGAAAAGTCTATTGATCGCTTGGGTCGCACCTTAGTTATCATTCCAACTTTTAACGAGTATGAAAATCTACCTTTAATAATTTCTGGAATCCAAGAGCAGTTGCCTGCAGTTGACATTTTGGTTGCAGACGACAATTCACCAGATGGAACAGGGAAGTTGGCAGCGCAAATTGCTTCAGCGAATCCAAATGTTCATGTCTTGCACCGTCAAGCAAAACAAGGTTTAGGTGCCGCGTACCTTGCTGGCTTTGATTGGGCAAAGAATCAAAATTACGATGTTGTCGTTGAAATGGATGCAGATGGTTCACATCGCCCAGTTGATCTAGTAAAAGTTTTGACCGCTCTAAATGACGCGGATGTAGTTTTAGGATCTCGTTGGATCAAAGGTGGGAAAGTTGTTAACTGGCCAATTCAGCGAGAAATATTGTCCCGAGGTGGCAACATCTACACCCGATTAATGCTTGGAATAGCTCTAAGAGATGCAACAGGAGGATTTCGGGCCTATCGAATGAGTGCGTTAAATAAAATTGATTTACGCGCCGTGCAAAGTCAGGGTTATTGCTTTCAAGTTGACATGGCTTGGCGGGCCGTAAAAGCGGGGTTAAAAGTGATTGAAGTACCCATCACATTTATAGAACGTGAAATTGGCGAAAGCAAAATGTCCGGGGCAATCGTGAAAGAGGCCCTGCTAAAAGTAACTGTCTGGGGTATCCAGAGACGGTTACCCAGGTTAAAACGTCCCTAACTTGCCTTTTTAGACCTACTAACTGGCTTACGAATCGATTCAACCCGTTCTTTAAGTAAAGATTCCAGATCTTTCTTGCTACGCCGCTCAACCAGCATGTCATAGTGTGATTTAGCTGGTTTAAGAACTTTTTTGGTTACTTTGCCAGCACCTTTACGCAGCGCAGATTCACCGCAGTCACACAGCCAAGTGTCAGGAATTTCATCAGCGTCGATCGAAAAAGGTAATTCAAAAACATGTTCATTAGGACAGATAAATGTCGTAATTTTCCTTGGTGCGTTAACACCAGGATCTATTTCGTAGCTTGTGTAACCAAGTCGGCTACCACGCATTGATTCAGCCATCTTAAGAACCTCCGAGATTAAGATGATCTTTCTTAACTTGATAAACCCATCAATTCAGGCATTTATTCCCAGCCAATTGTCTGAGTAAATAACCGATAAGATACATTATGTCAAGTAATGAAAATACGGCAAACTGTCTATTTAAGGTTCAAAGTGGCACCGTCAACATTTGATACCACTTTCCCAGTTAAACCCGATTTGAGGCTTTCTAGGGCGTCTTTGGGTATCTGAATAACGGGTAATTCATAGCCGTAAATTGCGCCGCCAACTAGAACTCCAGTGCAAATAACGCCATCTGGCTGCGATACCAAAATAGCTTTCGGAGCGATTTTTGCTCGCATTAGTTCCATCAAAATGTATGAACCGGTACTTGAGCCTCGACTTGAATGCAAAGCCAATATTCGATTTGTGACACATTGGCCATGCTCAGGATGATGTATGTCAGCAATAATGCCAGTTTCGGGATCGATTCCACCCCAAAAAGATATCGGTTCGGTGAGTACCAAGATCTCACCCTCGGTATCGCCGTATGTCAATGGCTTTGCTTCTATTGAATTAGTCATTAAACAGTTGCTCGTTCCAATTAAGTTTTCCTAATCGGGCTGATTGCACACATTCTTCAAGTGTGCCTAGAACGATCTGAACGCCCATGTTGGCAGGTGCATAGTGAGCAACTTTCCCTGAATTTGTGATCACTGTTTGCGTGCCTGGTCTAAAAATCGAAGTTACATATGCACAGGTATCGACCACAAACTTAACATTTCGCTGTTCAAGTTTTTCAATTAAACCAATTTCCTTTGCAGCATTAAACACACTTCGACCTGTATTGATGAAGAAATCTACTTGAGAATGAAATTCTCCCCCCGAACTGACTTGTTCATACAAATCCTCGATCTCAGCTAGAGATGCATGAGGAGTGCCCAAAGAAACGGCATCTAACTTTGTGTTTTGCTTTGCAGTACTAAGTTCGTCCCTGGTTTTCGAAAGTAACTCACCAGTTATTTGATGTGTTGGCACACTTGAAACATCAGCAATTACTTGATCTAACGTATGTGCTTCGGGAGTACGTCCAACCACATGAAATAAGCCAACTCCCCCTGCAGATGCAGCGGCTGCGCCAAGAGCTTTAAGTTTGTCTTCACTAACATCTTCAGGTAGTCCAAGAAAAACCGGATTTTTAGTTCCAGCAAATTTTCCCGCAAGATATCCAAGAATCGGGTATGTAATGTCTAATTCCAAAACTCTCCTGGAAAGTCCTCGACAATCCAAAATGAGGTGTCCAACGCGATTTTCGGGTAGATGTAATCCAGCAAGTGCACTTTTCCCGGTGATGGCGCTAGCTATGTCCATAAAGTCGCCGTAACGATCAGTTCTCGCACCCAGAACAGAATTTGCAAATGCGATTGCATTTGATTCAGCCCAAACTATGTCTGTCCCGAATTCAGGGCGAGTATCTTGCTGATACGGTGCACAGGTCCAGGTTTGCCTGGCACCTAATTTTGCGTACGCTTCCATAAGTTTGCGTCCACCAGTAGCCATAAATATTTCTTTGGCATTATCTTGGCGAACTAAATGCGGATGAAGGAGATCAACTTTGCCAACATTTACTGTGGTCGGTACCACTACCCTGGCATCTAGTTGAACTAATTTTTCTGCGTAATCCAATCCTGCTTGTCCATAAAATAAACATCCATCGACATGTACTGACTCAATGTCAATGAGTTTGGTAGCACCTTTAATCCGACCTAATTCGGTTATTAACTTCATTGCTAAGGCGACAGCTGGACCATGATCACCAGCAAGCATGGCTTTTTCTTGCTCAGTTAAAGAAAGCACCTACTCAGATTACCCAAGTAGGTGCTTTCAATTGCGTTTTTGCGATTAAGCGAAATCGCTTATTGGTGGACAGGCACAGACTAAATTACGATCACCATAAGCTCCATCGATCCGTCGCACTGGTGGCCAGTACTTCTGATTGCGAAGACTTGCTACCGGGTAGGCCGCTTCTTCCCGAGAGTAAGGATGATTCCACTCGCCTAAGCAGAATTCGGCTGTATGTGGCGCATTTCGCAACGGGTTATCTTCTGCAGTCCACTTGCCACTTGCAACTTGCAGAATCTCTTGCTTAATTTGCTTCATCGCCGCAATGAACCGATCTAACTCAAACAATGATTCACTTTCAGTTGGTTCAACCATTAATGTTCCAGCAACTGGGAACGACATAGTTGGTGCATGGAAACCAAAATCAATTAATCGTTTGGCTACATCATCAACGGTTACGCCAGTCTCTTTAGTTATTTCGCGAAGATCCAAAATACATTCATGTGCTACTAAGTTGTTTGGACCAACGTAGAGAATTGGGAAATCATCGGCGAGATGTTTTGCAATGTAGTTTGCACTAGCAACCGCAACTTGAGTTGCTTTTGTTAAACCTTGTGCTCCCATCATTCGAATGTAAGCCCAAGGAATTGTCAGGATGCCGGCACTTCCCCACGGTGCAGCACTCACTGGACCAACCCCACCGTCAGTATGACCTCGTCCTAGTGGACCTGCTTCTGGTCGGAGTGGGTGTGAAGGTAAGTAAGGAGCTAGGTGCTCACGCACTGCTACCGGTCCAACACCAGGGCCACCACCGCCATGTGGGATTGCGAAAGTTTTATGCAAATTCAAATGCGAAACATCTGCGCCAAACTTTCCTGGTTTAGCTAAACCAACAAGTGCATTTAAATTTGCACCATCAACATAAACTTGACCACCTGCATCATGAATCATCGCGCAAATGTCAGTTATAGATGTTTCATAAACTCCATGAGTAGAAGGATAGGTAACCATCAGGGCCGCTATGCGGTTTTCATTTTCCATGATCTTGTGCTTTAAATCATCAACATCAACGTTGCCGAAGTCATCACATCCAACAACTACGACCTTCATACCGGCCATAACGGCTGAAGCGGCATTTGTTCCATGTGCCGAACTTGGAATCAAGCAAATGTCACGATGTCCTTCACCGCGAGCCATGTGGTAACTACGTATGGCAAGTAGGCCAGAGAACTCTCCTTGCGAACCTGCATTTGGTTGCAAGCTCACTGCGTCATAGCCAGTAACCTCAACAAGCCAAGCTTCCAACTGCTTAAT
>JACCEB010991998.1_pt1 | contig 13933 bp, 15 predicted proteins | sample 7454761 | NCBI WGS metagenome assembly JACCEB01 (sample SAMN15323454, study PRJNA562643) | freshwater metagenome | isolation source: river surface water | place: USA:Blue River Watershed | collected 2017-08-18 | reverse complement strand
GGGGGCGGGGGCGGGAGCGGGAGCGGGAGCGGCGGAGGAGGAGGATGATATTTGCGAATTTTGTTCATCATAAAATTGAAATTTTTTTCCTATTTTAGCGTGAATTACAAATACATACAATGTTTCGTATCTCCCCCTCTCGCAAAGACACCGCGACCGCCACCGCGGCGACCGATCCCGTGACAATATGGACCACACAACGCCAATTCCGGTTCCCTCCAGCTCTCTCTATCTATGAAGACACACTCCAATCAAGCCACCGCGCGATCCACGATGTTCCACGCCCAAATACTTCACTCTATCGTTTAATTTCACAATACAACCCGTGGCTGGATTGTGAAATGACGCGCGAAAAACGCGAATTCTTGAAACCGCGCGCAGGCGAATTGTGTTATCCGGTATACAATGATGATACTTCACCCGCTTTCTTCCGGAATGAAACAATTATGGATATTGTTAATTTATACGTATGGCCTCTTCTACACTCCCGCGCGGATGAAGTCGTCGCGTGCCGAACATTCGCGGACTGGCGGCGTCTCTTCACACAGACAATCTCACTCGCGTTTCCAGAATATGAATACTGGGTTTCTATTGCGACGGCATCATCGGTATCGGCAACATTTGTTCCAATCTCAGACCAACGCCGAACCGCGCAAATTATGAAATATATGACACCGGCCCGTGTGCTTTATCTCCTCACGACAAGCGCGGGGTTTTGGCCGTATGGGGGGACGTCGTCGTCGTTGTCGCCGCCCTCGTCGTTGTCGCCTCGGTCTTCGCGGAACGCAGGAAGAGGGTTATGCGCCATCAAATCAAAGGTAAAAGAATACAACGACAAAACAGACATAGACTGGTTGGTCGGTGCGGATTTCCTGCGTAAAATGAAACGGTTTCATTTGTATTTTACGACAAATGTCGCACAAGTTTCGCAAGTAACGAATACATTATTACATATTGACACAGACAGTGAATAAATTATATAAATTATATACGATGACGACGATGACGACGACGAGTGACCGGACGACGAGCATATTTTTTAATCGTTTTTCTATAACGACTTCCGTGTATTCTTCGTCGTGAGATTCGTCGTTTTCTGGAAGAACCGCCGCGGCTGCGTTTGGATGCTTCTGCCGCTGCCGCTGCCGCTTTTGCGGCCGCTTCTACCTCTTCTCGTCCAACGAAGTTTCCATCCTTTAGTTTCATCCCATAAAAACCCGTTGACCTGAATAGAGCACTAACAGTTGTTGGGTCACCATCCACCTTCATCTGAACAAACGGACTGCGTTCATCATCATCATAAATAATACCCACTCCTCCTCCGTATGGATTTGCGGAACTAAGATTATTTTCTACAAGAACAATCCGCCATCTGTTCTCTCGTGCTCGGGCGACCCACTTAAATATGACTAACTTATCTCGCACATCCTTCCAAGCACTGTAAAGTCCACCTGCCAAAAGTTTACGATGTTGTAGTTTGTTACGACAACTGGCCGCACCATCACCAGCCACCGCAGAAGGAATATCCGGTCGTGTGATTTGTTTCCCAGACACAGGGCGCCATATATCTGCTGCTTCTTCTTCTTCTTGTCTAAATGACCACTTCTTTAATGCGTCTTGGTCCACACGACCAATACAATTCTTCAATGTAGAATAAACCCCAACAATGACAATCTTATACCCAACACTTTGAGCCATTGTTATATATTCACCTATAACGTCCTCCATTGCACCAGTTGAATCGAAGACTATATTTAATCCTCGCGGTTTGGATGGCGACTTATCTGTTGCTTGCTCAAAAATAAAATCTTTCACTGCTCTTAACATCTTTGGATATGCTGACAGACAATGAACTTTTGTGCTACAAAATTCAGAAGCAACTGGTCGCATAGTGTCTCTTGTGATACGTTCTGACGGGATTACAGTTTCATACTGTCCAAATTTGTCTCTATTTTTATTCCACCATTCCGAGTCTTCACTAGGTGGAAAGTATCCAAACATTATAGCAAAAAATTCATACCATTCGTCGGGGTTTAATACAAGTGTTTGATTACATTTCAACCCTAGTGCAAACGGCCCGTTTGATTTACCTACTCCGGCAGCACCATTATTTACAACAAGTACTGGATCATCTATATACTCTGGATTTTCAGGCATCATGCGAGTAAGAACTGCTCTTATTAAATACCCAATGTTATCCCATGGTTGATTATCTTTCTTATATATTGCTTGCCACTGACGCTTTCGTAGTTCGTTTGCGACCTGTGCGGACATCCCCGCTATACTACCATCTGTGAGAGACGCAAAAACGTCAGCTTCACTTTGCCCTCCCCTTGCGGCGGAAGCGCTGGCCCGTCGTTCGGGGGATTTTCTTGCTGTTGATGTTGGGGTATAACGAGGCGCAACTTTACCGCCTGGGGATGATGGTCTTGGAGAGTTTCCCATTGCGTCTTCCGACGATGCCCCCCGTTTCGACGCTGCGCTCAGATGTTCTGTTTGGTCACGCATAATACTGGCGATGATTTCGTCTTTTCTGGGATTGCTTACACCAATAATTTCGCGTGTTTTGTATATTTGTAGCAAATCTGATTTTAAAAGTTTGGTTAATTCATCTTCAGTATATATTGTATATCTAGATTGTGATGGGTCGCGACCGCGTAATGATGACATCTTATACTATAACACAATAAAAAATATCACCACTTACATTTTACCTTTATTACGTCGCCGTCGCTATCGCCGTCGCCGTCATCTTCACGTAACACTTCAAGCACAGTTCCACATCCACCTTCGCATTATGTAGCCCCTCCGGGGCGGGTGCGTCGGCGCCGAAAAGCGCGTAATAAAGCTCCACGAGCTTCGGATATTTGAACGAGGTCGTCCCATCATCCCACACCTTAACCAACTTACAAATAGGCGTTCCCTGCTTCATCGTGCAATATCCTACCGGCGGGAACATATTATTAAATATCCGCGCGCGGTAAAACTCCACCTGAATCATATTCTTGTCAAACTCCAGATTGTGCGCGACGATTTTTCCGCACCGGTTGACGGCAAGCTTGAAATCAAAGAGGGCCACGTCGATGGGCACTCCCTTGGCACGCGAGATTTCGCTCGTTATTCCGTGAATTGCGGTAGACTCCGCCGAAATCGGAATATGTGTTCCGAGAGAGATAATATTGTCCTTTTCTTCTTCGACTTGCCCGGTTTCATCATTATAGATGACCCAACTTAATTGGACGATGTGAGGCCATTTATCGGTCTGGTTCGTCGGGGTATTTTTGGGAGGGAGACCCGTGGTCTCGGTATCAAAGATGAGAACGCGCATCGCTGGTCTGCAATATAAAGAAACCTTATGATTGCTTTATATTGGAATTATTAATATCAATTTTATTTACAAAAGGACGGCCACGCCAGCGACCTTTCCGACGACAGCGGAGCCGGGAAAGATGACTTGGGCGATGGGGGCGACCTTCTTGACAACCTTGACGGCTCCCTTGACGAACTTGCCGATCTTGAGCTTCTGGTCGGCGTCAGAGGAAAAAGAGAGAGTGGTGGGTGCGGACATTTCAAAGACTGGTTATACTATATCAGGATATTATAACTTTATATACTTATTATACATCCCTAAATATACCACATTTTGGCGTCAAATGCTCTTACGAACATAACGCATTCCCAAATGCGACAACGGCGAGAATACCCATCACGAGACCGACGTGATAGTTATACTGCATCGTGCGATATACCGTCAACCACGCATTGGTTTCTTCCTCCGACTTCAGGTGAAGAACCATCCAATCGCTCTTCGGTGAGAGAATATAGTAGAAGTAATTCACGCTAAAGGCGACGGCCGCCACCATACACAGGATACCACCGCGTCCACCGCCGCCGCCACCGCCACGCAGGAAATACTTCCGACAGCATACCAGCAGTATCATCGCAAGGACAAACCCGAGAAACAGTCCCATAAAATAAATCCCCTGGCGCTCGCGTGTAATCGCAGCATACCGTTGTTGATTCTCCGGTGATAGTTTGGCGGTGAATTCCTGGATGACCCCCCCAGAGCGATGAGAGAATGCACAGCAGTAAATATTCGCGACGATGAAAATAAACGCAATGGCGCAAGAAATGGCGCAGACCATATTTGTGGTGGGGTGATTATATGTATACACATATTTTTATAAAGATACATAAAATTGATATTATTTTATACCAGATGACATTGTATCAACTCGTATCTATGGCATCATCTCTTGCTACAATTGGGGTTCCTACCGTGTCGCGTGTTTCTACCGAGCAACAGAATAAAACCACACTGGAAATGCTGATGAATCTTCAGAAACTGGTGGATGAATTCAAGGTGAAGGCCACCGAAATGGATCAAGAACTGGATACGATCAAATTAGAGAATACGCTTTTGAGGAATAAAATAAAGGAACTTACCACCAAATCAGGGTCGCAACAACGCAGGGGGGTATTTGGGTATGGCGCGGATGAGTTCTAATAATCACCGTTCGTCGTTACACGAACTCCTTATCCGCTGTCTGCGACAGCAGATCGTTCTTTGCTACGCAAAGGACTTACAAATCCCATACGACCTCCTGTGCCACTCTGTAATCCCGTGTTCTCGTATCCCATCCAAGTGTTTCTTCGCACCATACCCCTTATTCCCCCGCAGTGAATACATTTCATCCAGAACCGGATGTTCGTCGCATAATTTTTCAATATAGTCATCCCGTGCGACTTTGGCCAGGATGGAGGCCGCCGCAATACACGCATACGTATTATCCCCGCCTTCCACGCACACGTGTGTATAGGTATCTATTTCACCAGTGGTTTGATTGTATTTCCCATGTGGAATAAAGTCATTGCCGTCGATAAGAAGGAGGTAATCTTCTGTGGTGGCGGTGCTACTCCCCCCCATCGGTGTATGTTTTTTTATTACATCATTTATAGAATTCCGCATACATTGTAGCGTCGCACGCCGTATATTGAGCCTATCAATCACGTCCGCCTCTTCATAAGAAATCGCCCACGAAACTGCGCGTTCTTTGATATAATCAGATACCTCGCGTATTTTCTTGACGGAGCTGAATTTTTTACTGTCCTTTAGTAGCGAGAAGTCAAATCCCGCGTCTGGGGTATCACGGGGGAGAATCACTGCGCCAGTATACACGCGTCCAAACAATGGACCGCGCCCCGCCTCATCCACTCCAATTTCATATTTATGCGTCGCCGTGTGATCATCGTTATCGGCGCATCCGGTTGCTGTAGTATAAGACGTGGCGAGAATACTTTTTACGACAGCTCGTTTTCCTTGTTTCATTTATGTCTACGGACGCGGACGCTGTATTATGTATCACCACATTGAAAATAATTTCAATTCTTTGTTGAAAAACTTTTTATGTATTTATAGTATCACAACCAATGCAACTAACCAAAGTTCATTTATTACTCATTTTAATCTTCTCATTAGTTTTCGCTTCCAGTTTAGGCAACTATGAAGGATTTACAACGACCAAGCCGTCAGATTTACCTGATCCGCTTAAACCGATTGCGACCAAAGATCTCGCGTCCAATACGAAACTCCCCACGAACACAAAATACGACCCTTCTATTAACGGCGGAATTAGTGCGTCATCTCTCGGCGCACCCGTGAGTGCTTTATCCCCCAGCACATTTCCAATGAACACCCCCGGTGGCATTCCAGGAATGAATAGCGTGAGTGGAAACGATCAGGCAACTGGCGGTAGTGGCGGCAGTGGCGCGTCTTCCGACCATAAATGCCCCCCTTGCCCCGCGTGCGCCAGGTGCCCTGAACCAGCGTTTGAATGTAAGAAGGTCCCCAATTATTCCAGGTCAGAAGATATTAATGCTCCACGACCCGTAATGGCCGACTTTAGTCAGTTTGGAATGTAAAGGCGTGCCGCCACCGCGCGAATAAAAGAAAAATAATATACAACCTTACCTTGTTGTATATTATTCCCCCTTCTCTTACCTTTTCATTTTGTGGGTCGCTTTGCCCGCCCGTGTATTGTCGTGTATTATCCTTGTGCCTCTATCTCCTCCTCGTCGTCGTCCTCGTCGTCGTCCTCGTCGTCGTAGTATGGAATGATGTTATAGTTGGCATCATTGCGCTGAAGTTCTTCCATGTAGATGTCCGCGAAGTTGTTGATGGGAGGGGGAGGCGGAATCGCAATCATCACCTCCTCCACCGGCGCCGCTGCCACCACCGCCACCGGCGCATCTTCGTGACCGTCGTCGTCGTGGACGTGTGCGAAGTCGTGCCATCTGTGAACGTTGCCCGCATTCCGATTTTGAACGTAATAACCGCGTTGGTCATCATCGTCATGGTGGAGAACAGGCACAACAAACGCAAACCTCATCGGCGCAAAATCCGGCTGAAGGAAACAACTGTGAAGAAGTTCCATCGCATCGTCGTCTTCCGCCAGGTATTCAAGGATTTGGTATTCGGTCGCTTGCAGGACGATCGCGCGACTGTCGTCATTGTTCAGCCCAAACATTTGAGAAACGGTCTGGTGTGTATGGCTTCTATCACCGAACTCCATTAGGATAAGGTGACCGTCACGGAATTGACGATGTGGGGTGAGATGAACCACGAAACACGCAAGATGAACGCCTGGGCGGAAATTCTCTTGCATCAGCAATGAGACTTCCAGTTCACCAGCGAACCGAAGCGTGTTCGTTTGATCGTTGACCGCGTCCACCGATGCCTGGGCGTAGGCCATCAGCGACGGGTGCAAACGTTCATTTCCAAACAGTTGGTTCCAGAGGTCGTAGTGTTGCATTTGAATCGACCGTATATGATGAATACGGTCGCCGGTATAGTAAGCCGGCGTGTTGTTGATTGCGGCGCTTCGGCGTGCGCGCATTTCCTGGACTTGGTTGCTTCGGTTCCATTCATTGGTGTTCCTTTCGTATTCGTTCATTCCATTCTCTTCGGGGTCGTAGGGGTTGAAAGGGATATAGTCGTTGTTGTCGTTGCGTCCTTGTTCCATTGTAATCGTTGTTGTTCTCTTGCTTGGTCGGGCGAGTGTCATCTGGATAAAATTGGAAAAAGCATTTCAATTTTATTCGCGAGACAGTGAAATGAATGAAATCATAAAAAAAACACACACACACACAAACACACACATTTTGTTTTTGTTTTTGTTTTTTGTTTTTTGTTTTTTGTTTTTTGTTTTTTTCTAACGACACACACACACACACACACACACACACACACACACACTTACCCGGAACGTGTCATAGCAACGGGGGGCGCACAACGATCAGGTTTTTCCAGACGACGATGAGAACGCACTTGACCGGAGCGAATTGAATCCAGTGAGGATTGAAGTGGAACGTAGGAAGGCGGGCGGATCGTGAAGAACACCGGGCGGTGGATACTGGCATGTTCAGTCAATTCTTTCATCAAAGGAACGTGTTGTCGGTGCTTGGCGAGTATCTCGCCGAAAACAGGGTCGCGGGTTTGGATGTGATTGGCCGCGCCAGAGAGATCACAGCTCAAGTGAGCGTCTCCCAGATATGGCGTCATCCCGGCAGTGACCATCCTGGGTTCAATCGCAGCAAAAGCCAACAATGCGGATGTGACTCCGTCATTGCAGAGACGCAATTGCGACGATTTCGCCGACCTCAAGAGCGTCGCGTAGCTGAAAATGGAATTGTCGAAGAGATGTGCGACATTGTATTGCAGGAGGCGACTGAATTGGCACTGTGTGCTGAAGATTTGACGACATATCATAATCCTCTCGGCAGATTCTTCATTCATCGTGAGCGACGCGGGATTGGTTGCCCGACGCGCTGCGATGCGACTTTCGGAACACGAACGGGCTTTCATCGTCTGGAAGCTGAGTCTCCAAAACTTGGAGAGCATCTGGACGAAGGCGGGGTCTGTGCGGATTGCTTCAAGAGAGACGAACCCGCGCGCGTATTGAGCGATGGTGGCTTCAAGTCGGTCAATGTTGGCGTCATAGAGCGCTTGAAGCTCTTGCGTGGTTTCTTGGATTTTCGCGGGAGTCGCATCGTGTTCCGTGATGGCGGCGGCCGTCGTCGGGGTGGGCCAACCGACGGTTTGGGTCTCGTTCGCAAGTATCACGGGCAGATTTCGGTAATACCGATTGCCGATCAAGTATTCGCACGCGAGCGCAGAGGAAATGAAGGACGCGACGAGGTCGGCAAATGTCAATGCGGACTGATGCATGTGTCGTTCGGTCCAGAAAATCCCGGCGAGTTTCTTGACAAGAAGGTGGGCGAGTCCAGATCGCGAAACGATGATGACCCTTTGATGAAGGGTTGTTTCTGTAAAAGGGGTGATGTCACATGTGGTATGGATACGAGCACGAGCACGGGATTGTATTTTGTTTTGATTTGGTGCATTTTGTAACGTCATCACACATAATTCGGGGCGAGAAATGAATTGGCGAGGCTGGCGAGTTGCAGCGACGATTGCGAAATGACGCGGAAGGGCGGTCGCAATGTGCTTGAAACTCGCGCGTTCGGCTTTTGGTGGGCAGTGTTTTTCTTCCAGTCCGTAGTATTGGTCGATGATGACGAGTTCCGGTGCGCAGTAAATGGCGGAGGCGGCGTCGTCGGCGGCAAATGATTCGTCCGAGTGGTCCCTCCATTGGTATTTCCATCTGTGTGAAACTTCTCCGTGTCCTTGAAAGTCCCGAGAGTAACGAGTGGTTTCCGCAAATTCAACACAACAAGCGCCGTTGTTGTGTTCAGGTTGTTGTTTGTTTCTGTTTCCGTCGTTGTTTGAGTTCATCGTATGTCCAGTGGGTGCCGAAGCTGTCTCTGGATGAAATCAAAAAAAAGCATTTCAATTTTTTCTGTGGAACAGTAAAAATGATGGGATCATCAATTTTTTCTGTGGGTCAGGAAAATGAGTGAAGCGGAGCGGAACCATCAATTTTTTCTCCAATTTTTTCATTGAAGATGGATTTATTTCCTACGGCTTTGACGCCTACGACTTATTTTCTTACGACTTAATTGCTTACGGGATTTGCGTTTATTGGATTTTTTGTTATATGCTTTACGGCGGGAGCGTTTGGTGGTAGCTGCGCGCCGACGATGGGTGCGGGATTTGCCACCGCTATCGTGATGACCATCCGTTCGTTTCCCCAGTCTCATTTCCGCCTTCTGCCGCGCCGCCTCCTCCTGCCGCGCCGCCTCCTCCTGCCGCGCCGCCTCCTCCTGCCGCGCCGCCTCCGCCAGCCGTTCAGCCTCCTCCTGCCGCGCCGCCTCCTCCTGCCGTGCAACCTCCTCCTGCCGTGCAGCCTCCTCCTGCCGTGCAACCTCCTCCTGCCGTGCAGCCTCCTTCTGCCGTGCAGCCTCCTCCGCAGGTACCCCCAATACATCTACTATCGTTTGTTTTGCATTCTCGATTTCCACGAGTTCAGGCATTGCATCCTCATTCATTCCAACTGAATCACCTTGACTTTGCTCGGTGTGGGGTTCCGCAGCGTCGGCGTAGTTATCTGGCAAAACACATACTACCGATAACGCCGACGAAACGTTCGCAGAAGAAAGCATCTTGGGTAACTGCGATTTCTCCTTTGCTTGAGATAGCGGAACGTCCCCAGTCACAAGCTTAAGTATAGCACCGTGCGTCGGCCCCTGAGGAGAAGAGGGTTGTGATAATCTCGAAATCAGTTCTGGGTCAGTACTCACACTGGTAATAGTACCGTTAATAGCACTGGTAACAGCCGTGTTAACATCAGCGTCTAAAGGTAGATCCGCCGCGTCTGAAGCTTGAGCAGCGGCACCACCAGGGGGGGAGCTTGTAAAGAAAGAAGATATATTGCCACATATGGCACCAACCAATCCCATCAACGTATATGTCATATTGACACGATTCTGTTGAACGACTTGATCGCGCATTTGCATGTCCACTCGGCGCTTAAACTCCTCAACATTAGGGTCAAGCGCGGTACCAGCCGGGATGCGATATACAAGGTGACCCTCATCGTCAAAGTCTGGTTGATAACATTTAGATAATAGTGTCCAAACGCGAAAAATAGAATCCGAAAATAAACATTTTAGTTGTTCAATATCCGCGTCAGGCCTCCCGGCTATCGGTCCAAATAGTCCCGCATTTATTAACCGATCCATTGATGCGTTGGATCCAAGAGACATTAATATTGTTTTCAAAACTATGACTGGATGCTGGCCTTTATTAATTAGAGCCTGTTCTTCGCGAGTGTACATTTTGGGTGGAGCCTCTTGTTGAGTATCGCCACTCCAATCGTGTCTAAAAAACAATGCGGTTATATCAGATAATGTTTTGTTTAATGTTTGCGAGGCGAGTTTTAAACTTGACAATAAGCACTCAACTGTGCTAAGCCATAGACGAATCACTAATTCTCGGTCTGCCGGACCAATCTCAAGAACTCTTCTTACGTGCGCTTCGGTCTGTTGTGATCCTTGAAACGCACGATTACTTGCGAAAGAACCCTGACTATCATCATGTAACATTTGTTTACTACTTGAGGTAGGCCCTGTATCCGCTAACGCCTCAATCTGTGCTTCCGTTATAAAACGCCGTTCCAGGTCCGGGAAAACCTCTTCTAACATACGTTTACACTCCTGGTAGTGGTGATAATATGCTTGCGGGGTGTTATCACTTACTAGAACGACCTGCATTAATTCGTCCATTATACACGCATATTCGACGCTTCGCAGTGTAGCCAATAACGTTTTAAACACAATCGGGTCCATTTGGCCATTCGCATTAAATGCGCCTTCGAAATTTGATAATAGATATTCTTGCTGGAAAAACTCGGCAACTGTACTGCCGTGCCTCGCGTTTATTATAAACGCGAGTTTATCAAGAAGGGTAAAACACGCTATGTCAGCAAAATGATTCACCTGTTCTGGAAAGTTCCCTAATGGATTATCGCCACAACAACCCATTACAATAAATTCTGGTGCGGTAAACAGCCATTTTAACGCCTGCATTGGACCGGGAACTTTAGGCAACCAATTACCACCAACTGGTTGTTGTTGTTGTTGTTGTTGTTGTAATCTATCTCTGGCGTCCGTATTGGTTCGTAGCATACAGACAACCCCATAAAACACCAGTGCTAATGTTTTTGTATCTATTGGTATATGCGCTATACCGTTTATAGCTGCCATTATTATATCCTTGATAGCTCGATTATCCATAGTAGAAATGAGTCCGGGGTTATCAACAACCCTCATAAATTCAGATAAAATAGTTATGATGGGCGCGCTTGCTTCCATTATCAAGTTATATACAGATGTAATATGCGTGGTTAATGCTACTGCGGAAGCAGCCGCCGTCGTCGCGGCAAGACCGATGCCGAAAGCATTACATACTGAATCTACAAGAGGTACGACACATTTGCGGGGGACCTCTTTCGTTAAAGCTTTACCGAATAAAGATAGCAGGGTTATTGGGGATTTTACTCGTTTCTTTAAGTATTTATGGTACGCCTCCATTACACGGTTGAAATCAGGTTCGGTTGCGTCAAAATTAATATGTCCTAACGCACAAGGAATAACTGACAGTGCTAACACTGTCGTTTTTATCGCTTTATCAGTTCTAGGTAAAAATGATACTGTATCTGGATTAGTCATATCATTGACAAGTTTCATTAATTTCTTCTCATCTTCGGACATTGCCGCCATCGTTTATTTTTATATAACTGTTGTATTAATATATATTATTGACATTATATTTTCATATGATAAATGAATTTCACTCACTCCACCACGTCCCCCCTCTTCTTAATACACTGGTCATCCACACTAAACGTCGGCACTTTCACCTCTTGCGGGACAATTGAAATCACGCATTTCGCCTTCTTCCCGTATAATGGCTCCGTGCATCCTTTTTGATGCTCGCCGTTCTTCCCCCGATAAAACTCCTTAAAGTTAAACACCTTCGGTGCATCCTGCGTACAACGCGATCGGAAATGTTCGTATCTCTCGCGCACATCGCAGTACGACAATCCCGAATTCTTCCCCAGAAGTTTATTCACTGTTTCATGGAGGTCATAAATAAAACGCGAAAAGGTGTCGCGACTTTCCATATGGCACATTTTCAGCGGCCGTGTTGCTAAATTATTCGTCAAATTCATTCGGCAATATTTACACGGCAAAATATTCCTTAAGTTCAGTATAAAATCCATATAATGCCGTTTTTGCTCGGGTGTCGGTGATACAGGATAATTGAAACTCATCGTGTGTAAGAAGTGCCACATACTCGGCCCCCATACCGTCGTAAGCATTCCATCCCCGCTATGAAAATCCTTCTTGGTAAATGCTCTCACCTTTTTCGTCCGCGGGGGAATTAAACGCGCGTCGGGTCCGGGTCCGTGGTGTCGTCGGGTTCCTCCTCCTCCGCCTCTAGTCCCGTGGCGTCGGCTCCCGCCTCCTCTACTCAATATCTTTGCGCGAAGAGACACGGACGACGACGACGACGAGACCCGTCTCCGCCGAAACTTTCGGTAATGTGTATTTGACATTTACTATAATAAACGCACGGAATTATAATATAGAAATATTATAATTCCATCCCGCTATTCCATTTCATTCCGCCACACTTCCGTTCGCGCATTTCATTCCGCCACACTTCCGTTCGCGCCTTTCATTCCATTCCATTCCATTCCATTCCATTTCATTACATTACGATGTCATCCTCCATCATAGACGACCCTACCAATTACATCGTCCAATATAGCGAAAAGACCAAATATTCCTGTATCCTTTTAGGTGTTTCTCTTCTTCTCGTTATTATCTTTTTCGTAAGCCCTTTCTCGGTATCATCCAGCTCTTGGGCGTCTTGGATACTCAAGTTAATTATAATCGGAATGCTCGTCGGCACATCCACTATATTATTCAACGCGGTAAGACCGATTATTGACACCAAAGGCATTCTTGATACGGATTTATTCCCCGAACTCAAATTAAACTTCTTCATAACCGCCGGGTTTGTATTACTTATCGCAGTTTTAGGTATAGTTATCCTTCGTTTGTAACTTCGTCAAATGGACGCGAGAAGCGTGGCTGGGGTGCATTTCCGTGTGCCGTGCCATCGCCTGCGATCCGAATAATTTCCCGAAAATACAACCGGTCGTTGATAAATTCATCCCTGCGGATATTTAGTAAAGCGCCTGTCTTTTTATCGCGAAAAATCATCGTTCGTCGTTCGTATATCATTACCGCGAATTCATTTCATATCGTTTTCGGGCCATTCCGCCGCCACGCTCGCTCGTTCGTTCAATATAGATATAAACTTCCGAATGTTATAATATAGCTATACTACAGTAATTGTTATAAATAATGGTAGAGTCATCCGCTTCAGCATCGGCTGCATCGTCCGCAATGTCGTCCATCAGTTCCGCGCTTTCCGGCAATTCCAAAAATCTCGTTATTGTTCTCGTGATTATCGCAGCGATCAGTGGGATCATTTACTACATCATCAAAAATGATATGATTCCTGGGTTGAATAAGTTCTTTAGTAACGCACAAGGAACTACTCCCGCCCCTGATGGGATCGGCGCAACGGAAGGTGATAAGGTCGCGCAACTTTTCTTATTCAAGGTAGATTGGTGTCCGCATTGCAAGACCGCCAAGCCCGTTTTTGACGAAGTAGAAAAAGAACTTAACGGACGCCAAATCAACGGATATACTGTCATTTTCAAGACCGTGGATTGCGAAGCTGAACCAGATATGGCCGATAAATTTAAGATTGAGGGATACCCTACTGTCAAACTCGTAAAAGACGGACAGGTTATTGAATACGATGCCAAACCGGAGAAGGATAAGATTATGGAGTTTCTCAATACAGTGCTGGTTTCATAATTCCATTCCATTCCATTCCATTCCGTATTCCATTCCATTCCATTCCATTCCATTCCATTCCGTATTCCATTCCATT
>JACCEB010129237.1_pt1 | contig 13938 bp, 12 predicted proteins | sample 7454761 | NCBI WGS metagenome assembly JACCEB01 (sample SAMN15323454, study PRJNA562643) | freshwater metagenome | isolation source: river surface water | place: USA:Blue River Watershed | collected 2017-08-18 | reverse complement strand
GATCAAAGATAATTGGGGCATTTAGACGATCACGCATGTAAGCTAAGTCGCGCTTTAAGGTCGCTTTTGATACTTCCAACCTTTCCATAAGTTCTTGAAAAGTAACGAAATTTCTTCCATTTAACAGCTGGTCGATTTGATATATACGTTCATTGATACTCATATCGCTCACTTTAATATGAATAGAGGCTCATGGGATGAGCCTGAGAATAAATAAAGGTTAAAAAAATGTTGAAAACTATAGCTAACAGAGATAGAGTTCGATTGTGGTGATTTAGATCGATTGCAGGCCACATAAAATAACACTGCTAAAACGATATTAGAGACTCGTTTTGGCATATAGCTGAATCGAGTTTTTTGTTTTTATACAGGTGGATTTAACCTCAACTTGCCACACCTAAACATTTGTCAAAGTGGCTAAACAAGGAGAAATAAAATGTCATTTTTAGAGCCTGACGCAAGTCAAAACCAAACGGAATGGAAATTTGGTACTTGGACTTTTTACGCAAATATTCCTGCAGAAATAAAAGACTTAAAAATAGTTGAAGATGCAAAAAGTATTGTTGATTTTGCAATACCTCAAAGATTTGGTCCTCATGGAACTCACTACTACTCGTTCGTTACTCGTGAATATGTCTTAAATCTTATTCTTTGTTTTTATAAAGAACATAAACGATTCCCTCACGGCGATATCTGTATTGTTGAAAGTTGGTATTGGAAATCATTTGATTCAGGGGGTCGTGTTTTTCAAAGTAGAAAAAAAGGAAGAAAATATGCGCCAGGATATTGGGTTTATTTACCGACTCTTAAAGAAGTAAAACGAGGTGTTATGTAAGATATGGAATAAAAGACAAATGGATAAAAGAGATGCTAATTTAAAAAAACTAAGCTCAAATAGTGAGCTTTTTATAATGTAAGCTAAGATATCTAAAAAATAAGTTATAAAAAAATGTCACTTGAAAACCTGAAGCCAATTTATTTTCCCAACGAAATCAACGTAGATTCAGAGTTATTCTACCCAGTAAGCTCGGTTTCTAAGTCTATAAGATGCATGTCGGGTTATTTTACAAGTGGGGTATTAGCCGAATTAGCTCAGTCAATTATATGTTATTTAAAAAGTAACCATAGCGGGATAAAATTTGTAATAAGTCCTAATTTATCTGAGGATGATTTAAAAGTATTAATTAATGCGCAAAACGCTGATGAGGATATTTTAGAAAAATTATTTCCTGGATACAGCGTTGAATTAGACAACTTAAAAACTAAAACACTTGACGCCTTTTTTTATTTAATCGTCAGTAAAAAAATTGAACTTAAAGTAGCGCTTTTAAATAAGGGTATGTTTCACACTAAAGCATGGATCTTTGAAACTGAATCAGGAGTTGTAACCATACATGGTTCTGGTAACGCAACAATAAGTGGATTGTCACTTAATTTTGAACAATTAACATTAAGCCGAAGTTGGAAAGGCAGTGATGCAAAACAAACATGTGAGGATTTAGAAAACAGATTTGAACAAATATGGAGCAATGAATATTCCGGAATACATACCTTCCCACTTAATAAGAAAACATTAGAATCAATTCAAAAATTTACAAATAAAAAAAATACACTAAATAATGATCAGTTAATAATAGATTTACAGTCGTTGTATGAAGACCATCTCGATGAACTTCGTGTTCAAAACTTTTCTGCGCAAAAGCTTAGGATTCCATCCTACCTAAAATATGAAGAGGGAAATTATAAACATCAAGGGTTAGCGGTAAATGCTTGGTTTAATAATAAAGGAAAAGGTATATTAGCTATTGCAACAGGAGGTGGTAAAACTCTCACATCTTTGATTGCAGCGAGCAAACTCAACGATCAACTAGATAATCTTTATCTAGTAATTGCAGTTCCAACTCTAGCATTGTTAAATCAGTGGGCAGAGGATGTTCATAAATTTGGGGTTATACCTATAAATGCTTTTGGTATCCCTAAACCCCGACTTAAAAATTCAATAAATGAATCTCTCAGAAAAATTAAGTCAGGAACATCAAAATGCGAAGTCCTTGTAATCACTCATGATGCCCTAAAGTCAGATCTGATGGATATATTTGAAATTTGGACCGAGAAGATTAATTTTATGCTTATTGGTGATGAAGTTCATAATTTAGGGAGCAAAGGTTTTATATCAAACCCCCCTAATTTTTTTAACTATAAACTAGGTTTGTCAGCAACACATGAAAGACAGTTTGATGAATTAGGTTCAAACTTTTTAGTTGAATACTTTGGCGATGTTGTTTTTGAATTTTCATTAGAAGAAGCTATCGGAAATTGCCTTGTCCCATATGACTATCATTTATACAAAGTTTTCCTAACCCTCGAAGAGGAAGAGGATTTTAAAGATCTTACTTTCAAGATTAAAAAATTAAGCTATGCGGCAAATCTTCCTGACGGTGATTCTGATAAGGCTAGGTTGAGTAATCTTTGCCTGCAAAGACGAAGGCTTATTGAGACCGCGTATAATAAAATACCTAAATTTAAAGAGGTGTTTGATCGGGTAAAAAGTGACAGAAAAATTGAAAAAACACTAATTTTTTGTACAGATAAAAACAATGAACAAATTTCAGAGATTAATAACTACCTAAACTCTCTTTCAATAAATTGGCATCAAGTTACTAGTGAGGAAACTGGCAACCCAAAACTTCTTTCTTCAATAGTTACAGAATTCAAGAATAATGAATATCAAGTTCTTACTGCAATGAGAGTTTTAGATGAGGGTTTTAATATTCCTCAAACTGAAATAGCTTACTTATTATCATCAAATACTGTAAGAAGACAATGGGTACAAAGGTTAGGTAGAGTTCTTAGGCTATCCCCCGACACAGGTAAGAAAAAAGCCATAATCTATGATTTTTTAGTATTACCTATAGTTGATACTGATAAAATAGACAAAGACTTAAAAGCCCTAATAAAATCTGAATGTAATAGAGTTTTATTCTTTTCAGGACTTAGCAGCAATTTTATGAATGAATCAGGAACATTTCACTCAATAAAGGAAATGCTAAATTCATTGGAGACCAAAGATGAGTATAGCAATTAAAAAATTTCTATCTATGCTTGACCAAGAATTATTGGCAGATGAAAAACTATCAGAAAACCAAAAAAAGGTACTTAAAAAATTCTGTGAAAAAGTATATGTGCTAGAGACAACTAATGAAAGCAGTGCTCAATTACCATCTCAAATCAGAGAGGAAGTTAAATTCTTTGCTAGTGATTTTGAGAATTAAATATGAAATTAACTAAAGCTACTTTCAAAAATTTTAGACTCCTTAAAGACCTGGAGTTAGATTTTTCTGACTCTAATGATAAAAAATTAACTGTAATTAGAGCGGCAAATGAAACAGGCAAAACTACTTGTTTGTACGCTCTGATGTGGGGTTTATTTGGATCTCAAAAAGTCCTCAGAAAGGACTACGTTTTATCCCCAAAAAATTCTATTACATCGGAAACTAAATCCATTGATATATCTGTAGAAATTGAGTTTACACAAACTATCTATTCAAATGCTAAAGGCGGTGTTGAAAAAGAAGAAGGTAAATATAGGCTAAAAAGATCATGTACAGAAATTTGGAGAAATAAAAATTTCGAAGATAGAACAAAAGATCAAATTAGTCTTTTTAAAATAACTCCTACAGGTGTAAAAAAAGAGAGCGAACAAACTGCTTATGAAATATTAAATAATGCATTGCCCCTCGCTCTAAAAGACGTCTACTTTACTGATGGTGATAGTGCCTTAGCTTTTATCGAAGCTTTAGCAGGGCAAGCAAACAAACGAAGAAGAGTAAGCGACGCCATTGAATCTCTTCTTGGCCTTGAAACTATAAGGCAAGCTGCTAAACATATGAACGCAGTTGCAACTAAATTTGGTAGCGAAGTTGACAACACAGATTACCAGGAAGAATACGAACGTTTAAGTAATAATATACTTAGTTATGATGAAGATATAGAGGAGGCAAAAGAAGAGCTTATTGAAGCTAATGCTGCCTTAGAAAGTGCTGTTAAAGAATTACGAATTAATAGAACTAAAATTGAAGAACTTTTAAGTCTTGGTGATAAGTCAAAACTTTTAAACTCGCTTAAACAAGAAGAAGCAAACCTAAAAAGAACTGAAGCAAATCAACAGGAAGCATTAAAGAATCTGGCGAAACTTGTATCACAGAATGAATTTTTATCTCAATTCATGATATCAAAGCAGGCTATAACTGGTATATCAATCCTAAATAAGCTAAGTGAAAAAAACCAACTTCCAAAGTTAAATATCCCTATTCTTGAAGAGTTACTAGAAAAAAATGAGTGTTTTTGTCATGAAGACTTGAGTCCTGGAACAGCAAAAAGAAAAATCATTGAAAAATCTATAAAAGAAAGTGTTGAATCAGACGCTATTCAAGATGCAGCGACAACTCTTTATTTTTCAATTCGAAGCAAAAAATTTGATGAGTCTTCGAAAGTATGGCTTGATGAATATAGCTCTTTAACAAAAACTTACTTCAATTTAAGTTCAATGGCTAAAGAACATGAAACTTCAATTGAGCTTATTAATAATGACATATCTAAAATTGATGATAGCAATCTTCAGCAATATAGAGATCTTGAAAGAAATCTTGAGAATTCTAAATTAAAGGCAACTGATCGTATAAGTGAACTAAATTTTACTATTCAAGATCGAACCGATAGAAAAAATACAGCAGAAATCCAACGCAAGAGTTTGGAATCTAAAATTGGTAAAGTTAGTAATGTTGGATCATATATTGCGTTGAGTAGAAAAACAAAAGATATATTTGAAAATATAATTGATAAACTAAAAAAAGAAGAGCTTAAAAAAGTTAGTGATCAACTAAATAAAACCTTTTTAGATATGATCGGTGCTTCACCAGAAGAAAATGATTTGACTGTTATAACTAAAGCCGAACTAACAGAAGATTACGATATTGTTGTTTATGGCCCCAACGGAAATAAATTAGATCCTGATCAAGATCTTAATGGAGCCTCGCGAAGAGCAATTACCTTAGCGTTTATCCTAGCATTAACCAAGGTTAGTGAAGTAGAGGCCCCGAACGTTATTGATACTCCATTAGGTATGATGTCAGGATTTGTCAAACAATCCGTCTTAGAAAATACTATTAGAGAAGGTTCTCAGACAATACTTTTTTTAACTCATGATGAAATTAACGGAGTTGAAACAATAATCGATAAGTATGCTGGAAAGGTGTTTACTCTGACTAATCCGGCCCATTACCCTCAAATGCTAGTAAATAAACCTAACGTTAGTGATTCTAGAATCATAAGATGTAATTGTGATCATAGACATACTTGTGAAATTTGTGAAAGAAAAACTCAGGACGCATAATTATGGAACAAAACCCTTTTGCTAGCTTTAGTATAGAAATACCAAAACAATATGCAGAACAGGCAAAGAATTTATGTAAAACTGGTTCTAGTCATGAATCACTTGAATTCACCCCTTTTGATAGGCAAGTTGATTTTTGGTATTTTTGTTTTATTTATTCCTTAAAAAAAGGACTCAATCCAAAGCAAGAAAAAGACACAAGTAATATCACACCAGCTTCTATTCTTAGTACAGACTCTTATCGAATTAGTCACATTCAATTAGCATATATTGGCTATCAAAATGGAATTGAGGATTTAGCTAACCACCGAAAAATTTTTAATTTTGCTTTAGAAATGGCTAATGCAGGAATGCCTCATGTATTAGCTATGTTCAAGGATGATGAGCAAAGGCCTATTTGGAATGGGTTTGATTTTTTAGAAGGAGAGATGTCGAGCTAAATTTATTTGTGGCAAATGTTACATGAACCATTTCCCTCATCTACGCTATATATCTCATCAATATCAATGATATCTTCTCTAAGATAATTCTTATTTTTTTGGCTTTTACCTTTATATCTTTCAAGCCTAATTTCAAAATCCTTTTTAATTTGTTCAATACGCTCTGGCTTTTCAAGTTCAGCAAGAGTTTCATTTTGATTCCATGTAAAAGGTGAGCCATTTGCTGTTGCTGTTTTCTCTAATGCTTTTGCATGCTCAAAAGCTTCTGGATGATGTTCTTTTAAGCCTACCCATTCAATTTTTTGTTGAAAGAAACAAAAGGTGCAACCACTTCGAGAGCGCCAATCATAATATTTTGGAAGCCCTACACCAGAATTATCCAATATATCCATAACGCCTTCTTTATCTATTCCATCACTCCTGAAAGGGAGAATAGTTTTTAGTTTTTCATTAGTGCTTTGAAAAGCTTCTCTGTAATCTTCGTCCGAACGAATTGCCACATAACTGAATACCGTATAACCTTTGTCCAGCCATTCACCAACCCATTTTTTAAATGGAATCAATTTTAAACGTTGTGTGCACCATCTTTGTTGTGGCGATGGTAGGAAATTATTAGTCTCGCGCATCCAAAATTTAAAATCTCTTTGGGGATTAAGTCGTTTAATTGGTTTACCTAACGCACCTTCGAGCTTAGTTAAAAACTCGTATACTTCAGGTAATTCTTCACCTGTATCTGTAAAAAAATATTCAATGTCGAGTTCAGGGTGATGTTGCCTCATATAAATAGCTAATGCAGCACTATCCTTGCCCCCGGAAACACCTAATACATGCTTCTCCATTTAAATATCCTCAGACTTTATAGTTTGATTACAAGCTTGAGCTAGCGCAGATAATATTTCATTTTTTGTTAATCCGTTTTTTTTAAGGTTTGCAATTAAATCATCTGAAACAGATTTTAGTTCTTTCTTTTTTTCTTCAGATATGTCGTAACTGTTAGAAATGAATGTTTGACTTGGGTCGGAATAAACAAAAGCAAAAGCTTCGCGATTGTTAGGTTTATTTCTAAGCAAGTTTAGAGTTTCTATATGTCTAAACTTTGTGCAGAACTCAGCTAGCGCATTTAAGGACTTTTCTTGATCTAGCTCAGACCATTCCGCAGGTGGTTTGCTAATTGGTGATGCCAATAAACCCTCAAGGTTTTCTCTTGAGTTGTCAAAAACAGCAAGCCTTGCAATAAACCCATCAAGTTGGAAGTCGCCAGAATTACCCTGAATTAGTTTTGCTCTTTCTCTTAAAGATTCTAAATCACCCTTGTGATCAAGCAACTTAAAGGCAATGGATCTAAACTTATTAAGCAAATTAGGATAAGCATCTTTAAGTTCATTTGTTAATTGGATAACTTTATCTACAAACTCTTTTTCTTCTGTTGTTTTTAAAATAATAGGTAAGTCCTGGAAGAGAACTTTATGAGGGTCGCTAGCCCTAAGGATCACCTTCCTAAATTCTTGTGCTTCTAAAGAGATTGAATTTGTTCTTTTTGTCCATTTAGGGAGATTGAAAATTAAATTGACTAAACTTTTTGCGGATTCAAAAGGCGTTGCTTCTATAGATTTCCCAAAAATTTTTCCAAGCTCTATGCTAAGGGAGGTTAAAAGATTTTTATTCTTAGAGTTCATATCAAAATACTTGAACTTGATACGTGAATGGTCTTGGTTCCATTCATCTAGATAGACTTCATTTAATTCGGGAATAAAATTATCTTCTATGTAAAAAACAAGCTGACTTTGATTAGCAAAGTAATATGCGAGAAATAATATTGGCATTAGTCCGGATTTAACACCATATGGGGGTGCTTGCCAAAGAGAATAAACTTCAGCTAAAGATACTTTATCTTCAGAATTTTTTAATAGTTTATCAACTTCTTTAAATAACTCTGATAGGGCGTGATTGTCTTTGCTATTATTTTTTGGCAACACAAAATTAAATCTACCATCAATTTCTTTATATAAACCTTTAGATTCTATAACGGAATAAAATAAACCTGCATCAGCCGAAAATCCCTGATAGCCAAGTTTATTTAATCCTTTGTCATTCAGCATTTTATACATTAACTGTCTTCTAGCTCCCGTCCCAACACCAGATATATTCTCTTTATTAATTATTTCGTTATGAATAATAGGTGTAAGAGGATATGTTTTGTCTGCTAAATCACTCGCTAAAATTGAAATTCCAGTCATCACATCATGTTTAATTAGCTCGCCATTTGAGTACCATTCCGCAAAGTTAAATGATATTTTCAACTCTGCTGCTAAATCAGATTTAATCGTTGAAATTCTTGTAACAACTTCTTTTCTTGCGATAGGGTCCCCCTCTAATTCTCGATGTGTTTTTTGGACTTTTTCTAAAGATGTAAGCTCTATTCCTAATTCATTAACCTTGTCAGCGTTTGTTGCTAAACCCAGGACCATCGGTTTGTTTGCGTATCTTGCCGAGAGAGATTGCATAAGTTTTTTATTATCCCTTGTACTTAAATCTGAACTTGGAATTAATAGTAAAAATTCTCCACTCGAGCCTGATTTGGTTTCATATTGGCTTAGGTAGTTTTCGGCAATGTTAAGGGGGGTGATAAATCTAGAATACCATCTCAGTGTGCCTGTTTGATGGTAATGTCGTTTTGCAACAACAGGGTCTAACTCACTTAATTCGATGAGATTATTTGTATCTAAATTTCCAATTTCAGCACGCATTTGGTTAACAGCCAAATCAATATCGAAGTCACTGCCTGAATAGATTGTCCATGCATCAATATGCTTTCTATATACAACAACAGACCATCTAGCTAAATCATTTAAGGCTGATTGCACATCTTCGTTATCAGTATTACCAGTACATGTTTCTAGAATTTCTTTGTCTGCATATAAGCCAGAACCCGCTTTAAATAAATCGATAAGTGCTATTGCCTTAATGAGATTGACATGAAGCTGTGTACAACCTTCTCTTGATTCGGTTCTTTCAATAGCATCACTAGCTACAGCCCATCTATGACCGTCCGATGAAGCGATGATAGCTTGCTCCATATTTGCTTTAAGATAATCCCAGTATTGATCAGGGCCGTATAAATTTTTCGGTTTGTTAGGCGAAGTTTTTAAAAATTCACTAAATCCAAGAGGTTCGGCCGAGGCTAGAAATCCAAATATACTTCTTTCATTTTGACTAAATCGCTTTCTTGATACAGGACCTAAAATTGACGCTGTTACAGGATGAATAGGCCAGCAATTGAGAAGTGATTGCTCCAAATTCTTTGGGCTATTAGGTTTTCTTTTATTAATGTGTTTTGCGACAACTTTGTAATATTTCTCTACAGGCTTTAAATTAACTGAATCTTTTTTAACAATAGCTTTACCAACTAACTCAATTATTTCGTCACTACCTGCAATTAGAGGAATATCAATATAACGACCTTGAATTTTTGCCCATTCATTTCTTGCTTCACGGCCTAAGCGATTTGCGTATTGTTCAAAAGATTGGTGAAGTATTCCGATGACAATTAATTTTCCATGGCAGCGGCTTGCTGCCTCAGCTAATTCTTGGTAAAAGTAAATGTCGTCTCCAGACTGTGTTGCAGCTTCGAGATATTTTCCTAATTCATCAATTATAAGAAGGACGCCATCATTTTTTCTAGCCTCAGCTTCTTCTACTAACTTTAAAATTAATTGCGCACCACTTGTTTTTTTTAGCTCTTGCCCTGTTTCTTTTTTAAAACTGTTAGCGATACCTTTTACAACGCTATCTCGTTTACCAACCACTGGAAGCACGAGCCAACCGTCAGAACTTGTTTTCCAGGCTTGCTCAATTGGTTTTGTAACAACTTCCCCTAAAATTTTTCTTGCTTCTTGCCTGAGTTTCTTATCTTTCGAAACCATAGAACCTAATATGAGAGCGAGCGATGATTTGCCGCCACCATAAGGCCCTGTGCATGTGAAAGCTCGTTGCCGTGTTTCATTAATGTGATAAGAAATGTTTTGTATGAGACTTTTAGAGGTCTCTTGGCATATGTAGCCCACGAGCGCATCTGATCTTCCTAAGTCAGCTTCAATATTAACTGAGCGAAGGAATTGTCGAGATATAGAAATATTGTCTGAAAGCTTATCGATCATATGCTGCCTTAATCAACGCTAGTTCATTAATATCTTTAGGTGTTCGAATAACTTGTCGCATACCTGCTGTGTCAGACCATTTAAGTTGCCCTTTAGTTACATCTTCAAGGGATTGTAGTCTTTCAACAACACTATCTTCATCTAATTTAAATACACGACCAGGAGAGCCATATTCATGCATGATTGATTCAAAGGAGAGGGTTTGTTGTGTTGATGTTGTTTCTTCGCCCCAGAATTTAATCAATGCATAAGCAAATATTCCGTTTGTTAAAGTAGGTTTAGGACCTCTTTGAAATTCAAATTTTCCCCGGCCAGTTTGGCGGATCAAAGATAGTTCACCTAAAACCGAATCCGAAATTTCTTCAGGTGATTCGCCTGCAACTCTAGGCACATAAGTTCTTAAGCAACAATCTATATCTCGTTTAAGTGTTGCATCAGCTACTTTGTATTCTTTATCTTTTACGAAATTCTTGAGCTGAATGAATAAATTTTCATTGTCGAGTACAGGGTCTATTACATGATTAAATAGCCAGTACCAAGTAGTTGATCGATAAGCTTCGCCCGCAAGTTTCCAATGGATAAGCCATGCTGTTGAAGGGTGCTCTAAGTATTTATCAATTCCGTTTTGACCAAAAAGTAAATCACCGATATCTGTAACCTTATAACTGTTGTCATCTTCCAAGACGCAGTCGCAGGCCAGAGCCCAGTGTCTTATCGAGGACACCATATTTTTACCTACACCAAATTTCGCAATAGAATTTTCATCTGAGAAAATATTTCGAGGTGCAGTATTAAGTTCATAAGCTTGTATGGCGTCACAGGCTTTTTTTAACCATAATTGACGCAATGCAAAAGTCTCATGTCCTGAGAATTGAGGCTTACGGGTTAAGGGTGCTATTTGTGTCATTTTGTTCGCTGGAGAGACCTACCAGTGAGTAGTATAAGCTGGATAAAACGTCCAGTCTAGGGTTAGACCTATGTATAAATACTAATATAATCAATGAGTTAATCTAAAACTGCTTTAGATTCAGAGACATATTTACAATAGTCGCAATCGTCCGAAGATAAAGGGGTTGAATTACTATCAAGACAGCGCTTAATCCTCTCTAGCGTCTCATCTATCCATGAAGTATTGCCCTCGTAAGGCAGCATTTTTACTATAAATTCTAGGTGGTTATCAAATCCATCTAAATCTTTTCGACCATTGCAGTAAACAAACCATCCTTGATTTGCCACTTTCAGGCCGTTATTTCTGAGAAGCCACTGATAGAACTCCATTTGATTTTTGTAGCCATCCTGCCATTCCGCATCTAGTGTCACTTCATCGTTCTTAGATGTTGCTTTGTAGTCAACTACAATTACTTCATTGGTGTCTAAATTAAGCCAAAGATCATCAACGGCGCCAAATGTTTCAAAGTTAGTTTTGTTATGGAGGTAAGAAACGCCTTTAAAGTTATTACGCCATAGATCTAAATTTTCATGTTGAAATGGAATTGCATTTAAACCCGTTTCTTTTATATATGGATGCGCCGTTTTATTCTCGCGATGATGATCAAATTCCTTTTTTAATAAAGCATCGACAGCGCTATTAAGGTTAAAAGGAAAACCAGCGGGCCTTCTTATGCCCAAACGAACATCAAGATAAAAACATTTAGGACAATCGAGAAATAATTGGACTTTGCTCCTGCTTATTCTGAAGGGTTGGTTTGAGTGGGGGTCGTAATAACTAAAACGTCGTGCCATAGTGTTCTCGATAATTTATGTACCAAAATAGTATTTCACAATATTAAAGGCTCATACGATGAGCTTTTGCAATTAATCAAATATATTTGTTCGTAAAAATAAAATAAACTAAATTAATATGTAAGTGATAAAAAATATTAGGAAAATTTAAATGGAATTAATGCATATTTCTGATGTTGATCTATTTCGATCTTATATAGAATTTAGAAATAATAAACATAAAGACCTGATAACTTTTTCTAATAATTTTGGAAGTATTCAAATATCTTTAGAAACTTTTAAGAAAGTTAGAATTAAAGAGTTTGAAAATCTCACAATAAAATCCGATGGTAAATTTCTTTATCTTTTGTTTACGCTGATTTTTGGTCAGCAGAGTAATTTAGCGATATTAGATATAAATTCTCAAGACTGGAAGCTAATTAAAAGTTTCGACGCAAGTGAAATTATAGACATTATATATAGCAATGAAGCAAATACATTTTTTATAGCAGAGCAAATTTATAACTTCAATAAACCAATGATTCAAAATTGCAAAAAAATTATTATCAGTAATGATAATCAATCGATCGAAGAAAGTAACCTAAAGAAAAGTTTTAAAGCAATCGCTAATAATAATGAACAAGGATCGCTCCGTTACGACTTTGATGCTAAAAAATTATATTTTATTGAAAGTGGAGCTTTATCAATATGGGAATAGCATTCAAAGTAGTACGTCATACTAAAGATGAGACAGATTTAGGCCATATGTACTGGTTTAAACCTATAGATAGATTAACCCCAATTTCTGCAACAGCTAATTGGGATGGATTCACACCGCTAGGATCTATTGCAAGAGAGTTTAATTGGAATGGCTCTATATTAAAAAAGGCTGTAGAGGAATGTAATAATAAAAACCAAATTGCTGTTGTGAATCAAGTGACACCATTATTATTCTTAGTCCCTAAAGCTCGCGGATTAGACCAAACTAATTTCTTAATACATGATTTACTTAACGCTTTAGAAGAGACAAAGACTAAGACAATTAATTTTACTCATTTTGGATTTGTGCAAAACAAACTACCTAGAGATGAAGTAAAGTCAATTTTAATTGAAATGATAAATCGTGAGCAAAAAAAAACTTGTATTGAAAAAATTATCATTGATATTGATTCAAGAGTTGAGAATGAGTTAAAAAGTATTTATATAAATTTAATGAATATTGAATAAATATTTCTAAAATTTTTTTGAGGCTCATATTTTGAGCCTGCCCTAGACTATTCTATCTGCATGTCTAAAGTTAGCATAATAAATTACCTAGTTCACGTAAATTTGCTCGAGTTATTTGTTTATTTGATGCCAGTTTTATCTTTGTTTGCACTCATAAAAGCCAATAATTATTTAAAGAAACATTTTGTAAGTATTGTGAAAAACAAACAAAAAATTAAGAGTGGAGGGAGTCTTTTCACAATGATAAATGTGATTATTTTGGCTTCCATGATTGGTTATATGGTGAAGCATGAATGGCCCCAGAAAGAACACTTTTATAAAAAAAGTATTTCAAAAAAACAAATAATGATTGATCAAGAAAATTTTCTAATAGGAGGCAATTAGTATGTTACCAGGACCAACTTATATAAGAGAGTGCCCTCATTGCCATGGCAAATTTACAGAGCCATCTATGGCATCAGGAAATACTTTTGGGGCAAAGTTCTGGCTAGATGGAAAAATGGATGCGCCTATGATGCCAAGTTACCCAGCATACGTTGGTTGTCCCCATTGTCCAGCAAGTTTCTGGTTAGAAGACACCAAAGAAGTAGGATCTATTAGTTGGGGTGAAGAAATAGAAATAACTGATTTAGGTTTTAAGTCCGTTCAACAAAAGAACCATGAGAGATATAAGAGCCCATCAGAAGAGATATATATTCAAGGTTTAAGAGAAGCCAATCTTTCGACAAAAAAGGAGATTTATTTAAGATCAAAATTAATGCAGCTTTATAACGATGTTAATCGAGATCAAAAAATTCAAAAACCAGCTTCTGAAGCACAAATTGCAAATTGGAATCGCTTACTTGAGATATTAGGATCAGTTGAAACAGAAGAAAAGCTTTTGAAAGTAGAAATCCATAGAGAGATGGGTAACTTCGATGAAGCAAAAAAATCTTTTACAGGTGAATTTGACGAAGAATTTATGGATACGATGGATAGGCTTGATAAGCTTATAGAAGCT